>Ga0209624_10000068_pt1 | contig 97010 bp, 73 predicted proteins | sample JacPinW_OM2H0_O1_FD_188565 | JGI IMG/M metagenome (GOLD analysis project Ga0209624, IMG submission 188565) | Forest soil microbial communities from Algoma, Ontario, Canada - Jack Pine, Ontario site 1_JW_OM2H0_O1 (SPAdes) (version 2) | ecosystem: Environmental > Terrestrial > Soil > Boreal... | reverse complement strand
GGCCGAGGTGGCGTACAGCACCGCCTCGCCGCTCAGCACCACGTCGTAGTTCTGCGCCTTGGCGTAGGTGCGCACCTCCTCGAGCAGCGTGCGCTGCAGGCGCGACAGCTCCTCGTTGCGGCGCGCGGTGACGTCGTCCTGGAACTCGGTCTTGGAACGCTCGAAGTCGCGCGCGCCGTCGCGCAGCTCCTTCTCCGCGCGCTGGCGCTGATCCTCGGTCATGGTGGCGCCGTCCTTCTGCAGCTTCTCCTCCTTGGCCTTGAGTGACTGCCCCTGCGCCTGCAGCGTGCGCTGGCGCGGGGCGAACTCCGTCTGCATGGCATCGGCCATGGCCTTGCCCTGCGGGGACTCGAGCAGCAGCCGCTGGGGATCGACGACACCGATCTTCGGCTCGGCCCAGGCCGGCAAAGCCGCCAGGGCTGCGGCTGCCGCGACCGACCACATTGCCATTTTCCTGCTGATCGAAAGGTTCACTTGCAACTACCTACCCTCTATTTTGTCAATGCGTCCCGGAGCGGCACCGGACCTAATCTCCTAGTATCTCAGAACGCGTTGCCAACGGAGAACTGGAACACCTCGCGCTCATCGCCCCAGGTGGTGATGCCGTCGCCCGTCTTGGCGTTGAGCGGCATCCCCAGGCTGAAGCGGAAGAGGCCGAGCGGCGCCAGCCACTGCACCGCGACGCCCACCGAGCGTTTCAGGCCTTCGCATTTGAAACTGTAGCAGTTCGGGGTCACTTCATCCGGTCCGTAGAACTTGATGCTGGTGCCGGTCTGGTACACCCCACCCATGTCGAGGAAGGCGCTGATGCGCGCGGTCTGGGCGAATTTCGCCGGCATGGGGAAGATCAGCTCGTTCTGGCTGGTGATGCGCATGTTGCCGCCGTAGGGGTTGCCGAACTGGTCCTTCGGACCCAGCCGGCTCTCGCGGAAGCCGCGCACGTTGTCCGGGCCGCCGCCGAAGAACTGCCGGTACGGCGGAATCGCCGTGGTGCTCCCGAGCGGCGAGCCGTAGTCGATACCCTCGAGGAACGACAGCGTGAAGCCGTGCCCCACCGGTATGTACTTGATGAACTGAAAGTTGCCGATGTAGTACTTCACGTCGCTGGCGGGCGTGGTGATCGCGTAGGACATGTTGATGCGCATGCCGCGATCGGCGAACAGCGTGCGGTTGCGGGTGTCCCAGTCCCAGCCGACGATTCCCTCGAGCGTGTGGAAGTTGGTGCCGTAGAACACGTACTCGTTGTTGCTGGAAGTGTCGTGCGCCAGGCGGCTGTAGGGATGGCCGTTCTCCTGCACCCACTGCTGCGCCTGGATCGCGCTGGTGGCGGAGTTGGTCAGCAGCTCCGAACTGTTGAAAGCCGCGCCGAAGCGCAGATACATGAACTCGCTGATCGGGTATGCCCAGGTGGGCCCGAGGCTGATGGTCTGCGACGAGAAGGTCGAGGAGGACGACACGAACTGCGTCACGTCGCTGTAGGTGATCGATTCGGTGCGTTGCAGGTTGTCGATGTTGGTATACGGGTTGGTGTGCTGGATGGTGTACACCTTGCTGAAGGCCCCGCCGTTCAGGTTGACTGCGACGCGCTGACCGCTGCCGAGGAAGTCGGAATCCGCGAAGCTGCCGTTCAACATGAACTTGTAGGTCTCCGAGTAGCCGATGCCTCCGGAGAGCTGCGACGCCGGCCCTTCCTCGATCTTGTAGTTGATGTCCACCAGGTCGGGCGAGCCGGCCACCGGGGTGGTCTCGAACTCCACGCTCTTCACGTACGGCAGGCGCTGGATGCGCTGCTTGGAGCGCTCCAGCGAGGTGTTCGACAGCCAGCCGCCCTCGAGCTGGCGCATCTCGCGGCGCAGCACCTCGTCGTTGATGCGGTTGGTGCCCGAGAAGCTGATGTTGCGCACGTACACGCGGTTGCCCGGATCGACGAAGAAGGTGAGCGCCACGGTGTGATTGGCGTTGTCCGCGCTCGGCACCGGGTCGACCTTGGCGAAAGCGTAGCCGTCGCGTCCCATGCGGTTCTGCATCAGCTCCTGCGAGCCGGTGATCAGCTTGCGGTTGAAGATGTCGCCCGGGTGGATCAGCAGCAGCTGCTGCAGGTCCGACTGCGGCACGACGAAGGTGCCGGCGAGCTTGATCTGCGAGACCTTGTAGACCTGCCCCTCTTCGATGTTGACGGTGATGAAGATGTCCTCTTTCTCGGGTGCGATCGCCACCTGGGTCGACTCGAGCTGGAAGTTCGCGTAACCGCGATCCATGTAGTAGTTGCGCACCTTCTCCAGGTCGCCCTGCAGCGATTCGCGCGAGTAGCGGTCGTCCTGCTTGTACCAGGAGAGCCAGTTGGGCGTCTTCAGCTCGAGCGTCTCGAGGATGTCCTTCTGCTTGAAGCGGGTGGCGCCGACGACGTTGATCTGGCGGATCTTGGCACGCGAGCCTTCCTTGATGTCGATCTTGATCTTGACGCGATTGCCGGCCTCCTCCTCCACCTTCGATTCGATGCGTACCCCGTACTTGCCGCGCGCGAAGTACTGGTCGGTGAGGTACTGCGTGACGTCCTCGAGCACCGAGCGGTCGAAGGTCTTGCCGGCCGCCAGTCCAACCCCGCGCAGCGACTTCTGCAGATCCTCGGTCTTGATGTCCTTGTTGCCGGTGATCTCGAAGCTCTCGATGGACGGGCGCTCGAGCACTACCACGATCAGCGTGTTGCCCTCGCGGCGCATCTGCACGTCGCGGAAGAATCCCGTGGCGTACAGCGCGCGGATCGCCTCACGCACGCGCTGCGGCGTCAGGTGATCGCCGATGTTCACCGGCAGGTAGTTATAGACGGTGCCTTCTGAGACGCGCTGCAGCCCTTCCACCTTGATGTCCCCGACGTTGAAGTCCGTCGCCGTGCTCGCCGGCGGCGGCACCGCGAGGGGTCCCATCTGCGGTGCCCCGGTCACCGGCCCGGGGACGGGCGCGGCAGGCGTCGGACCCGCGGGCGCAGGCGTGGGTTGCGCCGTGGCGGGCGTCGGACCCGCCGCTGCGGGCGTGGGTTGTTCCGTGGCAGGCGTCGGACCCGCCGCTGCGGGCGAGGGTTGTTCCGTGGCAGGCGCCGGAGTGGCCGCTGCGGGCGAGGGTTGTTCCGTGGCGGGTGCCGGAGTGGCTGCTGAGGGCGAGGGTTGCGCCGCGGCCGGTACGCCGTGCAGCGTCAACGCCAGCACAATGAGCGCTGCGCCGCGCTTGCCTGCTGCGACCCCGGGCGTAGGTGCGCCGGCCCGAGCGAGACCGCCGGCTGCGCGCCTGTTCATGTTCTTACCACCCCTACCCCTTACGCCGCGGCGCCGCCGCGACGTTCATCTCGTACGTTGCACTATTCGAGGACCGCAGACCGCACCCCGGGGGGCGCCCTCCAGGTTCCGCGCCTGCGTTGCGCGCCGTGGCTGTGACTCAACTGAACTGGCGCGCAATATCGTTGTATAGCGCGACACCCATCAGGACGATGAGCAAGGCGATACCCACCTGCTGGCCGAGCGCCTGCGCCCGCTCCGACAGCGGGCTGCCCTTCAGCCACTCCACCAGCTGGAACACAATCTGTCCGCCGTCGAGGATCGGGATCGGCAGCAGGTTGAGAAATCCCAGCGAGAGCGAGATCAGCACCAGGAAGCTCAGGAATGCGGCCACGCCCGCCTCGGCCGAATCGCCGGCGAACTCGGCGATCGACAGCGGCCCGCTCAGATTCTTCAGCGACACGCGCCCGAGCACCATGCGCCAGAACAACCGCCCCTGCAGCAGCGTCATGCTCCAGGCTTCCCCGCCGGCGCGGCCGAGCGCCGCTGCCCCGCCGAGACTGGTATGCAGCAGCATGCCCGGCGGATAGGCGATCGCCGGCGGCCGGACGCGGATGCGACCGATCAGGCGGCCATCGCTCTGCTCGCCCGCCACCTGCACGGCGGCGCTTTGCGTGAGGCCGCCGCGCTCGTAAGTAATGTTGATGCGCGCGGCGGGCCGGGCGCTGATGTAGTCGACGATCTGCCGGAAGTCGCGCATCGGCACCCCGTCGATCGCCACGACGCGATCGCCGCTGTGCAGCCCGGCGCGCGCCGCCGGCCCGTCGGGCATGACCTCGCCAAACACCGCCGGCACCGTGGGCGTCCAGAACTGAAACCCGAGCCCGCGGAACAGCTGCGTCGGCTCGGTGAGACGGCGCCGCTCGTCGGCGTCGGGCACGTAAAGTCGCGCCTCGCGGCTGCCGCCGTCGCTGCCCCGCACCGCGAGGTCCGCCTCACCGCGTGCGCTCATGGCATCGAGCAGCCCGAACACCACGTCGCGCTGCCCGCTCACCGCGCTGCCGTTGATCGCGCGGATCTCATCTCCTGACTTCAGTCCCGCGCGCGCGGCGAGCGAGCCGGCGGTCACATCGCCGACCGTCGGCCGCACCTCGGTCACGCCGTTCACCCACAGCATGCCCCACAGGACCAGCACGGCGAACAGGATGTTGAAGCCCGGACCGGCGAGCAGCACGACGATGCGCTGCCACGGCGGTCGATGTGTGAAGGATCGCGGCAGGTCGACCGGATCCACCGGACCTTCGCGCTCGTCGAGCAGCTTCACGTAGCCGCCAAGCGGTATGGCGGCCAGCACGTACTCGACGCGGTCGGCGCCGGCCACACGCGTCAAGAGCGGCCTGCCGAACCCCACCGAAAAGCGCAGCACCTTGAACCCCAGGCGCCGCGCCACCCAGAAATGGCCGAATTCATGGACCGTGACCAGCAGGCCAACGGCCACCACGAACCACAGCAGGTACCAGACGAGACTCATGCGTGAGCGCCTCTTACCGCTGCACTTCTTGTCATGCCGACAATTCGCTCACGTGCGTACACCCTGCTTTCGGCGTCAGCCGCCAGAACGTCCTCCAGCCCGCCGATCGCCCCCCCGGTGCCGCGCTCCACTACGGCTTCAATGACCGCCGCGATGCCGGGAAAGTTCAATCGGCGCTCGAGGAAGGCCTCGACCGCAACCTCGTTGGCGGCGTTCAGCACGACCGGGTGCAACCCGCCGGCGCGCGCCGCAGCCTGGGCCAGCGCGAGGCAGGGGAACTTGTCGGTGTCGGGAGCCCGAAAGTCGAGCCGGCCAGCCTTGAGCAGGTCGAGGGATTCTACACCGGACTCGATTCTCTCGGGCCAGGCGAGCGCCTGGGCGATCGGCGTGCGCATATCAGGGGCGCCGAGCTCGGCGAGCACCGAACCGTCGGCATACTGCACCAGCGAGTGCACGATGCTCTGCGGATGCACCACGATCTGCACCTGCGCCGGGGTGAGCCCGAACAGCAGGCAGGCCTCGATCAGCTCGAGCCCCTTGTTCATCAGGGTGGCCGAGTCGACCGAGATCTTGCGTCCCATGACCCAGTTGGGATGCGCGCAGGCAGCTTCCGGCGTCACGGCCGCGAGCTGCTCGGCCGGCGTATCGCGGAAGGGTCCGCCGGAAGCGGTCAGCGTCACGCGCGTCACGCCCGCGGGCGCCACGCCGGTGCGCGCGCCCGGCGGCAGGCACTGGAAGATGGCGTTGTGCTCGCTGTCGATCGGCAGCAGCGTTGCGCCCCCAGCGCTCACTTCGGCCAGCAGCAGCGGGCCGGCCATCACCAGCGATTCCTTGTTGGCGAGCAGCAGCCGCTTGCCGGCGCGCGCCGCCGCGAGCGTCGAGCGCAGCCCGGCCGCGCCGACGATCGCCGCCATCACGCACTCGACTTGCGGCAGCACCGCCAGCTCCTCGAGAGCGGACGCACCGGCGAGCAGGCGCGTGCCCGCGGCTGCCCCGCCGAGCAGCTCCTTAAGCTCGCCGAGCGCGCGCGCATCGGCCAGCGCGGCGTACTGCGGACGCCAGGTGCGGATCTGCCGGGCGAGCTTGGCGGCATTGCTGTTGGCCGCGATCCCCACCAGGCGAAAGCGCTGCGGATGGCGCGCGATCACATCGAGCGTGCTCTCGCCCACCGATCCGGTCGAACCCAGCACCACTACCCCGATCATGCAATGACTCCCAGCAAGGCGAGGCCGAGCATCAGTACCGGCGCAGCGCCGGTCACACTGTCGATACGGTCCATGACCCCGCCGTGCCCGGGAAATATGCTGCCGCTATCCTTGATCCCGGCAAAGCGCTTCAGCAGACTTTCGGTGAGATCCCCGACGATGGAGAAGCCGACCGCGGCGAGGCACAGCGGCAGGAAGGCCGCGAGCGGCACCTGGAACCAGGCGCTGCCGGCGAGCGCCACCAGCGCGCTGACGGCGAACCCTCCCAACGCCCCCTCCCAGGTCTTGCCCGGCGAGACCAGCGGCGCGAGCGGCACCCGACCGAAGCGGCGGCCGCAGAAGAATGCGCCGATGTCGGCGACCCACACCAGCACTAGCGTGAACACCACCCACTGCGCGCCGTGCGGCAACGCGAGCCGCAGCCGCACCAGCGCCAGCCACGCCGGCACGAGCGCCAGCACACCCGCAAGACCTGCCGACCACGGCGCGACGCGCCGCGGCGCGAACGTCACCCACAGCAGCGCGATCACCCACCACGCGACCGCCACGGCGAGCACCAGGTCGAGCCGCTGCGCGGCGGCGCAGAAGCGCCACGCACCCAGCAGCAGCACGCCGACCAGCAGCACGTAGATCAGGCGCAGCGCCGGCGCGCTCGGCAGCAGGAAAGCCGACCATTCCCACGCCCCGGCGAGCGCCATGACGGTCATGGCGGCGACCGTCACCCACTCGGGCAGCCACAGCAGGATGGCGAGCGCCGCGGCGGCCAGCACGGCGGCGGTGAGGACTCGCTTGCGCAGGGGTTCGGGCACGATGCCTTCTAAGCCTTCGCCGCCGCGCGCTGTGCGCCGGTTCGCCCGAAGCGCCGCTCGCGGCCGGCGAAGAACGCGAGCGCCTCGTCCAGGTCGCTGGCGGTGAAGTCCGGCCACAGGCAGGCGGCGAAATGCAGCTCCGCGTACGCCAGGTCCCACAGCAGGAAATTGCTCAGGCGCTGCTCGCCGCCGGTGCGGATCAGCAGCTCGACCGGCGGGAGCCCTGCGAGCGCCAGGCCGGCCGCGAAGCGCTCCTCGCCGAGGTCCTGCGGCCGCAGCGCGCCACTGGCCGCCTCAAGGGCGAGCCGCTGCGCGGCCTGCACGATGTCCCAACGGCCGCCATAGCTCAGCGCCACCTGCAGCTTCAGCCCGCCGTTGCCGGCGGTATGCTCCTCGGCCGCCGCGATGCGCGCCTGCAGCCGCACCGCCAGACTGCGGCGCTCGCCGATCACGCGCACCCGCACCGCCTTGCGGTGCAGCTCGGCAATCTCGCGGTCGAGCGCTTCGAGAAACAGACTCATGAGACTGCCGACCTCCTCGGCCGGACGCCGCCAGTTCTCGCTCGAGAAGGCGAACAGGGTGAGCGCTTCGATGCCGCGCCGCGAACACTCCTCGATGATCAGGCGCACCGAGGCGAGCCCGGCCTTGTGGCCGGCGGTGCGCGTCTGACCGCGCGCGGCCGCCCAGCGGCCGTTGCCGTCCATGATCACCGCGACGTGGCGCGGCAGGTGGGTGGCGGCGGCCTTCACACCTGCATGACCTCTTTCTCTTTGGCCACCAGCAGCGCCTCGATGTCGGCGACGTGCTTGTCGGTGAGCTTCTGCACCTCGGTCTCGGCGCGCCGCTCATCGTCCTGCGAGACGAGCTTCTCCTTCAGCAGCTCCTTGATGTCGTTCATGACGTCGCGGCGCACGTTGCGTACCGCCACGCGGGCATTCTCGGCGTCGTGGCGCAGCACCTTGGTGATCTCGCGGCGGCGCTCCTCGGTGAGCGGCGGCATGGGAATGCGGATCACGGTGCCGGCGGTCATCGGCGTCAGCCCCAGGTCGGACTTGAAGATCGCCTTCTCGATGGCCTGCACGACACTCTTCTCCCACGGCGAGATGACCAGCGTGCGTCCTTCTTCCACCGCGATGCTCGCGACCTGCTGCAGCGGCACCTCGCTGCCGTAGTAATCGACCTTGAGATGCTCGATCAGGCTCGGGTGGGCGCGGCCGGTGCGCAGCTTCTTGAGATCCGCCTGGAACGTCTGCACGCACTTGCTCATGCGGACGGCCGCATCTTTTTTTAGCTCTTCGAGCATGATGTCCTCCTCGCGGGCGTCGGGCGGCTCACTCGAAGGTGACCACCGTGCCCACGTCCTCGCCGCGCACGATGCGCGTCAGATCGCCGGGATTGTTGAGATTGAACACCCGCAAAGGCAAGCGGTTGTCGCGGCACATGACGATGGCGGTGGCGTCCATGACGTTGAGGCGGTCGTTGAGCACCTTGTCGAACGTCAGGCGCGGATAGCGCACCGCGGCAGGGTTGCGCAGCGGATCGTCCGAATACACCCCGTTCACCCTGGTGGCCTTGAGCAGCACGTCGGCGCTGATCTCGATGGCGCGCAGCGCCGCGGCCGTATCGGTAGTGAAGAACGGGTTGCCGGTGCCGGCGGCGAAGATCGCCACCCGGCCCTTCTCCAGGTGTCGCACCGCACGGCGGCGGATGTAGTCCTCGCACACCTCGTTGATGCGGATCGCGGACATGACGCGCGCGTGCATGCCTAAGCTCTCGAGCGCATCCTGCATGGCGAGCGCGTTCATGACGGTGGCGAGCATGCCCATGTGGTCGGCCGCGACGCGATCCATGCCGGCGCGCGCCAGCCCGGCGCCGCGGAAGATGTTGCCGCCGCCGATCACCACCGCAACCTGCACCGGCATCTCCACGATTTCCTGCAGCTCCCCGCCGATGCGCTTGATCACCGCCGGGTCGATGCCGTAGTCCCCGCCACCCATCAGGGCTTCGCCGGACAGCTTCACCAGGATCCGGGAATAGGCGGGCTTGCCTTGCGTCATGGGTTCCTCTCGAGACGTATGGAAAAAACCCCGCACGCGGCGGGGTTGGGTCCTTTATTCCGTAATGCGCCCTTTAGTGCTTGACCGCCTTCACCTGGGCCATCACCTCGGCGACGAAGTCGTCCGCTTTCTTCTCGATGCCGGCGCCGACCTCGAAGCGCTCGAACGCCACGACCTCGGCGTGCTCACCCTTCAGCAGCTTCTCGACGCTCGTGTCAGGGTCCTTGACGAACGGCTGGCCGCTAAGGGTGATCTCGCCGAGCGCCTTGCGCAATCGGCCCTCGACCATGCGCGCGACGATCTCGGCGGGCTTGCCCTCCCCCTGCGCCTGCTCGGTGAGGATGGCACGCTCGCGCGCCACGACCTCGGCGGGCACCTGCGCGGCGCTCAGGTAGCGCGGGTTGCTGGCGGCGACGTGCATCGCCAGATCGTGCGCCAGGCTCGCCGCGCCGCCCCTGACCGCCACCAACGCGCCGATGCGCGTGCCGTGCACATAGGCGCCCAGATGCTGCGGAGAGCTGAGCAGCGCGAGGCGGCGCACGCTGATGTTCTCGCCGATCTTGGCGATGAGCGCCCGGCGGCGCTCCTCGATGGTCTCCCCGGACGGCAACGGCACCGCGGCGAGCTCGGCCAGCGTGGTGAGGCCGGCCGCCAGGGCGGCCTGTGCCACCGCGTGGGCGAAGGCGCGAAAGTCCTGCTCACGCGCGACGAAGTCGGTCTCGCAGTTGATTTCCACCATGGCGGCGGTGCGCTCGTCGGCGGAGCGCGCCACGACCACGACGCCCTCGGCCGCTACCCGCGTCGCCTTCTTGTCGGCTTTCGCCAGACCCTGGCGGCGCATGAGCTCCGCGGCGGCGTCCAGGTCGCCCTTGGTCTCGACCAGCGCCCGCTTGCACTCCATCATGCCCGCGCCGGTGCGCTCGCGAAGCTGCCTGACCGCATCTGCTGTGATATTCATGGCTCGATCCTTGAGTCGTCACTCGGCCGACGGAGCGTTGCCTGCTCCGCGGACCTTGCGCCGCGCCGGCGCGCCGCTCGGGCGACGCACGGTCTCGGGCGCCGGCAGCGTGCCGGCGGCCGCCACCGGCTCGACGGCCTCGTCGGCCTCCAGGTCCTCGTCCTCCGTCGCCACCTCCGCGGGGACCCCCGCCGGGGGCTTGACCGCGGGCAGCTTGCGCCGCGCCGGGACTTTCTTGCGCACCGCGGGCTGCGGGCGTCGCGCACCGCGCACCGCCTTCTTGCGCGGATTACCGGCCTCGTCGAGCTCAACGAACTCGTCCTCGCCGACCGCAACCTGCGGCACGGACTCCTTGCCCTCGAGAACCGCATCGGCGATGCCGGCGGCGTAGAGCTGGATGGCGCGCATGGCGTCGTCGTTGCCGGGAATCACGTAATCGATGCCGTCCGGGCAGCAGTTGGTGTCGACGATCGCCGCCACCGGGATTCCGAGCTTCTTCGCCTCGTGGATCGCGATGTTCTCGTGGCCCACGTCGACCACGAACAGCGCATCGGGCAGCGCGTCCATGTGCTTGATGCCGCCCAGGCTCCTTTCGAGCTTGTCCATCTCGCGCCGCAGCTGCGTGGCCTCTTTCTTGCCGCGCTTTTCCAGGCCCCCCGAGGCGGCCAGCTCGGTGAGCTCGGCGAGTCGCTTGATCGACTGGCGGATCGTCTTGAAATTCGTGAGCATCCCGCCCAGCCAGCGCTGGTTGACGAACGGCTGCCCGCTGCGCTCGGCCTCCTTCTGGATGGACTCGCGCGCCGAGCGCTTGGTGCCGACGAACAGCACCGTGCCGCCGTCGGCGATGACGCCCTTGATGAACTGCGCCGCCTCCGCGTACATCGGCTGCGTCTTCTCGAGATTGATGATGTGGATCTTGTTGCGCTCACCGAAGATGAAAGGCGCCATCTTCGGGTTCCAGAAGCGGGTCTGATGTCCGAAGTGGACACCCGCCTCCAGCATCTGTCGCATGGACACGCCGGCCATGAAAGACTCCTGTATGGGTTAAGCCTCCGCGCATCCCCGTGACCATCCCCGCCTCGAAGCCTGCCGTCAGGCCTTGAGCCGCGGACACCCAGTCGCCGGGTTTAACGATGCGCGTGTGGGTTTCGTTGCCAAAAAAGGCCGCGCTTTATACCATGAAGGGCTCGTCGGAACAATGTCTTACGCGCATCCCCGACGCCCCTTGCCGCGGCGCGGCGCCGGCCCCATCTCGCACGCTATGCACGTCACGATCAAGACCCCGGAAGAGCAGGAGAAAATGCGCATCGCCGGGCGCCTCGCCGCCGAGGTGCTCGACCTGATTGGCCCGTACGTCGTGCCCGGGGTCACCACCGAGGAGCTCGATCGCATCTGCCACGACCACATCGTGAACGTGCAGCGCTCGGTGCCGGCCAACCTCAACTACCGCGGGTTCCCCAAGACCATCTGCACCTCGGTCAACCACGTGGTGTGTCACGGCATCCCGAACGAGCGGCGGCTGAAGGCCGGCGACATCGTCAACATCGACGTTACCGTGATCCGCGACGGCTTCCATGGCGACACCAGCCGCATGTACTTCGCCGGCAAGGCGCCGCCGCATGCGCAGCGCCTCGCCGAGACCTGCTTCGCCGCGATGTGGCGCGGCATCGAGACGGTGCGCCCCGGGGCGCATCTCGGGGATATCGGTCACGCCATCCAGAGCTTCGTCGAGCACAACGACTACACGGTGGTGCGCGAGTATTGCGGCCACGGCATCGGACGGGTGTACCACGAGGATCCGCAGGTGCTGCACTACGGCGAGCCGGGCACCGGGCTCGAGCTCAAACCCGGCATGACGTTCACCATCGAGCCGATGGTGAATGCCGGCAAGCGCCACGTGCGGCTGCTGCCCGACGGCTGGACGGTGATCACCAAGGACCATTCGCTGTCCGCGCAGTGGGAGCACACCGTGCTGGTCACGGCGGACGGCGTCGACGTGCTCACCCTCGGCGCCAACGGCGCGCCCCACTGAAGGGCGCCGCGATGGGAGGCGCGGACTCACAGCCACTCGAAGCCGCGTCGCTCGCCGCGCGGCTGTCGGGGCAGCTGGCGGCCGATGGCGCGCCCGCCGCGTGGCGCGAGCTGCTGCGCCAGGGGCACGAGGAGCTCAAGCGCCGCTTCCTCGCTGAGGATCCGGTCGAGCAGCTGGTGCACGAGCGCGCCGCACTGGTCGACGTGGTACTGCGCGCGGCGTGGCGCAATCACTGTGCGGCGCACGGCGACTGGGCACTGGTCGCGGTCGGCGGCTACGGCCGCGGCGAGCTGCACCCGGCCTCCGACGTCGACATCCTGCTGCTGGTGCCAGGCGCGCCGGACACGCGCGGCGGCGCCGCGATCGAGGCGCTGGTCACCTTTCTGTGGGACATCGGCCTGGAGGTGGGCCACAGCGTGCGCACCGTGGCGGAATGCCGCGAGGAGTGCGTCGGCGACGTCAGCGTCATGACGACGCTGCTGGAAGCGCGCCTGCTCGCCGGCAACGCCGAGCTGCTCGCGGCGATGCGCAGCGCGCTCGCGCCGGCGAACCTGTGGCCGGTGAAGCAGTTCTTCGAGGCCAAGGTGCGCGAGCAGACCGAACGGCACCTGAAGGCGAACGACACCGCCTACAACCTCGAGCCCAACGTCAAGACCGGGCCGGGCGGGCTGCGCGACATTCACACCATCGCCTGGGTGGCCAAGCGCCACTTCGACGCCGACTCGCTCGACGGGCTCGCCACGCACGGCTTCGTGACGCCGGCGGAGCTGCGCCGGCTGCGCCAGGCGCAGGCCTTCCTGTGGAAGGTGCGCTTCGGGCTGCACGTGCTCGCCGGGCGGCACGAGGATCGCCTGCTGTTCGATCACCAGATCCGCCTGGCGCAGATCTTCGGCTACGAGGACGCCTCCTACACGCTCGCGGTCGAGCAGTTCATGCAGCGCTACTACCGCACGGTGATGGACGTCAGCCTGCTCAACGAGCTGCTGCTGCAGCTGTTCCGCGAGGCGATCCTCACCGAGAGCGAGCCGCCGCGCCCGCTCAACGCGCGCTTCCAGGTGCGCAACGGCTCGCTCGAGACGGTGAGCGAGGAGGTGTTCGCGCGCACCCCCGCGGCGCTGCTCGAGCTGTTCGCGCTGCTGCAGCAGCACCCGGACATCCGCGGCGTGCGCGCCTCCACCATGCGCGCGGTGGCCAAGCACCTGTGGCTGATCGACGAGGAGTTCCGCCAGAACCCGCGCCATCACCGGCTGTTCCTCGAGCTGCTGCGCTCGCCGGTGGGCGTGACGCACGAGCTGCGCCGCATGAACACCTACGGCGTGCTCGGCCGCTACATCCCCGCCTTCGGCCGCATCGTCGGGCGCATGCAGTACGATCTGTTCCACGCCTATACCGTCGATGCGCACACGCTGTTCGTGGTGAGCAATCTGCGCCGCTTCGCCATCGCGCGCTACGACCGCGAGCTGCCGGAGGCCTCGCGCGTCATGCAGTCGCTGCCGCGCAGCGAGGTCGCCTATCTCGCCGCGCTGTTCCACGACATCGCCAAGGGGCGCGGCGGCGATCACTCCGAGCTCGGCGCGGTGGATGCCGAAGCCTTCTGCCTCGAGCAGGGGCTGTCGCCCTACGATGCGCGCCTGGTGGCGTGGCTGGTGCGCCACCACCTCGAGCTGTCGATCACCTCGCAGAAGCAGGACATCGGCGACCCGCAGGTGATCAACGCCTTCGCGCGCAAGGTGGGCGACGAGACGCACCTCGACTACCTGTACGTGCTCACCTGCGCCGACGTGCGCGCCACCAACCCCAAGCTGTGGAACTCGTGGAAAGCCTCGCTGTTCCAGGACTTCTACCAGCGCGTCAAGCGCGCGCTGCGCCGCGGGCTCGAGAGCCCGATCGACCCGGAGCACCTGGTGCGCGAGACGCAGGATGCCGCGCGGCGCCTGCTCGAGCACGAGGTGAGCGAGGCGAGCATCCTCGGAGTATGGACGCGCTTCAGCGCCGGCTATTTCCTGCAGCACTCCCCCGAGGAGGTCGCCTGGCACACGCAGCTGCTGGCCGAGCGCGAAGCCGGTTCCGATGAACCGCTGGTGGCGCTCGATCCGCACAGCGTGCGCGGCACCACCGCGGTGCTGATCTTCACGCGCCCGCGGCGCCACGGCTTCGCGCGCACCACCGCGGCGCTCGATCAGCTCGGACTCAACATCGTCGACGCCCGCATCACGCCGAGCGGCGACGGCTTCAGCCTCGACCTGTATCACCTGCTCGAGGACACCGGTGCGCCGATTGACGACCGCGACCGATTGAGTGAGATCGAGCAGGCGCTGTGGCGCTCGCTGCAGGGGCCGGCGGATGCGCCGTTCGCCGTGTCGCGGCGCGCGCCGCGCCAGGCGCGCATGTTCCACACCACCACCTTGATCAGCGTGAGCGTCGACGAGCGCAACCACCGCTCGGTGCTCGAGCTCATCGCCGGCGATCGTCCCGGCCTGCTGTGCGAGGTGGGGCAGGTGCTGATGCAGGAGCGCATCGAGCTGCACGCCGCCAAGATCATGACGGTGGGCGAGCGCGCCGAGGACACCTTTTACGTCACCGACTTCGAGAATCGCCCCTTGAGCGGCGCGGCCGCCGAGCAGCTCAAGGAGCGCCTGATGCAGGTGCTCGATCAACGCCAGGCGGCGCTGCGCGCGCCGGCCGCCGCCGGCGTGGCCGGCGCATGAGCGCGGCGGACGCCGCCGCGCGCGCGCGGCTCAAGGCCATCATCGACGCCGCCTTCGAGCGGCGCGCGGAACTCTCGCCGCACAACCTGCCGCCCGAGCTCGATGCCGCGCTCGAGGCGAGTCTTTCGCTGCTCGATGCCGGTGCGGCGCGGGTTGCCGAGCCGCGCGACGGCGGCTGGGTGGTCAACGAGTGGCTGAAGAAGGCGGTGCTGCTGTCGTTTCGGGTGCGCGACAACCGCCTGATCGATGCCGGCTTCACGCGCTTCTACGACAAGGTGCCGCTGAAATACGCCACGGCCACCGAGAGTGAGCTGCGCGCCGGCGGTGCGCGCATCGTGCCGCACGCGCTGGTGCGCCGCGGCGCCTACGTCGCCCCTGATGCGGTGCTGATGCCGAGCTACGTCAACATCGGCGCGTGGATCGGGCCGGGCACCATGGTCGACACCTGGGCAACGGTGGGCTCGTGCGCACAGATCGGCCGCAACGTGCACCTGTCCGGCGGGGTCGGCATCGGCGGGGTGCTCGAGCCGCTGCAGGCCGCGCCGACCATCATCGAGGACGACTGCTTCATCGGGGCGCGCTCGGAGATCGTCGAGGGAGTCATCGTGGAGGCCGGCTCGGTCATCTCGATGGGCGTATTCATCGGGCAGAGCACGCGCATCTACGATCGCGCCAGCGGCGTGATCCTCAGGGGCAGGGTTCCGGCGGGCTCGGTAGTGGTGCCGGGGAGCCTGCCGGCGCAGGACGGCCGCTACAGCCTCGCCTGCGCCGTGATCGTCAAGCGGGTCGACGCGCAGACGCGCGCCAAGACCTCGATCAACGAGCTGCTGCGCAGCTCCGATTTATTGTAAACCGCTCTCCGCCCCACGCCGGCTGTTGCGCCGGCACGTCAGCCGTCGCGGCACTGCTACCGGCGTGTAACCCGGGTGCGACTGACCGTATAACCACCGGCCCCTAACAATCGTCCCCGCCTGGCGCCGTGACGCCAGCCACATCCGGGAGCCGCGCATACAACATGCTTACGACCTTATTTAGTAGAGACTTACGACTCGCGTGGTGCGCACTCGCCGCAATCAGCGCCGCGACCGCGGCGGTGCCCGCGCTGGCGCAACAGAAGACCGGCCCGGGCCTCAGCGGCGACGACAGCCTGACCTGGCACGGCATCACGCTCTATGGCGTCCTCGACCTGGGTGTTCAATACGACACACACAGTGCGCCGTTCAGCCCCTATCGTCCGGCCGCGAGCGGCAACATCGTGCGGCAGAACAGCGCCGGGTCGGCGCTCGGGCTGACGCCCAGCAACATGGGCCAGACGCGAGTCGGACTGCAGGGCATCGAGCCCCTGGTCGGCGATTGGGCGGCGGTGTTCCAGGCAGAGACCTTTTTCAATCCGCAGTCCGGTCAGATCGCGGATTCGCTGAAGTCGCTGACGGTGAACAACGGTCGCAGTCTCGCCACGCAGAGCGTCGGTGTCGATGGCGGCTCGGCCGGCCAGGCCTTCCAGACCGCCTTCGTCGGGCTGCAATCGGCGCGCTTCGGTGCCCTCACCTTCGGTCGGCAGATAACGCTGCTCTCGGAAGGCACCATCCTCTACGACCCCAACTACCATGCCTCGGCGTTCGGCCTGCTGGGCGCATCCAACACCTATTCCGGCGGCGGCAGCAGCGAGGATGACCGGCTCGATTCGACCGCGAAGTACCTGGTGAGCTTCGATGACCTGGTGCACCTGGGTGCGCTCTACAAGTTCAACGGCGCAAGTGGTTCAGGCAACACCGCCGTCCAGGCGGATATCGGCGCCAGCTTCGCGGGCGCATCGCTCGATGCCTATTATTCGAAGGTCAACAGCGCCATCACGGCCAGCTCCCTGAGCGCCACCCAGGTGGAGACGCTGCCGCTCGGGTATTCGGTCTCCAATTCCCTGGCAGCGACCGTCTCGGACAACACGGCCTATGCGCTCATGGGGTTGTACAAGCTCGAGCCGTTCAAATTCTTTGCCGGCTACGAGTACATCCAGTACACCAATCCCAGCACGCCGCTGAGCGCCGGGTTCATCGACCTCGGCGGTTACGTGCTCGCGTTCGTCAACAACAAGGCCTACGACAACGAGAAGCTCGTGCAGGTCTACTGGACCGGTGTGCGCTACAGCGTCACGCCCAGCCTCGATCTGACCGCCGCCTACTACGGCTACCATCAGGGTGCGTACGGCAGCGGCAAGGACGCGGGCTGCTCGACTTCCGCGCACAGCGTCTGCAGCGGTGGCCTCGACGCCTTTTCCTTCGACCTCGATTACCGATTCAACCCGCACTTCGACGCTTATCTCGGCGCCATGTACAGCGACGTGCAGGGCGGGGTGGGCAACGGCTACCTCAACACCAACAACATCAATCCCACCATCGGCGTGCGCTACAAGTTCTGATCAGGCGCCGCGCGCCGCGCGCCGCCCGCCGCCCGCCGCCCGCCGCCCGCCGCCTGTGGCGGTGCGGCCGCTGCAGTGGTGCGGCCGCCCAGCGTATCAGCAGCTCACTTGAGCGGGTCGCTGCGGCTCAACGTACGCTGGAACATCGCGATGATCGCCGGCTCCGGGCGGTGGATCGGCGGCAGCGCCTGGTAGTTCTCCCAACCGCCGCCCAGGCTGCGGAACAGCTCGACGAATCCTTCCGCGGCGGCAACCTGCGTGGCGGCATACTGCTCCTCGATGTCGAATTCCTGGCGCTCGGCGTCCACCACGTTCAGATAATCGGTGAGCCCGCGCTCGTAGCGCTCATTGGCGAGCGTCACGGCGCGCTGGCTCGCGAGCAGCGCCGTGCCGAGCTTGTCGAGGCTCGCCTGCTGGGCGGTATACAGACCGAGATTGGTGTCCACCTCGCGCACCGCGCCCTGGATGGTCTGCTTGTAGCTCACCAGCAGCGCGCGGGTCCGCAGGTCGGCGATCTCCACCTGAGCGTCGAGCGCGCCGAAGTCGAGCAGCGGCCACTCCGCCGCGGGACCGGCCGACCAGATGTGCTGACCGAGCGCGGGCAGTGGCCCCTGTGACTGGCGCTGGAAGCCCACCGCGCCGGTGATCGCGAGCGCCGGGAAGAGGTTGGCGGTGGCGACGCCGATGCGTGCGGTGGCCCCGGCGAGCTCGCGCTCGGCCTCGCGCACGTCCGGGCGGCGGCGCAGCAGGTCGAGCGGCAGACCCGCGTCCACCGTTCCGGGCACGGCCGGCACCAGCGCGCTGGCGGACAGCTCGCCCACCAGCTCCTCGGGGTACAGCCCGAGGAGCGTCGCGATGGTGTAGTCGGCGGCGCGCACCTGCGCTGCGACCGGGGCCTGCTGGGCTTCGAGCGTCGCCAGCTCACGCGTCGCCAGCGTCACGTCCAGCTCGTTGGTGATACCGCGCTCGTAGCGGATGTTCACGATGCGCAGCGATTCGCGCAGCACGGTGACTGCCTGGTTCAGCACCGAGGCGCGCATCTGCAGTCCGCGCAGGTCGACGTAGGCACGCGCCACGTCGGCGATCACCGCCAGCAGCACCACGTTGCGCGCCGCGAGTGTCGCCTGGGTGTCGTAGCGCGCCGCTTCGATCTCGCGGCGGTACTTGCCGAAGATATCGAGCTCCCACACCGCATCGAAGCCGCCAATCTCATTGATGTGCTTCAGGCCCTGGTCGTTGTCGGCGGACACCAGGGTCGAGGAAGCGCGGCCGCGCGCCAGATCGGTGCCGGTACCGTGCCCCGCTGCGGCGGACGCCTCCGCGACCGGCAGCACCGTGCCGATGACCGCTGCCTCGAAGGTGCGCGCTGCCTGCAGCCGGTCGAGGGCGACCATGAGGTCGGGATTACCGACGATGGCGCGCGCCACCAGGGAATCGAGCTGCGGATCCCCGAGCGAGTGCCACCATGCGGCCATGTCGACCGGTGCGGGGGGACTCGCGGCCGTGGCGGCAGTGGCCGGGTCGCTCATGGCGGCGACGCTTCCCATGGTCACGGCGGCGTCGTAGTGATCCGGCGTCGGCGTGCGCGGGGTGTGATAGTTCGGGCCCACCGCGCAGCCGGCGACGCCCGCGGCGGCCAGCAGCATCAGTCCGGTGCGCACACAGCTCATGGCAGCGCTCGCTATTGCCGGGCCGCCGCCATGGGCTGCGCCGCGGCGGGGTCGCTCTGCTGCACCTGCACCCGCTCACCGTCGATGATCTGGCTGCTGACGTTGAGCGCCAGCAGATCCCCGGGCGAGGCACCTGAGGCAAGCTCGACGATACTGCCGTCGTCGCGCCCGATGGTCACGTCGTGGAAGCTGATGCGGCCGGCGGCGTCGACGCGCGCCACCTGCGGACCGCTGGCGCGCCACAGCAGCGCCGCGGCCGGCACCTGCACCAGCCCGCGCGGCGTCAGCCCGAAGGCCACCTTGACGTACATCCCCGGAACAAACGCGTCCTGCGGGTTGGGGATATCCACCTCGACGCGCAGCGTGCGCGCCTGCGGATTGATGGCTTGCGAGGTGCGCGTGACCTTGCCGCTGTACTGGCGCGGCACGCCGCCGTTGGTCTGCACCTGCACCGGCGCGCTGTTGCTGATCAGGTCCTCGGCCGCGCTCTGCGGCGCATCGACGAAGATGCGGATCGGATTGTTCTGCGTCATCACGTACAGCGGCGTGGTCGCTGAGGTGCTGCCGGCGGTGACCAGGTTGCCGATGTCGATGTCGCGCACGCTGATCACCCCGTCGTACGGCGCGGTGACTTTCTTGAATTCGGCGAGCGCGGCGTACTGGTTGACGTGCGCCTGCGCCAGTGCGACATCCGCTTCGGCCGACTTCAGCCGCGCCACCGCGCTGTCGTAGTCGGCGCGCTTTTCCTCGCGCTCCTGCTCCGAGACCACACCCTTGGGTGAGTCGCGCCAGCGCTCGTAGGTGCTGAGGCTGAACGCGGCCTCGGCCTTGCGCACCAGCACCTGGGCCTGGTCGGCCTGCAGCTGGGCGCGCGCCGCCGCCAGCTGCGCGTCGAGGTCGGGCGTCTCGATGACCGCCAGCACCTGGCCGGCGTGCACGTGATCGCCGATATCGTTGTACCAGTTGCCGACGTAACCGTTGACCCGCGCGTAGATGGTACTGGCATGCCAGGCAGCGGTGTAGCCCGGCAGCATCAGGCGCTGCACCGCGCCCACCGGCTGCGCGCTCACCACCTGCACCAGCGGCGGGGCGCTGGCCGCCGCCGCGGTGTCGCGTGCCACGGCGCGCGCCTTGATGTAGCGGTCGATCGACACCAGCACGAAGGCCACGCCGAGCACGATCGCGGCGATGATCGCGGCGCGCTTCAGGCGTGCGCCGGTGTCTGCGTCGTAGCGCGGCGAGGTCGGCGCGCGGCTCTCGGTGGTGGCCGCGTCCGCAGCGAAATCCGCGGGACGGTTGTCAGGTCTCTCGTCGTTCATGGCGATCTGTGGTCCATTCAGGCGCTCGCGGCCGCCGCAGGCTGCGCAGCGCGCCGCAGCAGCCGGTACATGGTCGGGACGAACACCAGCGTTGCGAAGGTAGCGAACAGCAGTCCGCCGATCACCGCGCGCGCCAGCGGTGCGTTCTGCTCACCACCCTCGCCCACTCCAATGGCCATCGGCACCATGCCGAGGATCATCGCTCCGGCAGTCATCAGCACCGGGCGCAGGCGGGTAAAGCCGGCGGTCGCGGCGGCGACCAGCGGGTTGTCGCCCGCCTCCACACGCTGGTTGGCGAAGCTCACCACCAGGATGCTGTTGGCAGTGGTCAGTCCGATGGCCATCAGCGTGCCCATCAGCGCCGGCACGCTCAGGTGCGTCTGCGTGAGGAACAGCATCCACATGACGCCGCTCAGGGTGAACGGCACCGCCATCAGCACGATGAGCGGGTCGATCCAGCTCTGGAAGTTGATCACCAGGAACAGGTAGACCAGCACCACAGCGAGCGCGATGCCGGTGAACAGCCCGGTGTAGCTCTCGCGCATGGTCTGCACCTGGCCGCTGAGCGCGATGTGCATCGCCTTGGCGGGAGGGGGCTGATTCGCCGCGATCACGCGGTCGATCCCCTGCGAGGTCGAGTACAGGTCGCGCCCCTGAACGTTGGCCTGCACGTCGAACACCGGCCGGATGTTCAGCTGCGAGGTCACCAGCGGTACCCGCTCGCGCCCGAGCGCCGAGAGATTCATCAGCAGCTGCGACTGGCGGCTGCCCACGGCGCTGCTCACCGGCATGATCTGCAGGTCCTGGGAGGTGGCGATGTCGTAGGGCGGCTGCTGCACCACCAGCGGATAGCTCACGCCGTTGCTCGGGTCGACCCAGAAGTTGGGGGCGGTCTGCGCACTGGAGTTGGTGGTCACCAGCACGTTGCTGGCGGCGTCGCGCTGCGTGAGGCCGACCTGGCTGGCGAGCGCGCGGTCGACGTCCAAAGACAGTGCCGGCGCATCGGGCACCTGGAACACGTGCGCATCCACCACGCCCGGCACGTGCGCGATCTGCCGCGTCAGGCGCTGCGCCAGTGCGTAGGCACTGGAGGTATCGGAGCCGGTGACGCGGATGTCGATCGGCGCAGGCTGGCCGAAGTTGAGCACCTGGTCGACGATGTCCGCGGGCTGGAAGAAGAACTGCAGCGCCGGGAAGCGCCGCGGCAGCTCGCGGCGCAGCATGGCGGTGAGCTGCGCGGTCGGGGCGTGCTGCTTCTGCAGCGCGATGAGGATCTCGCCATCCATCGGCCCGACGGTGGCCGAATCCGACAGCGCGATGTTGATGCCGCTGTAGGGCAGCCCGATGTTGTCGAGGATCACGCTGATCTGGCCGTTGCCGACCAGCCGGCGGATGGCGGACTCCACCTGCGCGAAATACTGCTGCGTGCTCTCCAGGCGTGTGCCGGGCGGCGCGCGCACGTGCAGGCGCATCTGGCCCGCATCGACCTCCGGGAAGAAATCGCGGCCGAGGAACGGGAACAGCGGCAGCGAGATCAGCATGATGCCGACGAACACCAGCACCGTGATGCGCGCCTGCGACAGCGTCCAGGCCACGACGTTGCGGTACGCCTCACGGAAGCGCTGGAAGCCATTCTCGAATGCCAGGTGGACGCGCATCAGCGGATGCACGTCCGCCCCGGCCGCGGCGCCGCTGTGTGCCGCCGCCTCGCTGCCGTGCGCGGTGGGATCGGCGGGCGCACTGCCGCCGCGGTGTGCGCCGCGCATCAGGTAGAGGAACAGCACCGGCACCATGGTGAAGGACAGCGCCAGACTTGCCAGCAGCGACACGATCACCGACAGCGACAGCGGTGAGAACAGGTATTTGGCTGTGCCCTGCAGCAGGAACACCGGCACGAACACGATGCAGATGCACAGCGTCGAGAGGAAAGTCGGCGTGCCGACTTCGCCGGCGCCGTACACCACCGCGTCCGACAGCCGCTGCTGCAGCCCGGCGTGGCGCTCGATGTTCTCGATCACCACCGTGCCGTTGTCCACCAGGATACCGACCGCGAGCGCAAAGCCGCCGAGCGTCATGGTGTTGAGCGTCTGGCCGGCCGCGCCCATCACCAGCACCGCGGTGATGATCGACAGCGGGATCGCCGCGAGGATGATGATGGTGAGGCGCCAGTTGCCGAGGAACAGAAGGATCATCAGCGCGGTGAGCGCCGCCGCCATGGCGCCGCCCATCAGCACGCTGTTGAGCGCTGCCTTGACGAACAGCGACTGGTCGAAGATCGGCTTGATGCGCACCCCCGCGGGCAGCATGTGGCGGATGTCGGGCAGCACCTCGCGGATGCCGTTGATGACCGCCAGCGTCGAGACCCCGCCGGTGTTGCGGATCGTCATCAGCGCGCCGGGCACCCCGTCCACCGACACCGAGTTGGTCTGCACCTGGAAGCCGTCGTGCACGTGCGCCACGTCGCGCATGAACACTTCGCGGTCGCCGACCTGCTTGATGGGGAAGGAGTTGATCGCCTCGATGACGTCGGGGCTGTTGTTCATGGCCACGAGGTAGTCGAGCGAGCCGATCTTCACATCGCCCGCCGGCAGGATGACGTTCTGCGTCAGCAGCGCGTTGCTCACGTCCTGCGCGGTGAGGCCGCGCGCCTGCAGCGCCTGCTGGTCGAGGTCAGCCATGATGACGCGCGGCTTGCCGCCGTACGGATACGGCACCTCGGCGCCGTGCACCACCGCCAGCGCCGGGCGGATGATGTTCTGCCCCAGGTCGTTGAGCGCGGTGTCGGGCAGCGAGTTGCTGGCGAGGCTCAGCTGGATGATCGGCACGTCGGTCGCGCCGTAGCGGATGACGAGCGGCGGGGTGATGTTGGGCGGCATGTACTTGAGCACCACCAGCGCGCTGCTGGCGAGCTGCGCCACCGCGCGCGTCACGTCAGCGCCCTCGTGCAGGTAGACCTTCTCGACGCCCACCCCCTCGTAGCTGGTCGCCTCGATGCGCGCGATGTTGTCGACCAGCGAAGCCATCTGCCGCTCGTGCAGCGTCAGGATGCGGTTCTGGATGTCCAGCGCGTCCATGCCGGCATAGGTCCACACCACGCTGCACACCGGTATGTCCATCTCTGGGAAGATGTCGACCGGCATGCGCAGCGCCTCGCCGATGCCGAGCAGCCCGATGAGCATCAGCACGGCGACCACCGTGTAGGGACGCTTCAGGACATATTGAACGAGTGACATGGGACGGTGCGCTCTCTAAGCGTGCGCGGCGGCCTCGCCGGCGAGCGGCTGGCGCACGCGGAACCTGCTGCCGCGGCCGGGCGCGCTGGCGACCTCGACGATCGCCCCGTGGGCGGTGCAGATCGACTCGACGATCGCCAGTCCGAGGCCCGCCCCACCCTGCTCGCGCGAGCGCGAGGTATCGACGCGATAGAAGCGCTTGAACACGTGCGGCAGCGCCTCGGCGGGGATGCCGATGCCGTCGTCCGCGACGTCGAGCACGGCGTAGCCCGATTCGCGGCGCACCGACAGCCGTACGCGCCCGCCGCGCGGGGTGTACTTGATGGCGTTGTCGAGCAGGTTGACGATCACCTGCTTCAAGCGCGCCGGGTCGCCTTCGACCGTCACCCCCGGGGTCGACTCGCAGTCGACGCGTACCTGCTTGTCCTCGGCGAGCAGGCTCATCTGCTCGGCGGTCGTGGCGGCGAGCTCGGCGAGGTCGAAGCGCAGCCACTCGGCGTGCGCCTCGCCGGCATCGAGCCGTGACAACGCGAACAGGCTCTCGACGATCTTCGCCAGCCGCTCGACTTCCTCCAGCACGCTCCCGAGGGTCTCGCGCGTCTCGCGCCGCAGCTGCGCGTCCTGCGCGAGGCTCTCGAGCTCGCCGCGCATCACCGTGAGCGGCGTGCGCAGCTCGTGGCTGGCGTCCGCGACGAACTGCTTGGAGCCGTGGATGGCATCCTCGAGGCGGTTGATCATGTGGTTGAGCGACACCGACAGCCGCTCGAGCTCGTCGCCGCTTTGCACCACCGGCAGCCGCTCGCTCAGGTTGTGCTGCGTGATCTCTTCGGCCTTGCGGGTGATGCGCTCGACCGGCTCGAGCGCGCGGCGTACCAGCACGAAGCCGCCGGACACCGCGACCGCCACCGCTACCGGCAGACCGACCGCGAGCATGACCAGCACTTGCGCCAGGGTGTTGTCGACGGAGTCCGCCGAGGTGCCCACCTCGACGCGGTAGCCGGTACCGTCCGCCCCGCCGGCAGCGCGCGTGGCGAGCATCAGCGTGGCGCCGTCGGCGAGCCGTACCTTGCGCGACTGTCCGGCGGCGTCGCCGCGGGGAGCTGGCACCTGGGTCGGATCGAAGCGACCGTTCTGCGGTGGTCCCGAGGCGTAGACAGCCGCGCCGTCGGCGCGCGTGATGCGGATGAAGCGGTCGTTGACCTCGGGCGAATACAGGCTCTCGATCTGGCTGCGCAGCGCACCCTCGTCGGCGCGGCTGGCGTGCGCCACCAGGGTGTCGGCGATCTGCCGGGCGCGGCGCGCCTGGGTGTCGAGCAGGTTCGCTTCCAGGTAGTGGCGCAGGAACAGGAAGGTGAGCGCGCCCAGCAGCACGAACACCGACAGCAGCACGCCGGCGTACCAGGCCACCAGGCGAAAGCTCAGCGAGCGCGTGTTCATAACTCCAGCGTCTCGCTGAGGCCGTAACCGACGCCGCGCACGGTGCGGATCAGCTTCACCGGGAAGGGATCGTCGACCTTGGCCCGCAGGTGCCGTACGTAGACGTCGACGATGTTCGTGAGACCTTCGAAGCTCTGGTCCCAGACGTGCTCGATGATCATGGTGCGCGAACATACCCGGCCGGGATTGGCGGCCAGGTACTCGAGCAGCGAGTACTCCTTGGGCGTGAGCTCGATCCTGCGGCCGCCGCGGCGCACCTGCTGGGTGAAGCGATCGACTTCGAGATCCGCCACGCGCAGCACGCTCGAGCGCGTGATCGGTCCGCGCCGCAGCAGCGCCTTGACCCGCATCACCAGCTCCGCGAAGGCGAACGGCTTGGTGAGGTAGTCATCCGCGCCCGCCTCGAAGTTCTGCACCTTCTCCTCGGTCGTGCCGCGCGCGGTGAGAATGAGGATCGGCACCTGGTGGTTGCGGCGCCGGACGCGCCGCAGCAGCTCTTCGCCGCTCATGTGCGGCAGCATCAGGTCGAGGATGATCAGGTCGTAGTCGTAGCTCTGGGCGAGCTCCCAGCCCTGTTGTCCGTCGTCCGCCACGTCGACCGCGTAACGCTCCGCCCGCAGCGCCCGCGCCACGAGGTCGGATACCTTCTTCTCATCCTCTACCAGGAGCAGTCTCATGATGGTACGAGAGGAGACCACAGCGCGATTAATCTGCGGCAAATGCCCGATTAAAGTCCGTTCAGAAATCGCCATCGAATAGCTAAGCTATTGATCAAGAAGAGTTTACTCCATTTCATGCCGGCGGGAGGCGAAGCCCCGCGTCATCCATGGGAAGACGTTCCGCTGCCCCTGGTCGTGTAACGGAACTGTCATGTCGTTGCGTTCTGACTGTCATACGTCTGAAGCACAGTAGGCGCCTTTACGCGAAAGACCGCCTCACGACGCGGCGTCGTAAATACGCACCATCAACCAGGGGATTCGAAGATGAGATCTATGCGTGCATGTCTCTTCACAGTGTTGCTGGCCTGCGCAGGCGTGGCGCAGGCGCAGAACTCACCCACCGCTTCCGATGACAGCCTCACCTGGAAGGGCATCACACTCTACGGGGCGGTCGACATCGGCCTGCAGTACCAGACACACGGTGTGCCGGCGAGCGATTACTTCCCGGCCGGCACCGAAGCGCCCATCACCAAGAACAGCAACGGCTCGGTGACGGCCGTCACTCCGAGCAACCTGTCCCAGTCGCGCATCGGGCTCGCCGGCAATGAGCCGCTCGTCGGCGACTGGGCCGGCGTGTTCCGCCTCGAGACCTTTTTCAATCCGCAGTCGGGCGACATCAGCGATGGATTGAAATCCCTGGTGCTGAACAACGGCAAGGCGCTCGCCTATCAGACCACCAACGTCGACACCAGTGTCGCCGGACAGCTGTTTGCCGGGGCCGCCTACGTGGGGTTCAGCTCCCCGACCTACGGCTCGCTCACCTTCGGGCGTCACCCCACCCCGCTCGCCGATGGCATCGCCAAGTACGATCCGACCGGGGCGAGCCAGGCGTTCTCGCTCATCGGCTTCTCCGGGACCACCGCCGGCGGTGGCGACACCGAGGACCGCCGTCTCGATCAGTCGCTCAAGTACACCGCCAAGTACGACTGGCTGCATCTTGGGGCGCTGTACCAGTTCTCCGGCTCCAACGGCTCGACCAACACGGCCGCGCAAGTGACTGCCGGGGCGGATTTCGCCGGGGCCTCGATCGATGGCTATTACGCCAAGAAGTACGACGCGGTGTCGGTGAGCGCACTGAGCGCCGCCCAGGTCTCGGGGCTTGCGACCATGTGCCAGACCTCGGTAACACCGCCGGCCAACCCGGCCGGGGCACAGTGCTTCTCCTCGAGCAACTCGCTGTCGGGAACCATCTCGGACAACACCACCTACGCCGTCATGGCGTCGTACAACTTCGGCGCCCCGGCACCGACCTTGTATGCCGGGTACGAGCACATCAGTTTCGCCAATCCGACCAATCCGTATGAGCCCGGCCAGGTGATCATCGGCGGCTACGTGCTCGCCTACGTGAACGACAAGGCCTACGACACCAACAAGACTCTGCAGGTGTACTGGGCCGGCCTGAAGTGGCCGATCACCCCGCAGCTGGATTTCATTGCCGCCTACTACGGCTACAAGCAGAACAGCTACGCCACCGGCAAGGATGCCGGCTGCTCGAGCAGTATCAGCAGCGGCTGCAGCGGCATGGAGAACACCGCCTCGGCGCTGCTCGATTACCGCTTCAGCAAGCGCTTCGACGCCTACATCGGCACCTTCTGGAGCGAGGTAGAGGACGGCCTCGCCGCCGGCTACCAGCTCACCGACCTGGTGAAGGGTGTCTCCACCACCAGCAGCGCCTCGACCGTCACCACCACCATGGGTATTCGCTTCAGGTTCTGAAGCCAGCGCGACTCGCGCCGGCGCCATCTGCCGGCAAGCCTGGGGCCCGCACCTGCGGGCCCCAGGCTTGTTTGAGGTCTCAGCCGAAGCGCCCGGTGATGTAATCCTCGGTGAGGCGGTGGCGCGGATTGGTGAACACGCGGTCGGTATCGCCCACCTCGATGAGCTCGCCGAGATGGAAATACGCGGTGCGCTGCGAGACGCGCGCTGCCTGCTGCATGGAATGGGTCACGATGACGATGGCGTAACTTCCGCGCAGCTCGTCGATGAGATCCTCGATGCGCGCGGTGGCGATCGGGTCGAGCGCCGAGCACGGCTCGTCCATCAGGATGACCTCGGGCTGCACGGCGATGGTGCGTGCGATGCACAGCCGCTGCTGCTGCCCGCCCGAGAGCCCCGTGCCGGGACTGCTCAGCCGGTCCTTGACCTCGTCCCAAAGTCCGGCGCGCGTCAGGCTGCTGCAGACGATGTCATCAAGATGCGCGCGGCTGCTCGCCAGCCCGTGGATGCGCGGCCCGTAGGCGACGTTGTCGTAGATCGACTTGGGGAATGGGTTCGGCTTCTGGAACACCATGCCAACGCGCGCCCGCAGCTGCACCACGTCCAGCTCCCGGTCGTGGATGTCGCGCCCGTCGAGCTTGATGGTACCGGTGACACGCGCACCGGGAATGGTGTCGTTCATGCGGTTCAGACAGCGCAGAAAGGTCGACTTGCCGCATCCCGACGGCCCGATCATCGCCAGCACCTGGCGCCGCCCGATGTCAACGCTCACGTCCTTGAGAGCGGGTTTGCCGGCGTACGACACGTTCACCTCGCGGCAGGTGAACACCGGGTTCTCGACCGCAACTTCCGGCGCTGGCGTGAGCCCCGTCTCGGGTGCGGCGGCCGCCGGCAGGCGCCCGCTGGGCTTGAGGTTCCACCCGCCCTCGAACACCCGCTGGCGCGGGCTGTCCGCGCGCGCAACTGGCGCGGGCTGCGACGCTGCGGTATGCGCGGCCACGCCGTTGCTGCCCGCGCCCGGCGCGGCGGCGTCTTCGGCCGGGAGCGGCGAGCGCGGCCGCTCCGCAGGGGACTCGTCAGGTTCGTCGTTCATGCGCGCTCATTCTCAACCAAAACGCCCGGTGATGTAGTCGTCCGTGCGGCGGTGTTTCGGCGCGGTGAAGATCTGCTCAGTGGGCCCGATCTCGACCAGCTCGCCGAGGTACATGAAAGCGGTAAAGTTCGACACGCGCGCCGCCTGCTGCAGGTTGTGCGTGACGATCGCGATGCAGTAGCGCTCGCGCAGGCTCTGCAGCGTCTCCTCGATGCGCAGCGTCGATATCGGATCGAGCGCGGCGGTCGGCTCGTCGAACAGCAGCACCTCCGGCTTGAGCGCCAGGGTGCGCGCGACGCACAGGCGCTGCTGCTGACCGCCGGACAAGCCGCGCCCGTCCTCGTGCAGCTTGTCCTTGACCTCCTCCCACATCGCCGCCTCGCGCAGCGCCTCCTCGACCCGATCGCCGAGTTCGCTGTGCGAGATGCGCCGCGCGAGGCGCAGGCCGAAGGCGACGTTGTCGAAGATCGACATGGGAAAGGGCGTCGCCTTCTGGAACACCATGCCGACGCGCAAGCGCAGCGCGGCGACATCCACCGTCGGCGCGAGAATGTCCTCGCCGTCGAGACGTACGTCGCCGGTGGCGCGGTGCCCGGGGTAGAGCGCATACATGCGGTTGAACACCCGCAGCAGCGTCGACTTGCCGCAGCCCGACGGGCCGATGAACGCGGTGATGCGCCGGTCCGGGAGCGTGAGGCTGACGTCCTTGAGCGCCTGCGCGGCGCCGTAATAGAAGTCGAGGTGCTGCACCTCGAACTTCACGCCCCCCGGCTCACGCTCGCTCGCCGGCGGCGCGCGCAGCGTGACGTGCGCTGCGCCCATCAGCGCCTCCCCCCCGGATTGAGCGAGGACACGACGAAGCGCGCGGCGATGCTCAGCAGCAGGATGCTGGCGGTGATGATGAGCGCCCCCGACCAGGCGAGCTGCTGCCAGTTGGGATAGGGACTCAGCGCGAACTGGAAGATCACCACCGGCAGGTTGGCCATCGGCGCGGCGAGATTGCCGCTCCAGAACTGGTCGTTCAGCGCGGTGAACAGCAGCGGCGCGGTCTCGCCGCTGATGCGCGCCACGGCGAGCAGCAACCCGGTGACGATGCCGCTGCGCGCCGCAGGATAGATCACGCTCATGATGGTGCGCCAGTGATAGGCGCCCATCGCGGTCGAGGCGTCCTTCATGCCCTGCGGCACGAGATTGAGCATGTCCTCGGTGGTGCGCACGGTGACCGGCATGGCGATGATGGCGAGCGCGACCGCGCCGGCGAGCGCCGAGAAATGTCCCATGGGCACCACCAGGACCTCGTACACGAACAGTCCGATGATGATCGACGGTGCCGACAGCAGCACGTCGTTGACGAAGCGAATGACCGCACTGATGCGCGCCGTGCGCCCGTACTCGGCCAGGTAGGTCCCCGCCAGCATGCCGATGGGGCCGCCGATGAGTATGCCGATCGCGGTCATGACGGCGCTGCCGTAGATGGCGTTCAGCAGCCCGCCGCTGCCACCCGGCGGCGGCGTCATCGCGGTGAACAGGCGTGGCGACAGGCCTGCCAGCCCCTTGTGCACCAGCGTCCAGAGGATCGCGCCGAGAAAGAACAGCCCGATGGCGGTCGCAAGGCCCGAGAGCGTCAGCGCCAGGACGTTGATGAGCTTGCGCAGCGTGCGGCGGCTCATACCGAGGAAAGCGCCTTACGCTCGAGCCGCAGCAGCATGAAGCGCGCCGCGGCGATTACCGAGAATGTGATGAGGAACAGCAGCGCCCCGAGGGCGATCAGCGACGAGGTATACAGGTCGCCCACCGCCTCGGTGAACTCGTTGGCGATGGAGGCCGAGATGGTGGTGCCGGGGGCGAGAAGCGATGAGCTGATGCGGTGCGCGTTGCCGATGACGAAGGTGACGGCCATGGTCTCGCCGAGAGCCCTGCCGAGGCCGAGCATGATGCCGCCGATCATGCCGGTGCGTGCGTAGGGCACCACCACCTGCCAGATGACTTCCCAGGTGGTGGCACCGAGGCCGTAGGCGGACTCCTTGAGCACATCCGGCACGGTCTCGAAGACATCGCGCATCACCGCGGAGATGAACGGGATCACCATGATCGCCAGCACGAAGCTCGCCGTCAGCACGCCGATGCCGAAGGGCGGCCCCTGAAAGAGCCGGCCGATGCCCGGCAGCGGACCCAACACCTCGATCAGCCAGGGCTGCACGTGCCGCTGCAGGACCGGCGACAGCACGAACAGCCCCCAGATACCGTAGATGATGCTCGGCACGGCGGCGAGCAGCTCGATCGCCACCCCCACCGGACGCTTGAGCCACACGGGTGCGAGCTCGGTGAGAAAGATTGCGATGCCGAAGCTCAGCGGTATCGCCAGCAGCAGCGCGAGGAACGAGGTGACCAGCGTGCCATACACCGGCGCCAGCGCGCCGAACTGCTCGGTCACCGGGTTCCAGATCTCGCGCGTGAGAAAGCTGAGCTTGAAGTGCGCGAACGCCGGCCACGCGCCAATGAGGAGCGCGCATGCCACACCGCCGAGCAGCAGCAGCACCAGCAGTGCGGCGATGAGGGTGGCGGCCTGGAATACCCGCTCGCGCAGCCGCTGCTGCGCCGCGTGTCGCGGATCGATCGCAGACACCGTGTTCATCGCCGACGGCAACCTCCGGCAGCGCGGGCGCACGCCGCTGCACGCCGCTCATCACTCACCACGCACGGCAAGCGCGCCCCGGCGCGCGAGGTCTCACATCGCGGTGACACCCTTGATCTGTGCCTTCCAGGTCGCGCGGATCTGCTGGATCAGGCTCGCGGGCAGCGGCACGTAATCCAGCTCGGCCGCCATCTTGCCACCGTTCTGGTACGCCCAGTCGAAGAACTTCAGCGCGGCGGCGGTCGCCGCCGGGTCGGGCGGCACGCTATAAACCAGGATGAAGCTTGCTCCCGTGATCGGCCAGCTCTTTTCGCCCGGCTGGTTGGTGAGAATCAGGTGGTAGCCGGGCGCATGTGCCCAGTCGGCATTGGCCGCCGCGGCCTGGAATGAGTCCGCGTCCGGCGCCACCTTCTTACCAGCGGTATTGGTCAGGTCCGTGTAGGCCATCTTGTTCTGCTTGGCATAGGCGTACTCGACGTAGCCGATCGCCCCGTCGGTCTGTGCCGTCATGTTGGCCACGCCTTCGTTGCCTTTGGCGCCGATGCCTACCGGCCACTGCACGGAGGTGCTCGCGCCAACGGTGTCCTTGAACTTCGGCGCGTTGCTCGACAGGTAGCTGGAGAACAGGAAGTTGGTGCCCGAGCCGTCCGAGCGGTAGATCGGTGCGATCGCGGTTGCCGGCAGACCGAGCGCGGGATTGAGCTTCCTGATGCGCGGATCGTTCCACTTGGCGATGTCGCCGAGGTAGATGGCGGCGATCGTGGCGCCGTCGAGCACCATCTGCCCGCCCTGCACCCCCTTGACGTTCACCACCGGCACCACCCCGCCGATGATCATCGGGAACTGCACCAGCCCCGATTCCTGCAGGTCTTTCAGCTCGAGCGGCATGTCGGACGCGCCGAAGGTCACCGTCTTCGCCTTGATCTGCTTGATGCCACCGCCTGAGCCGATCGACTGATAGTTCAGGCCAATGCCGGTCTGTTGCCGGTAGGCGTCGGCCCACTTCGAATAGATCGGATAGGGGAACGTGGCGCCGGCGCCGGAGATGTCGGCGGCGGCCGCGCCCGCAGAGAGTGCGGCGGCCAGTATGCTCACCAGCAAGCGCTTGGTACTGAAACAAGTCATGATCTCACTCCTCGAATGCCTGCCGATGCGGAACCGCTTCAGGCGCGCATTAAATGACAGTAATGTGACGCTTTCATGACATGGAAACGACAGTGGCGACGCTAACGCCGAAGTCTTTCCGCATGCCGGCACACAGTCTTGTCTCAGCACTTTACAGGCGCATGACGTAAGCACGGTGCCTCACTGATGTCCGAAACTCTCGACCTGACCGAGAATCTGCTGCGCCGCCGCTCCGTCACCCCGGCCGACGAGGGCTGCCAGCAGCTCATGACCGAGCGCCTCGCGGCGGCGGGGTTTCACATCGAGTGGCTGCCCTTCGGCAGCGTGCAGAATTTCTGGGCGCGGCGCGGCGCGGCGGCGCCGCTGTTCTGCTTCGCCGGGCACACCGACGTCGTACCGACCGGCCCGCTCGAGGAGTGGCGCGGCGACCCGTTCGTGCCCGCGGTCCACGACGGTATGCTCTACGGCCGCGGGGCGGCGGACATGAAAAGCGGGCTCGCGGCGATGCTCACCGCAACCGAGGATTTCGTGCGACGGCATCCGCAGCACCGTGGCTCCATCGCCTTCCTCATCACCAGCGACGAAGAAGGACCCTCGGTCGACGGTACGCGGCGCGTGGTGCAGCGGCTCGCCGAGCGCGGCGAGCGCATCGACTGGTGCGTCATGGGCGAGCCCTCGAGCGAGCGAACCGTCGGCGACACCATCAAGGTCGGGCGGCGCGGCTCGCTCAGCGCTCGCCTCACCGTGCACGGGGTGCAAGGCCACGTCGCCTACCCGCACCTGGCGGAGAACCCGGTGCACACGCTCGCCCCCGCGCTGGCCGAGCTCACCAGCCGCACCTGGGACCAGGGAACCGAGCACTTCCAGCCGACCACCTTCCAGGTCTCCAACCTCAGCGCGGGAACCGGTGCACCGAACGTGATTCCCGGCGAGCTCAAGGCGCGCTTCAACCTGCGCTACTCGCCGGTGCAGACGCTCGCGGGCCTCAAGGCCACGGTGGAGGACATCCTGCGCCGGCACGGGGTGCGCCACACACTCGAGTGGTACGTATCGGGCGAGCCGTTCTACACCCCACCCGGGCGGCTGTGCGCAGCGGTCGCCGACGCGGTGGCGCAGGTGACCGGAACGGCGCCGCAGCTCTCGACCGGCGGGGGCACGTCCGACGGCCGCTTCATCGCCCCGCTGGGCGCCGAGGTGGTGGAGCTCGGCGTGGTCAACGCCTCCATCCACAAGGTCAACGAGTGCGTGCGCGTCGCCGACATCGACGCGCTGCACACCATGTACGTCAACGTGCTGCGGAACCTGCTCGTCTGAGGTTGGCGGCGACGCCGCCGGCGCCGAGCGCGAGCGCCCACAGCATCACCCATGCGGGCATCGCCAGCCCGAGGAACCGCCAGTTGACCTCGCCGCACTCGCCGCTGCCGCTGAGTACCTTGCGAATCAGCTGCCACAGCGGCATGAACTTCATGAGCACCGCGAGCGGCGCGCCGCAGGAGGGCAGACTCCCCGGCGGCAGGCTCTGCACATACAGGTGTCGGGCGGCCACCGCGGCGGTGACGAGCGATGCGAGCGCGATGGCGAGCGCATAGCCGTAGCGACCGCCACCGCGCGGGTCGTGCAGCGCCGCGGCGAGAAACGCCAGCGCCAACAGCGCCACGCCGATGCGCTGAAAGATGCACAGCGGGCACGGCTCGAGGTGCAACTGGAACTGCGCGTACAGCGCATAGGCCAGCAGCGCCGCACACAGCGCGAAGCCGGCAAGGTTGCTCGGGCGCCGGGTGGGCACGCGCTGCAAGGCGGGAAGCGGGGAGTTCAGGCCGAGGCCGGCGGCAGGCTGGCGGCGCCGGCCGTGCCGCCGCGCAACTCGCGCTCGACGTCATCGAGCGAGGTGTGGCGGATGTCCTTGCCGTGCACCATGTAGATGACGTACTCGCTGATGTTCTTGGCGTGATCGCCGATGCGCTCGAGCGCGCGCACCACCCACATGACATCGAGCGCGCGGCGGATGGTGCGCGGGTCCTCCATCATGAAGGTGATGCTCTGCCGCTGGATCGCCTCGTACTCCTCGTCCACCAGGCGGTCCTGGCGCGCGACACGCAGCGCCGACTCGACGTCCATGCGCGCGAAGGCATCGAGCGCGTCATGCACCATCTCCGACACCACCCGGCCGAGATGCTTGATCTCGCGGTACTTGTCCGCGGGGCGTTCCATGGTGGCCAGACGCGAGGCGATGTAACCGATCTTCTCGCCCTCATCGCCAATGCGCTCGAGGTCGGTGATGGTCTTGATGATGGCGACGATTACCCGCAGATCCCCGGCAGCCGGGGCGCGCGTGGCGAGAATGCGGCTGCACTCCTCGTCAATGGCGATCTCCATGTTGTTCACCTGGTGATCGTCCTGGGCAACCGACTCGCCGAGCGAGCTGTCGCCTTCCACCAGCGCGGTGATCGCCTTGTGCAGCTGCTGCTCGACGAAGCCGCCCATACCGAGCACCTTGCTGCGTACCCGTTCGAGGTCCTCGTTGAAGCGACGCGAGATGTGGTGGCTGAGGTCAGCGGTTTCCATGCGTGTTCTCCGGCCCGGTTCGCGAAGCCCGCGCGCGGCACCAGGGGCGATCATAGCGGAACTGCCGCCGGCAGGGTGCATGACCGCCGTCACAGCTTCAAGCGATCGGCGCGCCTGGCCGCGCGCCGGAGCCGCGCGGGCGCGCGGCTCACGCCGCGTCGGCGAGCAGGGCGACGCGCCGCCGGCGCTGCGACGCCGGCGCATGCGGCCAGCGCAGCAGCGACAGCTCGCCGCGCCCGCTCTCGAGGAGCGCCGTGCAGCTCTCCACCCAGTCGCCGGTGTTGGCGTAGAGCGCGCCGGCGATATGCCGCAGGTTGGCGCGGTGAATGTGTCCGCACACCACGCCGTCGTAGCCATTGTCGCGCGCATGGGCCGCGGCGAGCTGCTCGAACTGCTCGATGTAGCGCAGGCTGGCGCCGATGCGCAGCTTCAGGTACTCGGTGAGCGGCCAGTAGGGTCTGCCGAGCGCACGGCGCACGTTGTTCACGGTATGGCTGAGGCTCACCATCGTCCCGTGCAGCACATCGCCGAGCTGCGTCAGCCAGCGCGCACAGGGCATGCGCTCGTCGAGCTGGTCGCCGTGCATCACCAGCAGTCGCTCGCCGCGCGCGGTGCGATGCACCCACTCGCGATGCACCTCGAACTGGCCCTGCAGCATGTGCGCCAGCAGCGCGAGGCTCGCATCGTGGTTGCCGGGTATATAGATGAGCCGCGCGCCGGCGCGCTGCCGGGCGAGCAGCGTGCGCACCACCTGGGTGTGCGCGGACGTCCAGTAGGGGCGGCGCGCGAGGCTCAGGGCATCCACGATGTCCCCGACCAGCACGATGGACTCCGCCTCGACGCCGGCGAGGAACTCGTTGAGCTCGCCGACGCGCGCGTGCCGGTAGCCCAGGTGGATGTCCGAGAGAAACAGCGTTCGGACGTGCGTGCCGGTAGCGCCGCCGGCAGGGCTGGAACTTGCCATGGACCCCTAGGGTGTCCCGGGGGCGTGTCGCTTGTGTGACAGTAGGACTAAATCTTTCTTACGAATTAGCGAGTTGCGAACAACTCCTAAGCCGTTGCAGCAGTCTCGGTCGCCTGCAGGGGTACGAGACGTTCGGGCGGGAAATGACAGGTGAACGTCGAGCCGGTCCCCTGCGTGCTCTGCACTTCGAGCGTCGCGCCGTGCCGTTGCAGCACGTGCTTGACGATCGCAAGCCCCAGGCCCGATCCGCCGGTCGCGCGTGAGCGCCCGGCATCCACCCGGTAGAAGCGCTCGGTCAGGCGCGGGATGTGCTCAGGCGGGATCCCCATGCCGGTGTCGCTGACGGCGAAATGCGCGCCGTCCTCGTCCTGCCACCAGCGCATCTCGATCGCCCCCTCGGTGGGGGTGTATTTCGCCGCGTTGTCGACCAGATTGGAGAAAGCGGAGTGGATCTCCGGCTCATCGCCGAGCAGCTGCGCGGCCGACTCGATGCGCACGCGCACTTCCTGCGGGTGCACGGCGCGCGCCAGCACGTCCTTGCGCAGCAGTGCGAGCAAGGCGGCGATGTCGATCGGCTCGCCGCCCTCCACTTCGTCGCTCTCCTCCAGGCGCGACAGCGCGAGCAGATCGCGGATGATGGCGGTCATGCGCTCCGCCTGCCGGCGCATCTCGGCGAGCGGTCCCTGCAGCTCCGTATCGAGCGCTGCGTCCTGCGCGAGCGTCTCGAGGTAGCCGGAGATCACTGTGAGCGGGGAGCGCAGCTCGTGCGAGGCGTTCGCCACGAAGTCGCGCCGCACGGCCTCGAGCCGCATCTGCCGCGACACATCGCTCACCAGCATCAGCAGCTGACCCTCGCCGTAGGGTGCGACCTGCAGCGAGAGGTAGCAGTCCTCGGCGGTCGTCGGGCGGATGGCCACCGGGTTGGAATAATCCTTGCCGGCGAGATAGCGCACGAACTCCGGCTCGCGCAGCAGGTGCTCGATGCGCATGCCGAGATCGGCGGTGCGGCGCAGGTTGAGCAACCGCGCCGCCATGCGGTTGAACCACACGATCTCGCGCTGGGCATTGAGGATGACCACGCCGTTCGGCAAAGCGGCGGTGGAGCGCTGCAGCTGGCGCATCAGCTGCACGAAGCGCTGCTTGTGGAAGCGCTTGCGGCGGTGCAGCCGCACGATCTGCGCGATGATCTCGCCCCACACGCCGCCCACGTCGGGCGGATCGGCGAAGCTGCGGTGGCGCAGCCACCATTCGAGGCGAAACAGGTTGGCCAGCACCCAGGCGAGGTGCAGCGCCAGCGCGCAGGCCAGTCCGCCCCAGGTGCTGCCCAGCAGCCAACCGGCAGTGCAGCCGATCAGCACGGTGCCGAGCAATCGACCCGCGGCGAACCACCACACCTGTGTCGCGGGTTCCATGGATTGGCTGGCTGCCTCTAAATAGCGCTTCTACAGTGTGCGCGCCGAAAACCGATAGCCCGAGCCGCGGACCGTCTGCACGAAGCGATCGTACCCGAAATCCTCGAGCGCCTTGCGCAGCCGGCGGATATGCACGTCGATCGTGCGCTCCTCGACGTAGACGTTGCCGCCCCAGATGCGATCGAGCAGCTGGTCGCGGGTGTACACGCGCTCGGCGTGGGTCATGAAGAACTCGAGCATGCGGTACTCGGTCGGGCCGAGCGGCACGGTACGCGGCCCGACCATGACGCGGTGGCTGCCCTGGTCCAGCACCAGCCCTCCGAACTCGATGAGCTCGTCCACACCGTTGCCGCCGCTCCGGCGCAGTACCGCGTTGATGCGCGCCAGCAGCTCGCGAGGCGAGAAGGGCTTGGTGACGTAGTCGTCGGCGCCGCCCTCCAGGCCCGCGACCTTGTCGCCCTCCTCCGCGCGTGCCGTGAGCATGATGACCGGCAGCTCGCGGGTTTCACGGTCGCGCTTGAGCGCGCGCGTGAGCTCGAGCCCGCTCATGTCGGGCAGCATCCAGTCGACCAGCACCAGGTCAGGGCGCTCATCCGCAAGCGCCGCTCGTGCAGTGCGGCAATCCTCCGCTTCCCGGACCTCAAAACCGGCACGCTTGAGGCCGAAGGCGATCATCTCGCGGATCGGCCGCTCATCTTCGACGATCAGTACCTGTTTGGCGGGCATCGTGCTGGCCGTAGCGGGCGCGCGGCTATTAGAGAGGCGGCGTGTTGCAGATTCATGACAAGATTCCAATCAGTAGTGTCAGTTTAATGACCGCGCCTTAGAAGGCTGCGCGACGTCATCCCGCAGGTATACCGGAATGGCGGCTTCCGCGGGCAGGACCCGTCCAGCGCTCACCTCGGGGACGGCCAGGCGCGCCACTTCGCGGGCGCGCGGGAACAGCCCCTCCCGGATGCCGTCCGGCGCGGCTCCGAGTGCCACCTTCAGCTGCGGGTAGGCACTGAAGCCCGAACCGGCAGCGAGCCAAGCCTCACCTGTGCGGTTCCAGTCCTCCGGCAGGTGGACCGCTTCGGGACGGCTCACGCGCTCGGGGGTCGCGGCGGCAGCCAGTCCCGAGTCGCCGCGCTCGAAGCAGCCCCAGTAGAGCTCGCCCAGGCGCGCGTCGGTGCAGACGATGACGCGGCGTGTCCCCTCGTTCTCGCTCAGCACCCGCTCGGCGAGCGCCGCCAGGTCCGACACGGGCACGACCGGCAACTGCGCGCCGAAGGCGAGGCCCTGGGCCACGCTCGCCGCGAGGCGCACGCCGGTGAAGGCGCCAGGTCCCCTGCCGAACGCGACCGCCGCCAGCTGCCTGAGCGATACACCGGAGGCGGCCAGCAGCTCATCGAGCATCGGCAGCAGCTGCTCCGCATGGCCGCGCTCGAGCAGCTGCTCGCGCACGCTGAGCTGGCCATCGACCCACAGCGCCACCGAGCAGTTCTCGGTCGCGGTATCCAGGGCGAGAATCTTCACGGCAACGCAGCGGCGGCGCGCACGCCGCCCTGCCGCGGCGCGTGGCGCGCGAGGAAGCGCAGCACTTCGTCCGCATCCTGCGTGACGCTCATCGGCGGCAGCGCGGCGAGAAACACGCGGCCATAGGTGCGCGCGACCATGCGCGGATCACAGATCACCACCACACCGTAGTCATCCTCGCTGCGAATCAGCCGCCCGGCGCCCTGCTTGAGCGCAAGCGCCGCCTCCGGGAGCTGGTAATCACGAAACGCATTGCCACCGCTCGCCGTCAGGTGCTCGATGCGCGCGCGCACCAGCGGATCGTCCGGGGATGCAAACGGCAGCTTCTCGATCACCACCAGCCGCAGCGCGTCGCCCTTGACGTCCACCCCTTCCCAGAAACTCGCGGTGCCGAGCAGCACCGCGTTGCCGTCGGCGCGAAACTCCTGCAGCAGCCGCTCGCGCGGGGCCTCGCCCTGCACCAGCAGGCGGTAGGGCTCCTCCTGCCCCCAGCGTGCGCGCACCAGCGCGGCGCCCTGCGAGAGTGCCCGGTGGCTGGTGAACAGCACGAAGGCACCGCCGCGCGCAGCCTCGATCAGCGGCAACGCGGTGTCGATCACCGCCGCAACGAAGCCGCTCGAGGCGGGCTCGGGCAGCCGCGGCGGCAGGTAGAGCAGCGATTGGCGCTCGTGGTCGAAAGGGCTGTCGATGCGCAGCGTCGGCGCCTCGCCAAGCCCGAGCCGGCCGGTGAAGTGTCCGAACTCCTCCCCGACCGACAGCGTGGCGGAAGTGAATATCCAGGCGCTGCCGCGCGCGTGCACCAGCGAGCGGAAGCGCTCGGAGATGTCGAACGGCATGAGGCTGAGCGCGATGCCGCGCGCGCCGACCTCGAGAGTGCGCGCACCGTCCTGCTCGTCGAATGCCACGATGCGCGCAAGACTCGCGGCGAGCTCGGCGGCGCGCTCGGCGAGGGCTGCGCCGCCGGCTGTCTCCCCGCGGGCGAGCGCGGCCGACAGCTCCTCGAGCGCTTCGAGCAGCCCCTGCGCCAGCTCGCGCAGCCGCGTGCTGGCGGCCGACCACGCCGTGCGACCGGGCGTCGCCGGAGCCGCGGCACGCAGCTCGCGCAGCGCCTGCTCCAGCGCCTGCAGCGCGCGCGCGGCGGACGTTGCGGCCGCCGCCGCGGCGTCCGGGCGCGCCGCCGCGATGTTGAGCTCGACGCGCGCGTCGCGCAGCAGCGTCTCGAGCTGGCGGCTGCTCACATGGGCACCGAAGAACTGCGTGGCGAGATCGGGTATCTGGTGGGCTTCGTCGAGGATCACCGCATCGGCCGAGCCCAGCAGGTCGCCGAAGCCGTCCTCCTTCAGGGCCAGGTCGGCGAGCAGCAGGTGGTGGTTGACGATGACCAGATCAGCCTCGAGCGCCTCGCGGCGCGCGAGCGCTACGTGGCAGCGCGAGATCTCCGCACAGCGCATGCCGAGGCAGCTCTCGCGCGTCGAGGTGACCTGCGGCCATACGGCGTGGGAATCGGACAGACCGCGCACCTCCGCCAGGTCACCGCGCTGGGTGGTGAGCGCCCAGCGCTCGATGCGCGAGAGCATCGAGCGCGCCGCGCGGCCGGTGGCGGCGGCGGAGTCGACCAGCGGCAGCTGCTCGCCCTCGACGGCGCGCGCCAGGCGGTAACGGCACAGGTAGTTGGCGCGACCTTTGAGCAGCGCGACCCGCGCCGGCCGCCCGAGTGCCGCGCTCACCAGCGGCAGGTCCTTGGCGAACAGCTGGTCCTGCAGGGTGCGCGTGCCGGTGGAGATCAGCACCCGCGCCCCGGACAGCAGCGCCGGCACGAGGTAGGCGAAGGTCTTGCCGGTGCCGGTGCCCGCCTCGACGATCAGCGGCTCGCGCGCGGCGAGCGCGGCGGCGACGCGCTGCGCCATATGCAGCTGCTCGCGACGCACCCGAAAGTCAGGCAGCGCCCGCTCGAGGGGCCCGCCCGCACCGAATATGTCTTCAAGATCCAACACGAGGAGCCATGCCCGCGCTTAGGCCACCGCAGGATCCTCGCGCCGCGCCACTGCGCCTGTCGAGGTCCATATCTTCCTGAATTTGCTGCAAACTGAAGGGCCGCGGTTCCCGCAGGCCGCCTAAGCGCGGCCGTCGTTACTCTATCAGGGTGCCGCAGCCGGCCGGGATATACTTCGCCCATGGCGACCGCGGCACAGATGATGAGCCCCCTGCCCCGGCTGAGTCGCGCGGTGGCCGAGTGGGTGGAGAGCGTTCGCGAGCTGACGCAGCCGCGCGCTGTGCACTGGTGCGAGGGCAGCGATGCGGAAGCGCGCGAGCTCACCGCGCAGATGCTGCGCGACGGCGAACTCACGGCGCTCGATCCTGCGACCTTCCCCGGCTGCAACCTGTACCGCTCGGCGCCGAACGACGTGGCGCGCGTGGAGCACCTCACCTACATCTGCACGCGCTCGCAGGAGGACGCCGGTCCCAACAACCACTGGATGGACCCGCAGCAGGCGCACGCGAAGATGCACGAGCTGTTTCGCGGCTGCATGCGCGAGCGCACTCTGTACGTCGTCCCCTACTGCATGGGGCCGCTCGACTCGCCGCTGGCGCGCTGCGGCGTCGAGATCACCGACAGCCCGTACGTCGTGCTCAACATGATGATCATGACGCGCGCCGGGCGCGCGGCGCTCGAGCGCATCGCGCGCGACGGGCGCTTCGTGCGCGGCCTGCATTCGATCGGCGAGCTCGATCCCGCGCGCCGCTTCATCATGCATTTCCCCGAAGAGCTCGCCATCGAGAGCTACGGCTCGGGCTACGGCGGCAACGCGCTGCTCGGCAAGAAATGCCACGCGCTGCGCATCGCCAGCTGGCAGGCGCGCAGCGAGGGCTGGCTCGCCGAGCACATGCTGATCGTCGGCCTGCAGAATCCGCAGGGCGAGACGCACTACCTCGCCTGTGCATTCCCCTCCGCCTGCGGCAAGACCAACCTCGCGATGCTGATCCCGCCCGCATCGCTGCCGGGCTGGCGCGTGTTCACGGTCGGCGATGACATCGCCTGGCTGCACCCGGGCGAGGACGGGCGGCTGTGGGCGATCAATCCGGAAGCCGGCTATTTCGGCGTGGTGCCGGGCACCAACCCGCAGACCAACCGCAACGCCTACGAGATGATCCGCCGCGACACCCTGTTCACCAACGTCGCGCTCACCGCGGACCGCCAGCCGTGGTGGGAAGGCCTGGGCAGCGGCAAGCCGGTGCTCGACTGGCAGGGTCGTCCGTACGATCCGGCCAACGGCCCGGCGGCGCATCCCAACTCGCGCTTCACGGTTTCCGCGCAGCGCAACCCGAGCTACTCGCCGCACGCCGAGGACGCCGGCGGCGTGCCGATCACCGCGCTGGTGTTCGGCGGACGGCGCCGCGAGGTGGCGCCGCTGGTGTACGAGGCACGTAACTGGCAGCACGGCGTGCTGCTGGGGGCCTCGGTCGCTTCCGAGACGACCGCGGCCGCGGTCGGCCAGGTGGGCGTCACGCGCCGCGACCCGATGGCGATGCAGCCGTTCTGCGGCTACAACTTCGGCGATTACTGGCGGCACTGGCTGGACGTCGGCGCACGCCTCGCGCAGCCGCCGCGCATCTACCACGTCAACTGGTTCCGGCGCGACGCGCACGGCAAATTCCTCTGGCCCGGGTACGGCGAGAATCTGCGCGTGCTCGCCTGGATGCTCGATCGCTGTGCCGGCAGGACCGGCGCCGCCGATGCGCCCATCGGCCGCTTGCCGCTTCCACAGGACCTCGACACCCGCGGGCTGCACATCACGCCCGAAGCGCTCGCTGCGCTGCTGACGGTCGACCCGGGCTTGTGGCGGCGCGAAGTGGCGGAGATCCGCGAGTATCTGGGCAGGTATGGCAGCCGCCTGCCGGCGGCGCTGTTGAGCGAGCTCGACGCCACCGAGCGGCAGCTCGGCTGAGCCCGGGCGCCGCGCGCGCCTCAACCCTCTTCGCAGCTGTAGCGGATGGTCTGCGGCGAGCTCTGCTCGGGCAGCCGGCCGAGCCCGATCATCCCCTGGCCGCGGATCTGCAGGCTGTCGCGCCGCACGAAGGATTCCTCACCGTCCGAGCTCTGCACGAACGTGCCGTTGGTGCTCTGGTCGATCAGTACGAACTTGTTGCGGTTGATCTCGATGCGCGCGTGCAGGCGCGAGATCAGGTTGCCCTTGACCACCACGTCGTTGTCCTCGGCCCGCCCGATGGTGATGCTCGAGTGTCGCTCGTCCACCAGCAGCTCACGGTCGTCGCAGCGCAGGCGCAACCGCAGGCTGCGCGCCGGCCGCGACTCGGCGGCGATGCCGGGCACCATGCTGGTGACGTCCTCGGTCTGCCACAACACCTCGAACAGCGTGACCTCGTTACCCTGGCCCTTGAGGGTCGCCACGTCGATCTGGCGGCAGGAAGCGCGCCATTCCGGCGACAGCTTGTCGACGGTTGCGGCGGTCGTCACGATCTGCCCGGCCTTGGCCTGACTCGTCATGCGATTGGCGGTGTGCACGGCCGCGCCGAACACGTCGCGGTTCTCCAGCATCACCGAACCGAAATGGCAGCCGATGCGGATCGCCACCGGCTGGCCCTCGACCTTGAGCTGCGGGTGCGAGGTGATCTGCTGCTGCATCTGGGCGGCGGCATTGAGCGCGGCGTCGGCCGTGGGGAAGGTGGCCATCACCTCGTCGCCCATGGTCTTGATCACCGTGCCCTGGCGCTGCTCGGTGGCGCTGCGCATGACATCGATACAGATCGCCACCATCTCGCGGGCCCGCACGTCTCCCATGAGATCGTACAGTCGGGTCGATCCGACCACGTCCGCAAACAGGATAGCTAGCTCGATGTCCTTGCCCATTCAGGCGCAGATTATACGTAACGCTATCCGGGGGCTACTGACGCATAGCCGCGCTGCCCCCGGGCGGAACCGCCCGGAGCAACAGCTCGGCGCCGGCGTTGAGCTGGCGCGCCCCCTCGCTCAGGGCGCGGCGGAATTCGCGTGCCCCGGGCTCACCGGCGTACAGACCGAGCATGTGGCGCACGATCGGTGCGAGGCGGCCGCCGCGGGCCAGCTCGCGCGCCGCGTAGGCGTGCATGCGCTCGAGCACAGCCGCGCGCGCCGGCGGCGCCCGCCCGGGCGCCATGGCCTGCTGCAGCTCGGCGAGCAGGAACGGCCGATGGTAAGCCTCGCGCCCGAGCATCACCCCGTCGCACCAGGTAAGCGCTTCGAGCACCGCGGGAGCGGTGCGCAGGCCGCCGTTGACCACCAGCGGCAGCGCCGGGAAGGCCGCCTTCAGGCGACGCACCACGTCGTAGCGCAACGGCGGAATCTGCCGATTGTCCTTGGGCGAGAGCCCGCCGAGCACGGCCTTGCGTGCATGCACGATCAGCGCGTCGCAGCCGGCCGCGTGCACGCGGCCGACGAAGTCGCACAGAGCGTCGAAGTCGCCCGCGCTGAATTCCGCCACCGCGCCGGCGGCGGCGCGCGCCGGCGCGCTCACCACGCCGATGCGCATCTTGACCGTCACCGCGATACGCACCGCCGCACGCATCGCCGCCACGCACTCGGCCACCAGCGCGGGCTCGTTCATGAGGCAGGCGCCGAACGCACCGCTCGCCACGCGCTCGCTCGGACAGCCGCAGTTGAGGTTGATTTCATCGTAGCCGGCTGCCGCGCCCTCGCGCGCCGCGGCGGCGAGTGTGGCGGGATCGCTGCCGCCCAACTGCAGCGCGAGCGGGTGCTCCTCGGGATCGAAGGCCAGCAACCGCGCGCGATCGCCGCGCAGGATGGCACCGGCAGTGATCATCTCGGTGTACAGCAGCACGTCCGCCGCGAAGCCGCGCAGGAAGTACCGGCAATGGCGATCAGTCCAATCCAGCATCGGGGCTACGGCGATTCTTCGATCCAACTGTTGGTTGCCTCTCGAGTTTTCTTATACCGCGTTCGATGCATCAAAATTGGAGTGCGGCGATCTAATTTCCTTAGAAGGTCCCCGTACATCGTCGGAACAACGCGGCACAGGATTCGAGCTGTCGCTGACATTCCTCACCAGTAATAGTCATGTGGCCTCTTGCAGTCAGGCCAAAGGAGCAGGTCGGCATCGTAGCCCTGCAAGATACGATGCTCGAGACGATGAGTCTTGATTCGCGCCGGTTGAATGACCGTCGCGTGCGTCCACCACCCAGGCTCGTTCATGACGAGGCGCTCCATGCTGCGCCAGATTTTCGGTCCCCAGCCGTGCCGAGGGATCCAAGCCCCATGGCTGAGCAGAATACGAATACAACGGGCTTTCGCCACGCGTTCGTGGTGGCGACGTAATGCACGTTTCATCAAAACGCTCCGGTTTCAAGGTCACTACGTCATGTCGAACTCCTTTGCCGCTAAAGCGGCGTCACCAAGTTGGTTGCTTCAAACACGGTCGAATGAAGTCAGGAACTCGTCCAGTCTTCGAGGCGCAAGGTGTCGATCCGGCCGAATTCTCGCGTGTTGTGGGTCACCAGGATAATGTCCAACGCTGCCGCGTGAGCGCCAATCAAAGTATCCAGGGGGCCTATCGCGGTGCCGCGCTTTTCAAGCGATGCGCGCATTAGTCCGTAGCTTGCCGCCGCGTCGCTGTCAAAGCTCGCGATCTCGAGCGCCAGCAGAAACTCGGCAAGCGCCGCGTGGGCCTCATCACGGCGGCTGCTCTTTGCAGCACCAAATGCAAGTTCGCCCAAGGTTATCGAGGAGATCCCCACCTGGCCGACTGATTTGCCGCGCAACTTCTTCAATACGCTTGCCGGCTTGCCTTTGATGATCGCGATGCAGGTATCGGTGTCGAGCATCCACTTCATTGCAAGGGTTCCCGACGATCGATCTCCGCAGGCTGTCCGCGAGTCTCCATGAAGTCCGCTGGGAACTTGGCGAGACTCTCCATCAACGCCTCCCACGACCTGGCCTTCGGCAGCAAGACGACAGCAGTGCCGATGCGCTTGATGAACACCTCCTTGCCGGGAAAGCGAAATTCCTTCGGCAGTCGTACCGCCTGACTCTCGCCATTCTTGAACAGTTTCGCGGTCTTCATTAAAGTGCTCCCAGCGTATATACTAATAGTATATATATTACCTGGAAGATGACAAGCGCGGATCCTGCTTGGCTTAAGCCGCGGCGCCCGAACCGCTTGTAGCCGCGAAGCGCGAGGAGACGTAAAGGAGACAAGCGTTTTCGGGTGCGCTTAAGTATCTGACTCAACGAGTGAAACGAAATTCGTCGCTCCAATCCATCATGGGAGCGACTGACACCCGCCGATCGATCTTTGCGGCTTTTTGATCGGAGGATACTGTCACGGCGACGACTGCGCCCTCTGCGCACGAGTCCAAAAACCATATGAAAAGCGGACTGGAATGGCGCTGTTCAGTCTTTGCCCTTCGCCCTGAAGCTCGCGCTGTATTACGAGGTCGCCCGCTACGTTGGTACGCAGGTAGACAGTTATTTTCGCGGTCCCGGTGCTGAGCCCCATGTGATCTGGCGGAACGACTTCGTCAAACTCAAGGGCACCATTATCGTCCCGTATGGTCATGTTTCGACGAAATAGCTCTTCTCCCTGTCGCCTTGCCAGGATCACAAGCGAATCCGGTGTAGTACTTTCGATCTCAAACGTCGTGGCGCGGAAGACCTTTTTCCTGTCTTCGGAAAATAGTGCGTTTCCAAGATCGAAGGTCGCTTTGTAAGCCCCAATAACCTTCGCGGGGGTTGATTGCGGCTCGAGCGCTGGCCAATCTGCGGGCATCTTGGCCCTGCGCTCTTCGACATAAACGCCGTCCTTCATTCCGACGTCGCCAATCCCCTGTTGCTCGCGTTGCTTTCGAATCTCATCGCCGTGCGAGGCGATGTAGTCTCGTAGCTTCGCGAGTCCATTCCGTGCGTCCTTCCACTGCTGACTGAATTTGGTTTTAGAGGTAAACCCATTCGGCGTATCCGAAGGGACGCAAACAGCGCCGGATCTCCAGAAGGATCGGCTTTGGGCTCCGTCATGAGGAGGAACCGGAATCGCAATTGGCCGGCGTACATCCAAAAGACGGCTTTGTCCTTCTCTCCAGCCGCCCAGAGTTGGCCCGCATATCCGTAGTAGTTAAACGGCGGCTCGTTCGGTAGGCGCCGCTCGATCTCCGCGGGTGGCAAATTCGCCATGCTTTCCATGAGTCCCGGACTGGTCGAAGCACCCGCAGGTTCCGTCGCGGACGTGATACTGCTTTGCAGGATCACGAAGCAAAAAGCGAATACGTACGTGGCGACAGGCCTCATAGCAGTCCTCGTCTCCTACCGGCAACGCATGATGCCAACTCACACCGTCGGCAGCCTTGGCATCATCGCGCACCAGCAGCCGCGCGACGGCGTTCGCGTCAACCGCGCGCATGCCGCTTGCGGATGTACTTTCGGATGGCTTCCTTCACATCACCTTCGCCCGAGACCGGCGCCCGATCCGGGAACAATGCGCGATGAACGTCCTCGGAGGTGTAGCGGCCCGACCGGCGGACGACAAATTTGTCATCCTGTTCGTCCCACTCCAGCACGGAGCCCGGACCTACACCGAGTTTCTTGCGAACCTCAGCCGGTACGGAGATCTGGCCCTGAGCCGTCAGTTTCGATTTTGCAATAGGCATGCAGATACATTACCAGCGTAATTGGTCAATCAAAACCAGGCTGTGGACCGCCACTTGGAAGGGCGAGGAGACATCAAGGAGACAAGCCCTTCCGGGCCGGAATCACGCGCCATACGGCCGAGACCGTCCGGGCCGCTAATCCCGTCCCTTCGTGGTCCGGCGCGTCGTAGAATCCTTCCGCATGTCGAGCTCCATCGCACCGCGTCCAGTGACTTGGCACGCGTACGTTCCGAAACTGATCACCGTCCTGCGGCTCGGGTACACCAGAGGCGACTTGCGCGACGACCTGCTCGCCGGCCTCACAGTCTCGATCGTCGCCCTGCCGTTGGCGATGGCGCTCGCGATAGCCTCGGGTGCCACGCCGGAGAAAGGTATCTACACCGCGATTGTCGCCGGCTTTCTCATTTCCCTACTGGGCGGCTCGCGGGTACAAATCGGTGGGCCGACCGCGGCTTTTGTTCCCGTGGTATTCAACGTCATCGACAGGTTCGGTTACGGCGGGTTGATCCTGTGCACGTTACTTGCCGGCATCATGCTCATCGCAGCCGGTGTGCTGCGCATCGGCACATTGCTCAAGTACATTCCGCAGCCTGTGATCACGGGTTTTACGTCCGGAATCGCCGTCAGCATTTTTTCCAGCCAGATAAAAGACCTGCTTGGCTTGCACATGGACAAGGTGCCCGCCGATTTTTTTGCGCGCTGGTCAGTCTACTTTGCCAATTTACCAAGCCTGAGCGGCGTTACCGTCGCGCTAGCAGCTGGAAGTCTTGTATTGATTATTACTTTGCGTCGTGTCCGACCGAACTGGCCGGGGTTCCTGATCACCGTAATAGCCGGCGCACTCCTGGTGGCCACGATTCACCTGCCCGTGGCCACGATCGGCACGCGTTTTGGTGGCATTGCTGCGACCTGGCCCCATTTCTCGGTTCCGCACATTCCGCTGGAGCGCACGCGCGATCTGTTCCCCAGCTCCTTTACGATCGCATTTCTCGCCGGTGTCGAATCGCTCCTCTCGGCAGTCGTAGCCGACGGCATGATCGGCGGCAGACACCGCTCCAATTGCGAACTTGTCGCGCAAGGCGTTGCCAACATCGCGTCCGCGCTGTTCGGCGGGCTACCGGCGACCGGGGCAATTGCGCGTACCACCACCAATATCCGCTCGGGAGCTCGTTCGCCTGTTGCCGGTATGGCGCACGCACTGTTCCTCCTGCTGTTCGCCATGACGCTGGCGCCGCTGATGAGCTACGTGCCGCTGGCTGCACTCGCGGCGGTGCTGGTGATGGTGGCCTGGTATATGGCTGAGATTGAGAGCTTCCGCCACTTGCTGCGCGGGCCATTGGGCGAGCGCATGGTCCTGCTCGTAACCTTTGGACTGACGGTGGCCTTCGATCTCACCGTGGCCATCGAGGTGGGCATCGTACTCGCCGCCTTCCTCTTCATGCACTCGATGAGTGAAATCGTGGCAGTGGAATCGCATGTCACTCTGGTCGAGGAAGACGAGGACGATTTCACCCATGCGCCGCATGCGGATCAACGCGCGCAGCTTCCCCGGGGGGTCGAAGCGTTTCAGATTTCCGGACCCTTGTTTTTCGCCGTCGCGAATCGGCTGGATGACGTGCTTAGCCAGTTTACGACCACTCCGCAGGTATTCATCCTACGCATGCGCCTGGTTCCCCTGATCGACGTCAGCGGCGTGCGAGCGCTGCGCCAGATGATTGACCGCTGCCGACGCAATGGCACCCGCGTAATCCTCTCGGGGCTGCGTCAGCAGCCGAGGGAGATTTTGGCGCAGATGGGCTTAAAGGCGGACGGGCACGCGCTGCGGTTTGCCGAGAACTTCGCCGAGGCACTGCAACTCGCCTCAGCCTCCGTGAAAGCCGCCTGAGCGCATGCGTATTTGGAGACGCGCCGGTCAGAGGATCGGCTGCAGAACCATTCGGCCATACGCGATGAACGCCATGAGGAGGCCCAGCACGCCGCTCAAGATCATGGGCGTGACCTCACGGTACTTGACGTGCACCCCGACGAATACGAGGCTCTCCACCGCCAAGACCGTGGCAGCCAGGATCGTCAGCCGCGGCTGCCAATGGAACGCGGCGGGGACGATGAGCCCGACCGTGCACACGAGCTCCAGGATACCCAGGGTCATCCAGGCTTCCCGTGGCAACGCGCCAAAGGACCGGACGTCCTGGCTTACCTTGTCGAACATGAAGACCTTCATGACACCCGACGAACCGTACAGGAGCGCGGCGAGGACCTGCAGTACCCACAACAGTATGTTCATCGGGTGCCCTCGGCTTCTGGCCTATCCTGACAAAGAGCGTGACGGATAGATACCTCATGCCGCGGACGCCGGGGCTCGCCCCACATTGAACACAACCCCAAATGGGTCGCGAATGTAGCAACGCGGGATACTCGAGTCCTCCTCAATCACGGTGCAGCCCGCCGCAATGAGTTGGGCCTTCGTCTCTAGAACGTCAGCCACCAGAAAATCAAATACAGGGCCGTGCGGCCTTCCTGCCTCCACGAAGAGGCGGAACGCGCCGGTTTCAAGACCCACCATGCCCTGTTGTCGACTCGAAACTGTGAATCCGAGTATCGCTTCGTAGAAGCGCAGAGCCTCCGCCCAATTCTCGGTTCTGATGATCACATCGCGCGAAGACCTGATGCTTGGCATGGCGCTACCTCTTTGTCGTTCCGTCTAACTAGTGTCAGCTGCCTGATGCTCAGGTGCTGGCCGCTGTCCGTGTAAACCGTATACTGTTGTAAGCGTTCCACAGATGCGAGACGGCCGCGGCCCTTTCAGGGAGTCTTCGCAGTGAGCCCCCAACGCCCGCGGTTGGTTTCCTGCGGTGGGTGCCTGTGCACGGTGGCGCTGCTCGCGCTTGGCGCCTGCGGTGGTGGTGGTGCTGGCGGCGGCGGCGAGAGCCCCCGCCACCCGACCCCATCCAGCACATCGTGATCTCGCGAATCGGTGAACTGCGGGAGGAGTGTGCTGCGGTTCTCAAAGCTTCGCAGCGGCCCTAGTTCCTTGACGCAGTTCGCACCGCTGCGCACTCCGCGCGCTACAGTTATCCGCTACTTCCTTCCAGGGCGGCGCCACCTTGGGCCCGCGCCATCTGGAGTGACAATATATGTGGAGATTGGATCGTAGGGCCTATGCGACCCTCGCTTTGATGGCCCTCGCCAGCGTTGCCGGTATCGCCCCGGTCGATGCGCAGGGCGAAGAGTTGCGGGAGAGGTATGAGCAGCGGCCCTCGGAAGCCGCGCGGCGGGAAGCCGAGGCGCGACAGCGCCGCCGTACTTATCCTGCGCATGCGCAGGCTGTCCACGCCGGTGCACGCCGCGAGGCTTCCGATGCGCGCCCGCTCCCGGTCGGCAGCGATCACCGAGTGGCGGTCCCCCGCGTCCTCGCCGGGGGCCAGATCCGCGTCGTTCGCTACGGCAACACCCTGAACGGCACGGTCGAGCGCACTATCCGCCCCGGTCTCACGAGCCGTACGTTCGTCAGCGGCGGACACGTCCTGTATACGCACGTGTACCAACACCATGTCTGGCACCAATTCGGCAGAACGTTCGCTTACGAGACGTTCGTGCCGGCGGTGCGATACCCCGGGGTCTACTACGCCTGGGCGCTCGCCGCATGGCCGCATCCGGTCGCCTATACCTGGGGTTGGCACGCGCAACCGTGGTACCCGATGTACGGCTCCTTGTTCACGCCCTATCCGGTGTACACGAGCCCGGACCTGTGGATGACCGACTACGTTATTGCCCAGAGCATGCAAACGGCCTATCAGGCGCAGACCGTCGCGCTGGCATCGGCGCCGTCACCACAGGGCACTCCTGCGGCGCCAGCTCCGGGTTCGAGCGTTGCGGTGCCCGCTGCACCACCCAGCCACGCGGCGATCGCTCCGCAACCGAGCGATGCACCGCCGGCGGCGCAATCGAGCGGCACGACGTCCGCACCGGCAGCCCCGCCGCCGGCCATCACGCCGCAAGTCAAGGCGCAGCTCAACACCCAGATCAAAGTTCAGCTGCAAGAGCAACAAGCCGCGGCAGCGACGCCGGTGAGTCTTACGACTCAGAGCACTCCGCCGGCGCTCAGGCCCAATCACGTGTTCTTTCAGGTCGTACAGCCGCTCGTCGTTCCGTTAAGCACCGCCAGCGGCCACTGTTCCTTGAGCGCCGATGATTACATCAAGCGTACCGGCGCAATGAGCAATGACGACTGGATGATTCCGGTGGTAGTCGAGCTGAGCCGACCCTCCGACTGCCCCGAGGGCTTGCGGACCCGCATCGGGCTCAACGATCTCAACGCCATGGAGAACGAGCAGGAAGCCCAGGTCCTGGAGGCGATGCAAGCGGCCTCCAAGAGCATGGGGCCGAATGGACCGCCGAGCGGCCCCGGCACGCACCCGACCTTGATCGCCGACGGCAGCGCAGCTCCGGATCCGAGCGCGCTGGAGGCAATCCGCCAGGCGCAGTGAGCGCGTGCGCAGCAGCGCCGCACATGTGAGTCCTCGATATCAACCATGATCGGCGACGTCTTAGACCACTATCGCGTTCTGGAACTCGTCGGTCGCGGCGCGATGGGCGTCGTTTACAAGGCGCTCGACTTGAATCTCGACCGGCCGGTCGCGATCAAGGTGATGAGCGCCGAGTCGCGCAACGACCCTGACTTCGTCGAGCGCTTCCGTCAGGAAGCGCGCCTGCAAGCCGCCCTCAATCACCCGAACGTCGCGCTGCTGTTCGACTACTTCGTGCACGACGGCGCACCCGTCGCCGTGATGGAGTTCATCGACGGCGAGAGCCTGGAGCAGTTGATCCGGCGGCGGGGGGCGATCCCGGCGCACGAGAGTATCCCGCTCTTCAAACAGGCGTTGCGCGGGGTCGCGGCTGCGCATCGCGCCGGCATCATCCATCGCGATCTCAAGGCGGCCAACCTGATGATCACCAGGGACGACGTCGTCAAGGTGATGGATTTCGGCATTGCCAAGCGGCAGGGCGCGATGGGCGCAACCAAGGCCAGCACCAGCATCGGCAGCCCACTGTACATGGCGCCCGAGCAGATCCTCGGTCGCGCTGTCGATTGCCGCACCGACGTGTACGCCCTCGGGGTCACGCTCTACCAGCTCTTGAGCGGGCAGCCGCCGTTCAATCCCCGCGGCAAGACCGAGTACAGTGTCTTGAACGCCCATGTGAACGATCTGCCGGAGCCGCCGACGGTCTACTGTCGCGATATTCCGCAGCCACTCGTGGACGCCGTGATGCGCTCGATCGCCAAGGAGCCCGAGGCGCGCTTCCAGAGCGCCGATGACTTCATGCGCGCGCTGCCGGATGTGCCCGCACCCACTGCGGCCGCAGCGCGGGTCGGTCCGACGGGCACGGTGACGATACCGCGGTTGGGTCCGACCGGTACGGTGGCCGTATCGCGGGTCGGGCCGACCGGTACGGTGGCGATACCGCGGGTCGGTCCGACCGGTACGGTAGCCGTGTCGCGTGTCGGGCCGACCGGCACGGTGGCGGTACCACGGGTCGGTCCGACCGGCACGATGGCGATACCGCGGGTCGGCCCAACCGGTACGCTGGCGGTACCTCGGGTGGATGCGAGCGGCACGGTGGCACTCGAGTACCTGCCGTCGATGAGTGAGGAGTCGGTCGCCACTGGCGAGCCCAGCGGCACGATGGCGTTCGAGTACGCGTCCTCGACTCGCCGTGAACCAGAGGACGCGATGGCGTTCGACTACTCCGCAGCGACGCTGCAGCGGGAGTCGTACCCGCCCCGGTCCGTGCCGTCACCGGCAGCCCCTGCCTCGCCAGCGTTGCCAACGCATGTTGTGCCTGCCGGAACGCCGTCACCTGCCGCGCAAGGGCCGCGGGGGGCACCGCCGAGTCTCATGCAACGCCTGCGAGTCCACCGCCGGGTCGTCGCCGCAGTGCTCGTCGCGACGCTCGTGCTCGGCGCGCTGGCCCACCGCACGCAGCGGCTGCATGCGACGCTGCGGGGTGTGTCGCCCGCCTCCAGCGGCGCTCGTTTCACGCACGCACAAGCGTCGATGCAGACTCGGACGCCGACATCCACGGAACCCGCTGCGCCGCCGGCGGCGGTCCGGAGTTCGGCGGCCGAACCAACGGCGGCGCCCTCAGCAAACGAAAGCGCCGCGACCGCCGTGCCCCCGACGGGCGCAACGCTCGCCACGACAGCTGCGCCCGCCCGGCAGGATCTCTCGGGCACCTGGCGCGGCGAATATGTCGATGCCGCGGGCAAGCAGCTGCTGCGTGTCGTCAGTCTGAGCATCAGCCGCGTGCAAGACGACGGCGGCATCGAAGGCACGTTGCAGTACCAGGCGGCATCGGGAGATGGCGAGTGCAAGCTCCACCCGCGCGGCAGCACCTATTGGGCCGGCAAGCAGCGGCTACAGTTGAGTCCCGAGGGCTGCAGTCCGCGCTACCCCAAGGAGCTTGGTGTGCCGCTCGATTTCGACGGCGTGAATCCGCTGGCGAACACCCTTAAGAACGGCCGCATCGAAGCGCCCACCGGCGAAGTGATCAGGGTCAAGCTGCAGCGAGTGAGCGGGACCTAGAGGCGACCGACCCGACTCGTTGTTGCGCGCCGCGCGATCGCCTAAGGCCCCTCGTGCTCCGCGGCTCCGGGCAGCGCGCCGGGCGCGACCTGGCTGCGCGCCGACCAGCGCAGCAGACCGAGCGCGTACGTCCAGTAGTAGCCGGCCAGCGTGCCCACGAGCAGCAGCGTGAGCGGTGTCAGCGTGCTCCCCGGGGGCGGCGCTGCCCCGCCCGCGCCGGGCAAGCCGTAGACTGCGAAACGATAGGCGATGCGGGCGATGAGGAGCGTCGAGAGCGCAACGCCCAGATGCGCGCTCGGGGTGTAGAAGAGTCCCTCCCCCGTCACCTCGTACTTCGTCAGACGCAGTCCGAACACAGCGAGGGCGAGTCCGATCGCGAGCCCGCACGCGAGGTAGCCGAGCGCTTCGGGGTGCGTGAACGCAGAAAATGCCAGCAGCGCGATCACCAGAGGAAACAGCACGATCCGTATCCACACGCGCTTCAGTGACAGGCGCTGGCGACCGATCACGCGGCGAATTCTCGAGTACATGCGCCAGGCGATGAGCGCAATGATCGCGCCGGTGATGAGGATCTGTTGGGAGGTGGGCTGCGCCATCTCAGCGGCCGAAGGCAACCAGGGCCTCGATGAACCGATGGACCAGTGCATAGAGCGGTATGCCGATGACGGGGACGATCAGCACACCGGCCACCAGGGCCCAGATCCGATTTGTCCGGGCAGCGGGCGGCGGCGGCGCGAGCAGCCCGCGCACGCGACCTGCCACATCATCAGCCGCGATCGGCATGCTGAAGGTGGGGAGCGGGCGCTGCGCGCCGCTCGCCAGGCGCGCTACCTTGAGCAACGCCGACGCGAGCGCCAGGCGCTGATGAGGATCAGAGCCGGTGGCGCGTTCGTCGGCCTCACGCTCTGCTGCTGCTCGCCACCGCGCTGCCAGGGTCGCGCCGGTCGGTAGCCAGGCCAGCGCATCCGGACCGAACACCAGCAGCAGGAGCTTCAGATTGTCCCGGGCGAAGACGTGCGCCGCTTCATGCGCAATTACCCGGGAGAGCTCCTCGTTGCTGCACGCAGAGACGACGCGCTGGGACGCGACGATTCGCGGCCGCCATGCCCCGATGACGGCGACAAAAGGCTCGGGCACGTCAACGATATCGACGTGCTGCCCCGCGATCACGGACCGGCAGTGCGCCGGACCACATTCCCTCCTCAGGGCCCGCGCTGCCATGCACGCGCGCCACGCACGCCACATTCCGGCGCCAACTGTCAGCAGTGCGCACACTGCCAGTGCGATGAGCAACGGGCCGCCCTCTTCGCGCTGGTGAGCCGGCTCGTAGATCAGAAAAGCGGGCAACACCACGGTCAGGGCCAGGAGTGCCGCACCGCCAGCGGGCAACAGCCGCAGCACAAGGAGTTCGCCCGAGGTGGCGCGTGACCGAGCGAGGCCGCCGCGCCAGGCCAGGGCGACGACGATCGACAACATCAGGCTGCTGACCCCGAAAGCGGCGCCCAGCACCAGACACAGTGTGACGGCGAAGTTCATGACTTGTCCGTCTTGAGCCGTGCGCGCTCGGCCTGCACGAGAGCGTCGAGCTCGTCAAGAAGCGCGGCGTCGCGGCGACCGACTGCGTTGACCAGCGTCGACAGTATGGCGTTGCTGGCGTCCGACGCTGCGAGTAGATCGCTGACGTGCCCCGACACCATTTCACCGAGCAATTCGTGCCGCGAGCAGCGCGGCTGGTATGCAAAGGCACGGCCGCGCTGCCGCCGCACCAGCAAGCCTTTTCGATAAAGGCGATCCAGAGTCGTCATCAACGTCGTATAGGCCAGCTCGGGGAATGCCAGGTGGACATGCCGCACGGTCAACGCGCGATCGTGGCCCCAAAGCTCGTGCAGCACCCTGGTCTCGAGCGGACCCAGACCCGCTGGCCTGGCTTGAAACGCCTCGGCATGGCTCACGCGGCGAGGCGGTCGCAGCTTCCTCATCGCCGCACCGCGTGTGGGGCGAGATTCGACCATTGCATGTGCGGTGGCGACGCGGCTGTCATGACAGCGGACCTGGACCGTGAGTGACCTAAGAGTAGCGTGCACTCAATATCTTGGTTTCACCGCGCAGTCAAATCCGGGCGCGAGATGCGCGGCGGCATTACCGGATGTAGAGCGCCCGTGAGCGCAACGCCCGGTACGCGGCGCCGACTAAAGTTCGGTCAACGCCACGACCGCGAGCAGCTACGACCTATGGTAGTAGCACGATCCGGCCGCCTAGACTGCCGGCGGCAATTAATCGGCGGATCAGTGGAGTGTTGCGGCAGTGATCTCATGCAAGTGACCGGAACGGTCTGCATCCTGTCGCTCGCACTGCTCGTGCCGGTAGCGGCCGTCGCTTCCGACAACGACAACGACACGACTCTCGATGTAGTGGTCGTCACCGCAGAGCGCCGCAGTGAGTCCGTGCAGGACATCGGTGTCGCGGTCACCGCCGCGAGCGGCGATGAGATTCAGTCGCTGCGCATCCAGCAGCCGCTGGGTCTTTCGACCATCTCCCCGAGCCTCTCGACCATGAATTCGCAGACCGACATCACGCCGCTGTTTCTCATGCGCGGCATCGGACTGGATGACTTCAACAACAACAACAGCAGTGGCGTCGGGACGTATCTGGATGGCGTGTTCGCCAGCTTCCCGGGATTTCTGACGGGCGCGATGTACGACGTGGACCGCGTCGAGATACTCAAGGGTCCGCAGGGCACGCTGTACGGCAAGAATACCGCGGGCGGAGCGATCAACATCATCTCCCGGCAACCCACGGACGATCTCGAGGGTTATGTCGATGTCGATTTCAGCCGCTGGGAAACGCTCGACATCACCGCTGCCGTGAGCGGTCCGCTGACGGATTCGATCAAGGCCCGGTTTGCAGCCACCGCGACCACGCAGGGCGAGGGATATCAGACGGACCTCACTACCGGCGCGAAGTACGGCAAGCTCAATCGCGGCGGCGCCCGCGCCATATTCGACATCCGCTTAAGCGACGCGGCGAGTCTTAACCTCAATTTTCACGGGGTGTACGACCGCTCCGTGCCCTCCTCCCCGTCGACCCCGAACGTCGAGGCCCTGATACCACCCGAGCCGTTCAAAACCGCCGGGCTGCTCGACAGTCCCCCCGGTGGCCAGTGGGTGCAGGTCGGCGGCCTGCCGCTTTACAGGGACGAGACCGGTGCCGGAACGGTCGCAACGCTCAACGTCAATCTCGATGGACTCACGCTCACTTCGATCAGCGCCTACGACTACTTCACCGACCACAGTCTCGACAACTACGACGGCTACCCGGGGGCCGACAACAACTACACCAAGAATTTTCAGCAGTGGCAATTGAGCCAGGAATTGCGCCTGGCATCGGCCAGCGGCGGCCTGGTGGACTGGATCGTGGGTGCCGACTACTCCCAGGACTGGTACCGCTGTCGCGACTCCCTCGATTGGACGTTCGTGTACGGACTCGCCGACTACATCACGCAGGGAGGCAAGGCCATCACCGCCGCGAATTTCACCCAGCGGCAACAGTCCGAGGGGCTGTACGCGCACGCAGAAACCCACCTCACGAAACGCCTGTCACTGGTGACGGGGGTGCGCTACTCGCACGATGAAGCGGAGTTCGACGGCGTGACGCTCGATCCAACGGGCCTGCTGACTTACGCGGCGCGTGGCTTTACCGGACCGATCGTGCCGAATACCGTGCTGGCCGCCCTGAACGAGACGCGCCCGGACCAGAACGTCTCCTATCGGATCGGACCGAATTTCCATCTCACCGACAAGGTACTGCTGTACGCGAGTGTCGCCACCGGCTACAAGGCGGGAACCTACTATGGCCAGCCCGCCCAGGTTCAGGTGGACTGGAACTACGTGCAGCCAGAGCACGTGCTGACCACGGAGCTCGGTATCAAGGGCCGCTTCTTCCGCGACTCACTGCAATTCGACGCCGCGGTCTTCGACTCCAAGCTCCGTGACCGCCAGTCGAGCCTGTCGCTGTGGGCGGGTCCGGTCGGTACTGAGCCGCTGATCGCAGGGCTGGGCAACGTGCCGGGCTCGAGGATCGACGGCGTCGAGAGCGAAATCGACTGGCGGCCCCTGCGGGGACTGACGATCCATCTCGGTGCCACCTACCTGCACGCCCGGGTGACCGAGACCCTGACCAACGAGAACGGGCTCTATCTGTTCACGCCCGTGGTGGTCGGTCAGATGCTCCCCGACGCACCGAGCTTCAGTGGTAGCTACATCGTGTACTACGAGCACCCGGTCGGCGCTGGACTCACGATGTATGCACAGGCCAACGATCATTACGTCAGCGCGATACACCCGTATCTGGGGGACCCGACGACGTTCGGGCGCGGGCATGACCTCGGCGCTCGGATCGGAGTCAAGAATCCCGCCGGGCACTGGGACACGAGCCTGTGGGTCACGAACCTGACGGATATGCGCATGCTGACCTACGCCTTCGCCGGCAGCGAAGGGGAGCAGGTGTCCTTCTACCAGAAGCCGCGCTCCGTGGGCGTGAACCTCACCTACACGTTCTGACCGCAGGCGCTGCGCGCTACGGGCAGGTACCGGAACCGTCGCGGGCGCCGGCACTCTGCGCGTGCGCACAGAAGGTCGCGACACGTGTCTTCTTCAGCTCGTTCCAGGCTGCCAGCTGCGTCTCGAGGCTGGCATGCATCCCGGCATAGGTCTCGATCTCCTGCGCGTTGGGGGCCGTGTCGGCGTCCTCGAGCAGTCCGCTGAAGCCATAGATCTGCTCGTTCAGCATACCGGGGAAGTTGAGGTTTGCCTCGGAGCCCTTGATGTTGACCTGCATCAGCACCGCTTCGATCTGCGAGGCCTGCTTGAGGAGCGCGTTACCCTCGTCAGTGAGCGCCGCGCCGTGGGGCTTGCCCTTCGCCTTCGCCAGCGCCGCGGCGACCGTGCTCTTCAGCGCACGTATGTCGTTGACGGCGCGATGCAGGGCGTCCTGGTCGTGGTAGACCTCCATCGACAGTGCGAACTTCTGCTTCAGGCCATCGAGCGATCCGCCGCCATCGCGCGGATCGGCCGCGAGGGTGAGTGCCACGCTCTGAGTCTGCCCGCCCTCGCTGAGCTTCACGGTGTACTCGCCCGGCAGGACGAGCGGCCCGCGCGGCGCCAGACCGGCATAGAAGGCGTCCGGAATCAGGGCCGGATCGTCGTAGCGCAGGTTCCAGACGAAGCGGTTCAGGCCGGCGCGCGCCGGGAGCGTGTCCTCGCTATGCACCTGGTCGGGCCACTCGGGCGGCTGCTCTTCCTTCGCCGCCTTCACGCTGGTGAGATGGCGCACCACCTCGCCGTTGGCATCGGAGATCTCGATGGTGAGCGCGCCGGCAGGCGCCGCCGCCAGGTAGTAGTCGATCAGCGCGCCGGCGGGCGGGTTCTGACCTACCGGCGGATGCGTATCGACCTGATCGGGGTAGTAGAGCCGGTAGGCGGTCTCGGGCTTATAGAGGTACGCGGTCGATGCCGCGGTCGCCGCAGCGATCTGCCGCAGCGGCGTCACGTCATCGAGGATCCAGAATGAGCGGCCGTGGGTTGCGACCACCAGGTCGTCGCCCTTGACCACCAGATCGTGGACCGGCGAGCGCGGCAGATTCAGTTGCAGGCTCTGCCAATGTCCGCCGTCGTCGAAGGACACGAACACGCCCGTCTCGGTGCCGGCATACAACAGGCCGCGCTTGACCGAGTCCTCGCGAACCGCATGCACGAACGATCCCGGCGGCAGGCCGGCATCGATGCGCTTCCAGGTCCGGCCGCCGTCGCCGGTCATCAAGACATACGGCGCGAGGTCGTCGAGCTTGTGGCGATCCACCGCGACATAGGCGGTGCCCGCATCGTAGCGCGATGGCTCGATCATGCTGATCGTGCTCCACTGCGGCATGTCGCGTGGGGTGACGTTCGTCCAGCTGCCGCCGTCGTCGTGTGTGAGCTGGATCAGTCCGTCGTCGGTCCCGACCCAGATCATCCCGCGGCTGAGCGGCGACTCGGCAATGGCGAAGATCGTGTCGTAGTACTCGACGCTGGTGATGTCCTTGGTGATGGGGCCGCCGGAAGCCTGCTGCCTGGATTTGTCGTTGCGCGTGAGGTCCGGGCTGACGGCGCGCCAGCTGCCGCCCTCATCGGTCGTCTTGAAGAGGCGTTCCATGCCGTAATAGAGCGTGTGCGAATCGAAATTCGACATGATCAGCGGCGAGGTCCAGTTGAAGCGGTGCTCGAGGTCCTTGGCGGCGTGGCCTGAGGCGTCGATCGGGTATACCCCGATCACCCGCAGCTGCATGTTGTGCTTGTTGAAGCGGCCGACGAGGTTCTCGGTACTGCCGTAGACGATCAGCGGATCGCGCGGATCGGGAATGATGAAGCCGCTCTCGCCGCCGAACACGTCGTACCAGTCGCGCGCCACGATAGCGCCCTCATCATCCATGCTGGCGATGCCGACGCTGGTGTTGTCCTGCTGAGCCCCATAGACGTAGTAAGGAAAGCGGTTGTCGACCGACACGTGGTAAAACTGGGCCGTCGGCTGATTGTCCTGAGTGGTCCAGTTCGCGCCGTTGTCGAAGGAGATCGAGGCACCGCCGTCGCTCGCCTCGATGATCCGCTCCGGGTTGGTCGGATCGATCCACAGCCCGTGATGGTCGCCATGACGCGCCGGCAGCAGGTCGAAAGTCTTGCCGCCGTCGGTGGAGCGGAACAACCCGGTGTTCTCCGCATACAGCGTGTCGACGTGCGTCGGGTCGGCGACGATGGTGGAGAAGTACCAGGCACGCTGCGTGAGCCGCCCGTCATCGTTGACGCGGCGCCAGTGGGTGCCGCCGTCATCCGAGCGGTAGAGGCCACCGTCCGCCGCCTCGATCATCGCGTAGACGCGCTTGGAGTCCGCGCCCGAGACCGCGACGTGGATGCGCCCGAGAATGCCCGCGGGCAGGCCGTTGCCGCTGAGCCGCGTCCAGCTCACACCGCCGTCGCTGGAGCGATACAGTCCGCTGCCCGGACCGCCGCTGGAGAAATTCCACGGCTGGCGGCGCGCCTGCCACAGAGCGGCGTAGACAATCTTCGCGTCATGCGGGTCGAAGCAGACGTCGATCGCGCCGGTCTGCTCGTCCTTGTACAGAACCTTGGTCCAGGACTTGCCGCCGTCGGTTGTGCGGAACACGCCGCGCTCGGGATTAGGGCCGAACGCATGCCCGAGAGCTGCGACCAGCACGATGTCCGGATTGTGCGGATCGACGATCAGCGCGCCGATCTGGCGGGTGTCCTTCAACCCGAGGCTGCTCCAGGTCTTACCGCCATCGACCGACTTGTAGACGCCGTCGCCGTAGGTCATGTCACCACGCGGCGCCGCCTCCCCCGTGCCGACGTAGATGATGTTGCGATCGGAGGCCGCGATCGCGATCGCGCCGACTGAGGAGATGGGCGTGTTATCGGTCAGCGGCAGCCAGCTGGCACCGCCGTCGGTCGTCTTCCAGACCCCGCCGGCGACCGCGCCGAAAAAGAACGTGGTGGGATCCCCGGGGACACCGGCGGCGGCGAGCGCGCGGCCACCGCGGTAGGGACCGATGCCGCGCCACCGCAGGGCCGCGAACAGGCTCGGATCGATCGCGGCTGCGGTTGGCGTAGCGTCCGCCGGCGCGGCGGCGGCCGCGTCGGCAGTGAGCCCTGGCGCGAACGCCGCGGCTAACACGCCCGCGGCCACGCCACTACGGATCAGTCCCGAGCACCACGATTGCATGAAACGAAGCGGCATGTCTTCCCCCTGGCCTGCAGACGAGCTGCGCAGTATTGCCCAAGGCGACGAAGCTTTCACTAACTCTGGCGTCAATCGACCAGAGGCTTGGTAACGCCGCGGCTGAGGCTGATAATGTGAGCACCGCCCACAACGATAACTACCAACGGGCAGTCGGGGAGCTTGCATCATGAAGAGACGCGTTTTCTGCGGCGCAGCCGTGCTCGCTGGCGCCGGGGTGTCGCTGCCGTTCGCTCGGCTGATCGCCGCTGCGGAGGAAACTGCGCAGCCCGCATCGGTGGATCTGCCCGCGATCAAGCTCTCCGGCGCCGCGACGACCATCGAGCGGGCCGCGGTGCAGGAGCTTCGCGCCAGCCTGCACGGTACGCTGTTGACCCCGGATCAGGACGGTTACGCCGTAGCGCGGCGCATCTGGAACGGGATGATCGACAAACATCCGGCTCTCATCGCCCGCTGCGCCGATGCCGCGGACGTCGCCCATGCGGTCACGTTCGCGCGCGAGCGCGAGCTGCTGGTGGCGGTGCGTGGCGGCGGCCACAGTTTTCCAGGCTACTCCACCTGTGACGGCGGACTGATGATCGATCTGTCCGCGATGAATGCGGTACGCGTGCACGCCCAGACGCGTACCGCCGAGGTCGGTGGCGGAGCGTGGGTGGTCCACGTCGACAGCGCTGCCCAGAAGGACGGCCTGGCGACTACGCTCGGCGAGATCTCGAACACCGGTGTGGGTGGCTTGACACTCGGCGGCGGCTTTGGCTGGCTGGCGCGCAGATTCGGGCTGGCCTGCGATAACCTGGTGAGCGCACAGATCGTGACAGCCGACGGCAAGTTGCGACGCGTCAGCGCCCACGACGAGCCGAACCTGTTCTGGGCGATCCGCGGCGGCGGCGGTAACTTTGGCGTCGCGACCTCATTCGAGTATCAGCTGCATCGGGTGAATCCGCAGGTGGTGGCCGGGCACGTCGACTTCCCGGCGTCGCAGGTGAGCGACGCGATCGAGTTCTACGCCGACCTCATTGCGCATGCGCCGCACGAGCTCAGCGCGGACCTGGCGCTGAGCCCCGCTGCGGACGGCCAGCCGGGTGCGCAGATCTACGTCGTCTATACCGGCGACGCGCAACGCGCCGAACAGGTGCTGGCGCCGCTGCAGCGCTTTGGTAAACCGGTGAAGAACACCATCGCTCGCACGACTTATCTCGCGGTGCAATCGCAATTCGACGGTCCGCCGCTCGATCCGCACCGCAGCTACCTCAAGGGCGGATTCGTGCGTGAATTTACTCCCGCGCTCATCGCTGCGCTGACTCAGGAAATTAAGCCCGATGCGCACTCCTACGTGTATTGCCAGAACGCCAACGGCGCCGTCGCCGACAGGCCCGAGACCGCCACGGCGTTCTCGCACCGCAATGCGCTGGTGAACATGATGCTGGCGGGCAGCTGGGACGACGCGTCGTTCGATAAACAGGGCCGCGCCATGATTCACGCCAACTGGGACAAGCTCGCCCCGCATACCGACGGCTATTACGTCAACCTGAACGATGCGGATCCCAAGGGTGCCGACCGCAACTACGGGCGAAACTTCGCACGACTGGCGGACCTCAAGCAGCAGTTCGATCCGCAGAACCTCTTCCGCCTCAACGCGAACATCACTCCTGGCCGGGCAGGACCTGATGCCTGATCAGCATACGCACTCCGCTCGGCCAACCGTCCTCGCCGCCGGCGAAGTTCGCTTCCTGCTGATCGATGATCTTGCCGGTACGCGCGTCGCGGATGCGGATCGAAATGTAATAGTCGGTCTGGGTGACCTTGGTCACCACGCCGATCAGCGACTGGGCGGCCCCGAGCTGAAGTGCGATCGCTGCCTCGCAACCCTCGCAGTTGCGCAGCGACCCATCCCTCACCGGCGCGGCGTCGGTGTGACTGACGTCGATGAGGCTGTAGCGTCCGGACTGTGCCAGCTCGCGCCGTGCCGCGTCCGTCACCTTTTCCATGACGGTGGCACCCGTGGTGCTCTTGCTGAGCAGCGCCGCCGAGGGACTCGAATCCTGCAGCTCGAATGCGAATACCGCGACCTTGATGGGGGCTGACTTGCCGGCATCCGCGGCCGGCGCCGGCGCACCTGCGCCAGCGAGCGCCAGCACCCCGAGAACTCCGATCGCCGCGACCCCACGCTGCTTCATGGATATCCCGATCAGCCCAGTACCGCTTGCGCGGCGCGCAGGATGGCCGCGAGACTGCGTTCGACGTCGTTCGCGGTGGTTGCCCAGGACGACACGCTGATGCGCATCGCCGTTTGACCCTGCCACACGGTGCCGCCGCACCAGCAGGTACCGTCGCGCTGCACATGGGCAATGACCTGCTGCGTGCGCTCGGGGCTGCCAAAGGACACCAGCACCTGGTTGAGCACCACTTCGTTGAGCACCTGGTAGCCCTCGCGCGCGAGCACTGCCGCGAATCGCTGGGCAAAGCGGCAGGTTCGCTCGATCAATTCGGCGAGGCCGGCGCGACCGAGGTGCCGCAGCGCGGCCCACACTTCCACGCCGCGCGCCCGGCGCGAGAAGTCGGGCGTGTAGTGGTACGGAACGCGATCCTCGCTCTGCGTCAGATAGGCACCGTCGATGGACATCGCGGCGCGCAGTGCCTGGGCATCGCGTGCCAGCACCAGCCCGCTGTCGTACGGGACGTTGAGCCACTTGTGTGCATCGGTCGCCCAGGAATCGGCCAGCTCGACACCACGCGTGAGGTGCGCGTACCCGGGCGAGGCCGCCGCCCACAGGCCGAAGGCGCCATCGACATGCACCCAGGCACCGCGCGCTCGTGCCAGTCGGCAGATCTCCTCGATCGGATCGAACCCGCCGGTGTTCACGTTACCGGCCTGTACGCAGACGATCGTGCGTTCGTCGATGTCGGGGAAATCGGCGAAGCGCATGCGTCCCTGGTCGTCGCACGGCACTCGCACCACCCGCTCGCGCCCGAAGCCGACCATCGCCAGTGCCTTGCGCACGCTGGCGTGAACCTCATCACTCACGACAACCCGCAACGGTGGCGCAGCAAACAGACCGTCGGCCTCGACGTCCCAGCCGAGGCGCTGCAGCAGCGCGTGCCGCGCCGTCGCCAGCGCGCAGAAGTTACCCGCGGTGGCGGAGGTGACGAAGCCTGCGGCGCTGTCCGCCGGAACGCCGAGGATCTGCCTGACCCACGCGAGCGCCGTCCTCTCGAGCGCGGCGTTGATCGGCGAGGTGACCACGAGTCCGGCATTCTGATCCCAGGCCGTGGCGAGCCAGTTCGCCGCGACGGTGACCGGCAGCGAGCCGCCGATGACGAAGCCGAAGAAGCGGCCGCCGGCCGAGGCCATGGTCGCGGGCGAGCCGATGTCATCGAGCTCGGCCAGCACTTCCTCGGCCGCCGCGGCCTGCTCCGGGAACGGGCGCTCCAGGACGGCGAGGGCCGCGAGTGCCGCGGCGGACGGGGCAACCGGGCGCGACTCCAGATCAGCGAGGTAGCGCTGCGCGCGGCGGGCGGCATCGTCCAATAAATCGGCCATGAGGTCCTCATTTGCATGGAGCACGGTCGGCACGCGATCGTACGGCGAAGGGATGTGACAATGCCAATGGCGCTTTGGCTCGGTGCCGGCGAACTCGGCAAGCTGCGGTGAGGTACAACATGCGTAATGCTCAACGAACGTGGAGGATCCGCGCATCGCTGCACGCCGGCATGGCGCTGGCGCTGCTCGCAGCGCACGGCCATGCGGCTGCGCCCGCGGTAGCCGCGCGCACCGCCGGCGCACCTGCGCCGCTTGAGCTGATAGTGCTCGGCTCGGGCGGACCCGCGGCTCTTGGCCGGGCCTCGTCCAGCTACCTGGTGCTGCTCGACGGTCAACCGCGGATACTCGTCGATGCGGGACCGGGGTCTTTCGCGCGCCTGGGTGAGGCGCACGTCTCGCTGGACGCGCTCGACATCGTGCTGCTGACCCATCTGCACGTCGATCACGCCGCGGAGCTGCCGGGCTTCGTCAAGGCGCGCGCGGTGTCCGCGGCACAGCCGATTCGCTTCGACGTGTACGGACCGAGCGGAAGCGCGGCGCATGAGGGCAGCGCGGCGTTTCCATCGACCAGCCGCTTCATCGAACTCATGTTCGGCGCCGACGGCGCCTTCGCCTATCTCAAGGACTTCTCCGCCCCGGTCAGTTTCAAGGTCACGGACCTGCCTGAGCCCGGCAGCGACTCACACGATCCGTGCGCGATCCTCCGCGCACCACCGCTGGTGATCAGCGCCATCGGCGGGCACCACGGCGATGCGCCCGCGATCATCTACCGCATCGACTACCGCGGACGCAGCGTGGTCTTCAGCGGCGATGTCGATGCGCACGGCCTTGCGGCGCTCGAGCGGATCGCCCAGGGGGTCGACCTGCTGGTGTTCCATGCGGTAGTACTCGACCCTCCCGGCTCACCGCAGATTCTCTACACCCTGCACACCCCGCCGGCTGCCATTGGTGCGCTGGCGGGCCGCGCCCGCATCGGCGCGCTGCTCCTCTCACACCTCTCGCCGGCGGTCGACGCGGCACGCGCGCAGGTGAGCGCGTCGATCGCGCGCCAGTATCATGGCAGCGTGAAGTTCGCGGCCGACGGCATGCGCCTGGCGGTGACTGCCTCGCGGCCTCAGAACTGAGAGCCACGTCACGAGTGCGCAGATAGCGACGGGGTGACATTCCGCACGAGGGCCATAGAATGCCGCGATGCGATTGCTCAGGAAGAACGCCCGAACACTCAAGCTCGTGCTCACGCTCTATGCCGCTGCGGCGGCACATGCGGATCCGGCCCGCTTCGACCTGGCGGGACCGCATCTTGAGATCGAAGTCACGCGCGGCGATACGACACTGCCGGCCGATCAGGTTCCGAATCTCGCGCCGGGCGATCGCGTCTGGGTGCGGGCGAATCTGACCGCCGACGAGTCGGCGCACTACGTCCTGGTGACCACGTTCCTGCGTGGCTCCACCGATCCACCGCCGCCCGCCTGGTTCGCGCGCTGCGACACCTGGGGCGGTAAGTGCGCGGAGAAAGGGCTGAAGCTGACCGTGCCGAAAGACGCTCAGCAACTGCTCGTCTTCTTCGCCCCGCAGACCGGCGGGGATTACAACACGCTGGTCGATGCGGTGCGCGGCCGGCCGGGCGCCTTCGTGCGCACCTCGCAGGATCTGAACCAGGCGCAGCTCGATCGGTCGCGCCTGGAGAGCTATCTTGCCGCGATCCGCAAGCTCGGCGACGCCGATCCGGCGCGCCTCAAGGAGAGCGCGCCGCTCCTGTCACGCAGCCTCGGCATCAAGGTCGACGAGAAGTGCCTCGAGAGGGATCCACTCGTCCAGGCGTCCTGCCTGACGCAGGGACAGGAGTCGCTCATCCTGTCCGATGGCCACAGCGCCTCGGTGACGCAGCAGCTCACCTCCGGCCCGGCGAGCGATCTGGCGATGCAGGCGAGCAGCGCCCCGCAGTTTCGCTCCGGTTACTACGGACCCTTCATCGGCTCGATTCTCGACGTCGCGCGACTGTTCGACTCCTTTCGTACCGCGCAGTATCAGTACATCCCGGCACTCGCCGCACCGCAGGGGCGGCAGGTTGCGCTGCTGCTCAATGCACCGCCCTCGTTTCATAATCCCAAGTCGGTGCTGGTGATGGGCCTGCCAGCGGTCGCCGCCGCGCAGTTTCCGCCGCTGCGCGCGGTCGATCCGCACGCGAGCTATTGCGTGCGCAAAGACCCGCTGGTGCTGCCGGCAGAAGGTGCACCGCTCATGTTCGCGACTGCCTTTGCGCACGGCATAACCCTGGGCGTGCCCGCCGCGGGCGGCAAGACCATCGAGCTGCCGGCCACGGCGGACGCCACGCACGGGGGCTTCGTGATCGACACCGCGGCGCTGCGCTCCGTCGCCCTCGGCGACGGCGTCATCGCCCATCTGCATGGCCAGTGGGGATTCGACCGCTACGAGGGCCCGAGCTTTCGTCTGGTCGACGCGCGCGAACAGAGCTGGCAACTGGCTGCGGGTGAGGACGCGGCGCTCATCGTCGGCCGCGAGGACGTGGTGCATCTGCACGCCGACAGTGTCAGTTGCATCGCCGACATCGTGTTGCAGGATGCGGGCGGCAAGCCGCTGGCGGTGAACTGGAAGGAGCTCAAGGCCGATGAAGCCGAGCTGAAACTCTCCCTGCAGGATGCGGCTCCGGGCGAGAGAACCCTCCTCATCCGCCAGTACGGCAGCAGCCAGGCGCAGCAGCTGACGCTGCACACGTTCGCCGAGGCGGCGCGCCTGGATGCCTTCACCGTGCATGCCGGTGACCGGCAGGGCGTGCTGCGGGGCAATCGCCTCGACAGGGTAGCGAAGCTGGTGCTCAACGACGTGCCGTTCGTGCCCGGGACACTCACCAGCAGCGATGGCCACGACGAGTTGGTGTTGCAGACCGATGAGGCGGCGGGCGCCTCGGCGCTGAAGGCGGGCGATGAGTCCACGGCACACGTCACCCTCAATGACGGCCGCAGTTACCCGGTCAAGGCATCGGTAGTAGCGCCGCGGCCGAGCGTGGCGCTCATCGGCAAGAGCGAGCAGGCTTCCCAGTCCGCGAGCAGTAGTCACATCCACCTCGCGGGCAAGGACGAGCTGCCGCAGGACGCGGTGCTGACCTTTGCGCTGCGCGCACAGTCGCCGGCTGCATTTACCCGCGAAGAGAAGGTGGAAGTCGCCACCAGCGACGGTTCGTCCGCGACCGTGCTCGACTACAGCAACGGCCTGACACTGCAGAACTCGAAGATTGCAGTGGCCACCCTCGATCCGTCGAAGGCGCTGGCCTCGGCATTCGGGCCGCTGCGATTTCGTGTGGTCGACAACGGCGTTGCCGGCGACTGGCATGCGCTCGCGACGCTGGTACGCCTGCCGCTACTCAGGAAGCTCGAGTGCCCCGGCACATCCGACCCGAGCTGCAGCCTCTCCGGGAGCAACCTCTTCCTGCTCGAAGCCGTCGCGAACGACGTCACGTTCAAGGAGCCGACGCCGGTACCGGACGGATATACCGGGCAATCGCTGGCGGTGCCCCGACCGGTCGATGGTCTGCTGTACGTGCGGCTGCGCGATGATCCCGCCGTGATCAGCGTGGCGAGCCTGGACGTGGAGGCAGCGGCGGCCCGGCCCGCCGCGGCATTAACGGCCCCGGCGCCGACACCATCTACCCAGGCGCCGACACCATCTACCCCGGCGCTGACACCATCCATCCCGGCCGCACCGCCCTCCCCGGCCGCACCAGGCGCGACTGCCTCATCCACATCGGCTGCCTCATCCACATTGGCTGCCTCATCCACATCGGCCGCCTCATCCGCGTCGGCCGCACGCTGACCGGGTCCCGCGATTCTCAGGGCGCTGAGCGCACCTCGACCCGGGCGTCGTTGAAGCAGGCCCCGTCGGCGATGTCGGCCTTGTGCGTCGGCGCGAGCGCCGAGACGGTTTGTCCGTTGCAACTGGTGCGCAGCCACGCGCCCTTCTCCGAGCAGACCACACCCGGCCGCACCCGCGCGCTGATGCGCAGCGGCAGGAACACCTCGCCCCACTCGTTCCATACGCACACGCGTTCCCCGTCCGTAAGTCCACGCGCTGCCGCATCGTCGGGATGCATGTCGAGCGGCGGGGCGGCATCGCTCGCGGCGAGCGCGCCGAAAGTGGAGGTGATGCGATCGTCCGAGGCCGGCGTGATGAGTGCCAGCGGGTAGGCGGACTGCAGCGGCACGAAGGCGGGCAGCGCGGCCTGATAGCGCTCCGCGAGCGCCTGCGACAGCAGCTCGATCCGGCCGCTGGGCGTGCGCGGCCAGACGTTGTCGCACAGCACCGGCTCGGCACCGCCGTATTCCATCTTCAGTGCCTGCTCGAGCGGCAGGCGGCTCGGCTGTTGTCCCTTGAGGCGCGGGTCGCCGGCGTCCAGGGCGGCGTCCATCAGCTCGGCATCGTCCGCACGCAACTCCGGTTCGGTGAAGCCGAACTGCGCCGCCAGACGCCGGAAGATCTCGGTGTTGGGCAGGCTCTCCGCCACCGGCGCGATCACCGCGGCCGCGCGCTGCAGGTACTGCTGCCCGTAGGCGGCATAAAGATCGGCATGCTCGAAGTGCGTGCACGCCGGCAGGATCACGTCCGCGTACGCCATGCTGTCGGTCATCGCCACCTCGATGCCGACCGTGAAGACGTCCTCGCGCGCGAGCGCCCGGCGCATGCGGTTCTGGTCGGGGTGCACGATGAGCGGGTTGTGGTTGTAGATGAACAAGGCCCTGATCGGAGGCGTCAGCGCCTCGTCGAGGATCAGTCGCGATACGTCGAGTATATTGATGGTGCGCGGGCGGTTAGGCAGCAGAGCAGGTAGCGTGAGCCGCTCGGGGGTCTTGGGAAAGGCATGGCCGGCCCCGCCCACCAGCCCACCGCCCGCGATGCCGAACTTGCCGGCCAGCGCCGGCAGCGCGGCAATGGCGCGCAACCCCGAGCCGCCATTGCGATTGCGCTCGAGGCCGTTGCCCCAGGCGATGACCGCCGGCGAGTCCTCCTGGTACCAGCGCGCCAGCGTGCGGATCTCCTCCACGGCGACGCCGCAGATGTCCGCCGCCCGCTCCGCCGGATAGGCGCGTGCCCTCTCCATGAAGGGCTCGAAGCCGTGCACATGACGTGCGATGAAGTCGCGCGCCAGGCCGCCGTTGCGCTCGAGCTCGACCGCGAGCGCCCACGCCAGCACCACGTCGGTGCCGGGGCGCACGGCCAGATGCAGCTGCGCCTGCTCGGCGACGCGGGTGCGCCGCGGGTCGATCACGACCAGTTTCGCGCCGTGACGGCGGGCGGCGTTGATCTGGCGCATCAGATGCAGGTTGCACACGCTGGCGTTGTTGCCCCACACGATGATGAGGTTCGACAGCGCCACCTGTTGCAGCGGTGTACCCGGAGTCGCGCCAAAAGTCGCCGCGTAAGCCGCGCCGCGGATGCCGCCGCACAGCGGGTTGCGGGTCAGCAGCGATGCGCCCAGCCGGTGGAAGAAGCGCAGCGACATCGAGTCGCCGGCCAGCAGGCCGTGGGGCCCGGCGTAATTGAGCGGCAGCACCGCCTCGGGTCCGTGCTGTTCAATGACGGCCTGCACACGATGGTGGATGAGCGCCAGCGCCTCGCCCCAGCCGACCTGGCGGAACTCGCCCGCTCCCTTGGCGCCCATGCGCACCAGCGGATGGCGCAGGCGGTTCGGCCCGTGGACGAAGTCCGGATAGAGCTGCGCCACCTTGGCGCACACCGCGCCGTGCGTGATGGGGTTGACACGGCTGCCGCGCACCGCGAGCACGTGCTCATCGGCCACCGTGACGGTGAGACTGCAGGTGTCCGGGCAGTCGAGCGGACATACGCTGGCTTTCTGCACGGTCACGGCTGTTTCATCCGCACTCATCGTTGGTCCATCCGTCGCCAGGCGCGTCATGACAGGATCTTAATGAAAGCCGCCGCGGAGGGAACACCTGTCCGGCGCGCCACGGCGCCCTGTGTGAACCCACCGTGTGCATTGTCTGTCAAAATGAGAGGAGCGGCGAACCGCCGCCGCAGCGCGGCGGGTACAATGGCCGCTCGTGAGGAGGTTGCCATGGTAAGCACACGGGGCATCATGCGGTTCGCGGCGCTCGCGGCAACTGTCCTGCTGTGCGCGGCGGGGGCCGCGAACGCCGGTCCCTTCGGTGGTGGCGGCCACGCCAGCGGCGGCGGCGGGGGCGGCGGCGGATTTCACGGCGGCGCCCACGGCGGCTACGCCGGTCGCGGTGGCTATGGCTATCGCGGTGGCTACGGTTATCGCGGCGGCTACGGCTACCGCGGCGGCTACTACGGCTATGGCTGGCGCGGGGGCTACTACGGCTACGGCTGGTGGGGCTGGGGCCTCGGCGTGTATGTGCCGTTCCTGCCGTGGTACTACTCCACGTACTGGTGGGGCGGCCTCCCGTACTACTACGCCGACGGTTCGTACTACCTCTGGGACGGTGGCGCCGGTCAGTACCAGCAGGTCGATCCTCCCGCCGACGCCAATCTCAGCCAGGCGCCGCCCTCAGGTGCAGGGGCATCCGCGGGATCTCCCGCGATCTCCCCGGACCTGTTCGCCTACCCGAAGGCGGGCCAGTCGGATGCGCAGCAGAAGCAGGATAAGGATGAGTGCCGGCGCTGGGCCGCGTCGCAGACCGGATTCGATGCGTCATCGGCAGCTGGCGCGCAGCCAGCGGGCGGAGCGGCGAGTCGCGAAGGTTACATGCGCGCGCAGGCCGCCTGCCTCGAAGCCCGCAACTACAGCGTGAAGTGAACGCCGCTGGCGGCTGCTGACACGGGCGCAAAGCGCTGCGCGGCGCAACGGCCGCAGGCGCGTTGCGCAAAACGCGTGCTCACAAACACCGGGGCCTGATGGCGAATCTCCCGGGACTCACCAGCGAAGAAGTCAACGTCCGCCGACAGGCGTACGGCTCCAACACCATTCCGGAAAGCGACCCAGCCACCTGGCGACGCCTGCTCACGAAGCTGTGGGCGCCGGTGCCGTGGATGCTCGAGGCCGCAATCGTGCTGCAATTCATGCTGCGCGAATACCTCGAAGCCGCGGTGATCGCGCTGCTGCTGCTGTTCAATGCGGCGCTCGGGCTCTTGCAGGAGGGCCGCGCGCAGGCAACCCTCAAGGCGCTCAAGTCGCGCCTCGCCGTGCTGGCGGCGGTGCGGCGCGACGGCGTCTGGCAGATCCTGCCAGCGGGCGACATCGTGCCCGACGATGTCGTCAAGCTCACGCTCGGCAGCATCGTGCCCGCGGACGTGGTGCTGCTGGATGGCGACGTACTGCTCGATCAGTCGATGCTGACCGGCGAATCCTTACCCGTCGAAGCGGCGGCCGGCGCGCACACCTACGCCGGGGCGCTGGTGCGCCGTGGCGAGGCGCTCGCGCAGGTCGTCGCGACCGGCGTGCGCACCAAGTTCGGCAGGACCGCGGAGCTGGTCAGCGCCGCGCATGCGGTGAGCTCGCAGCAGCAGGCGGTGCTGCGCGTGGTGCGCAACCTCGCGATCTTCAGCGGCGTGATGGTGACGGTACAGGTGCTGTACGCCACTTTCACCGGCATGCCCGGCGCGGAAATGATTCCGCTCGCTCTCACGGCGGTGCTGGCCGCAATCCCGGTCGCGCTGCCGGCAACCTTCACGCTCGCCGCTGCCCTCGCCGCGCGCGCCCTGGTGGCGCGCCACGTGCTGCCCACACGGCTGTCCGCCATCGACGAAGCGGCGACGATCGATGTGTTGTGCGCCGACAAGACCGGCACGCTGACACAGAACGAGCTGGCGGTGACCGCCGTGCAGCCGGCCGCCGGATGGGATGCGGCGCAGGTGCTCGACCTCGCGGCGCTCGCGAGCGCAGAGCACGGCATGGATCCGGTGGACGCCGCGGTGCGCGCCGCCGCCGCGCGCGCCGGCGGACCCGGCCCGTATACACGCGTGTCGTTCGTGCCCTTCGATCCCTCCCGTCGCACCGCCGAGGCGCAGGTGGTCGATGCCGCAGGTCGAGCCATACGCGTTATCAAAGGTGCCTTGGCCAGCATCGCGCAGCTCACCACGCCGGATGCCACGCTGGCAGCAGCAGCCGCGGCTTACGCGGCCCAGGGCTACCGCGTGCTGGCGGTGGCCGCGGGGCCGGCCGACGCGCTGCAGTGCGCCGGCGTGCTGGCGCTCAGTGATCCGCCGCGACCGGATGCCCGCGAGCTCATCGCGCAGCTGCGCGCGCTCGGCGTGCAGACCGTGATGGTCACCGGAGATGCGCCCGCCACCGCCACCGTGGTGGCGCGCCAGGTCGGGCTCGAGGGCGCCGTTTGCCCGGTGGGCAAACCGCCGGCAGGCGTGCAGCCGGGCGACTTCGCAGTGTTCGCCGGCGTCTTTCCCGAGGACAAGTTCGACATCGTGCGCGCCTACCAGGCCGCCGGCCACACGGTCGGCATGTGCGGCGATGGCGCGAATGACGCCCCGGCGCTGCGGCAGGCGCAGATGGGGATCGCCGTCTCGACGGCGACGGATGTCGCCAAATCCGCCGCCGGCATTGTGCTCACCGAGCCCGGCCTCGGCGGCATCGTCGCCGCGGTGCATTGCGGCCGCGTCGCCTATCAGCGCATCCTCACTTACACGCTGCGCTCGGTGACCGCCAAGGTCAACCAGATGGTGTTCCTGACGGTGGGACTGATCATCACCGGGCACGCCATACTCACCCCGATGCTGATCGTGCTGCTGCTGATCAGCGGTGATTTCCTGGCGATGTCGGCCACCACCGACCACGTGCGTCCCTCGCCCCAGCCGAACGCCTGGCGCATCGGGCAGGTGACTGCGGCGGCGGTCGGCCTCGGTCTGTGCAACGCGGCGTTCTGCACCGCGGTGCTGATCGTCGCGCACTTCCATTTCGGCATCGTCGACAACCATGGCCTGCGCACGCTCGCGGCGTTGACGCTGGTGTTCAGCACCCAGGGCGCCTTCTACGTGGTGCGCGATCGCCGCCACTTGTGGAGCTCGCGACCGAGCGGCTGGATCGTGTTGTCGTCACTGCTGGACATCGCCATCATCGCGGCGCTCGCCGGGCGCGGCATCCTGATGCACGCGCTGCCGTGGCCCTTCATCGGCGCGATCCTGCTGGCTGCGGCGCTGTTTGCCCTGATCCTGGATCTCGTCAAGTCGGTATTGTTCGCACGGCTGCGCCTCGCGTAAGGCTGGGCGGGCCGCTAGACTGCGGCGGCGTGCCGGCAGGGGTGGCGTATGAGCGATCGCTTTGCAGAAATCATGGCGCAGCAGCGCAGCGGTTACGCCCTCAGCCAGCCCTTCTACTGCGAGGAGGCGTTCTTCGCACGCGAGCTCGAGCGCGTGCTGCTGCGTCACTGGCATTGCGCGGGCCATCAGAGCCAAGTGCCCGAGCCGGGCGACTTCTTCACCCTCGACCTGTGCGGGGAATCACTCATCATCGTGCGCGGCCAGGACCGCGAGGTGCGAGCGCTGCTGAACGTGTGCCGCCACCGCGGCTCGCGCGTGTGCACCGAGCGCGCCGGCCACGCCCGTGGCGGGGTGTTCGTGTGCCCGTACCACGCCTGGACGTACGCGCTCGACGGCTCGCTGCGCGCCGCGCGGCAGATGCCGCCGGACTTCGAGCGCGCCGACCACGGCCTGCGCGCGCTGCACGCGCGGGTACTCGAGGGCCTAATTTTCGTGTCGCTGGCAGAAACGCCGCTCGGGCTCGAGCACGTCGAGGCGATGCTCGCCGGCAGTGCCCGGGTCTACGGCTGGGCGGATGCCAGGGTCGCGCATCGCGAGACCTACCCCGTGAGCGCCAACTGGAAGCTCGCGGTGGAGAACTACATGGAGTGCTACCACTGCGGGCCGGCGCACCACGAGTACTCGCGCTTTCACCTGTATGCGCGCCCGGAGGCGCTCAATCGCGAGGCCGATGAGCGTGTGCGCACCCGCGCCCGCGCGCTCGGGGTCACGATCCGCGAGGTCGACCACTGGGGTCTCGCCGCCCACGCCGGTCAGGAAGCCGCCGGCAGCGCCCGCTCGGCACTGGCCGAGGGCGCGGTGAGCGGCAGCGAGGACGGCCGGGCGCTCGCCCCGCTCATGGGCGAGTTCACTGACTACGACGGTGGGGTGACGTTCTTCGACGTCGGCCTGACCAGTAACTTCCTCGCCTATCCGGATCACGGCCTCATCTACCGCTTCGTTCCGCGCAGTGTGGGGCGCACTGACATGGAAGTCATCTGGCTGGTGCGCGCGGATGCGCGCGCCGGCGCCGACTACGACCTCGAGCGGCTCACCTGGCTGTGGAAGGTCACCAGCATCGCCGACAAGCGCATCATCGAGCTGAACCAGCAGGGCATCACCTCGCGCTACTACCAGCCGGGGCCGTACTCGCAGATGGAGCAGCACACCCGCCGCCTGGTGGAGTGGATACTCGCGGAGCTGCGCTAAAGCGCGCGGCGCGCACGCCCGTGATCGTCCATCTGGTCGACGGCACCTACGAGCTGTTCCGCCATTTCTATGGCCTGCGCCGCTACAGCGGCGGCGCCGAGCGTCCCTTCGGCGCCGTGGCCGGTGTGCTGGGGACGGTCCTCGAGATGCTCGAGCAAGGCGCGACGCACCTGGGTGTTGCGACCGACCACGTCATCGAATCCTTCCGCAATCGCCTCTGGCCGGACTACAAGACCGGCGAGGGCGTCGACCTGGCGCTGCTCGCGCAGTTTCAGCCGCTGGAAGAGGCGCTGGCGGCACTCGGGGTGGTGGTGTGGCCGATGGTCGAGCTGGAGGCCGACGATGCGCTCGCCTCCGCCGCACACCTCGCCGCAGGCGATGCGCAGACGCAGAAGGTGTGCATCTGGACCCCGGACAAGGATCTGGCGCAGTGCGTGCGCGGCGAGCGCGTGGTGCAGGTGGAGCGCAAGAGCCGCCAGATTCGCGATGCCGCGGCGGTACGCGCCAAGTTCGGCGTCGAGCCGCAGCTGATTCCCGATTTTCTGGCACTGGTCGGCGACAGTGCCGACGGCTACCCCGGACTCGCCGGCATCGGCCGCGTGACCGCCGCGCGCCTGATCAACCGCTACGGCGCGCTGGAGAGCTTTCCGCCGCCGGTGCTCGCTGAGCGCCGCGAGCTTGCGCTGCTCTTCAAGGAACTCGCCACGCTGCGCACCGATGCCGAATTGTTCATGAATGTGAGCGAGCTCAGGTGGCGCGGGCCGACGGTGGCTTTCCGCGCGTGGACCGAGCGGCTCGAGGCCCCGCGACTGCTCGCGCGCAGCGAACGTATCGCCCTACAATAGCCGCCATGCCGAATGAATTGAGAATCGCTGTGCTCGCGGCCGGAGTCATCGCGGTGGTGGCCGCGCTGCTGCTCGGGCGCTTCAGGACGCCCGCCGGGGTACGCCTCGTGGTGGCACTCGCCGGCGCGGGACTGCTGCTGTGGGCGGCGCTGCCCTGGCTCATCCGACCGGAACGCCCGCCCGCACCGCCACCTGCACCACCCCCGCCGCCGCTCACGCGCGCCGACGCTGCGCCGCCGGTCGATCTGGCGCAAAGCCTGAGCGCCGCGATCCTCGCCTGTCCGGCGACGACTGAGCCGGCCGTGCCCGACGGTGCGCGCGCCTCGCGGGCGCAGATGCTCGAGGCCAGCAATGCCTTCAAGGCCTATGACGCCGCCACCGTGGCCTACACCCACTGCGTCGACGCGGCCGTCGACCAGCTCAGCGGCCAATACGCCAGCGTCGCCTCCGCCGCCGACATCCAGAACCTCAAGGTGTTCGGCACCAGCGCCCACAACACCGCGGTGGACCAGGAGCAGGCAGTGGCCGACAAGCTCAACGTGCAGGTGCGCATCTACAAGGGCAAGCATCCCGGCTAGCGCCGCGGCGGCCCGCGAGGCGGCCGGCGTGCCGGCCGCGCACAGCGGCCCTTGGCGCAGTGTTTGTGTTAGGTTAAGGCGCTGCGACGCGCAGCGCTTCACGCAGGGGAAAACAACATGAGAACGGGTCTGGCTCTGGCACTCGCCGCAGGGTGCCTGATCTTGGGTGTCGCCGCCGGTGTAACCGCGAGGCAGAAGGCGACGGGACCGGGAATCGAGGTGATGCGCGGCAAAACTCCCAAGGAAGCCGCACAGGCCGCGCTCGATGCAGCGCAGAAGCTCGCCGGCACCGGTTCCTGGGAGCTGCTGGGCGTCGCGCGCGTCTATTACCTCTCGGGCGACAAGGCCCGGGGCCAGGCGCTGATCGACCAGGTCGTCAGCGGCAAGGCGGAAGCGAGCGACTGGCAGCGCGTCGGCCAGATCTATGCCGAAGCGAAAGAAAACCAGAAAGCCGAGGAGGCGTTCCAGAAGGTGCTCGCGGCCGATCCCAAGGGCAGCGACGATAGCGGCCGCGCCGAGATCGGCGCCTGGTACATCACCATCGGTCAGCGCGACAAGGGCGAGGAGCTCTTCGCGCAGGCGTTTGCCAAGAATCCGGACGAGGCGTGGCACTACGTGCGCGTGGCGGAGGCCTTTCTCGGGGTGACGCCTCGCTAGCCTAGCTAGGGGGCCGCGCGCGCGCCGCCGGCCGGCAGCGCGGCGGCGGCCTTGTGTGTGGGGACGAAGTCGTCGAGCACCGCGCGGCGCATCAGCTCGGGCGGCAGCAAGCCCTGCGCGAGGATGAAGTCGTGGAAGGCCTTCGGGCTGAAGGCGCTGCCCAGCGCCTGCTCGGTCTCCTTGCGCAGCGCGAGCAGGCGCGTGTAGCCGTAGAAGTAGCTGTTGGCCTGCCCGGGTGAGCGGAAGGTGAAGCGCTCGACCTCCTCCTTGGCAAAGGCGTGGCTCAGCACCACGTCCTGCTCGAGCACCTGGTAGGCGCGCCCCGGCGTCACCGCGCCGCTCTGCAGCTCCGGATCCAGAAAAGCGCGTGCGGCGCGCAGCAGCCGCAGCTGCAGGGTCAGCAGCTGTCCGGCCGGCGGCTCGTAGGGCTGCATGAGGTACTCGGAGTACAGCCCCCAGCCCTCGGCGTTGGTGGAATTGAACGCATAGTGCGCGCGCGCCAGGCTCACGCCCTGCTCGACCATGGAATCGAACTGCAGCTCGTGACCGGGGCGCGCTTCGTGCGCGGTGAGCGTCCAGGCGACCGCGTCGAAGGTGAAATCATCGTAGCGATCCGCCGCTTCGCCGTTCGCCGCGGGCAGGTTCAGCGGCAGCACGAACTCGCCGCGCTGGCCGGTGTTGTGCACCAGCGGCGGCGGCGACATGTGCGGGGCGGGCTCGCGCGCGGTCTCCGCGGCGGTCGCCAGGCGGATGATCGCCGGCCGGTCGGGCAGCGTCACCAGGTCGTGCGCCACGATGAGCTGCTCGATCTCGTGCAGGCGGTTGTTGAAGAACGGCAGGATCGCATCTCCGGTGATCTGCTGCTTCTTCAACTCACGGATCACGGCGCGGTAGTCGCTCGAGGGGTAGTGATTGGCGCTCGCCACCTGCGCGGCAAGCGGCGCCATCTGCGCCTGGTACTCGGTGAATGCCGCGTGCGCCATGGCGGCGATCTTCTGCGGCGGGATGTCAACGCCGTATTGCTCGAAATCGAGGGCATACTTTTCAGGCGGCAGACGGAAATCCGTGCGCGCCTTCGGCAGGATGTTCTGCCGCACCCAGGCGTCGTAGTCCGTCAACTGCGCCCGCAGCTTGTCGTAGGCAGGCTCCCAGCCCTGCAGGCCATACTTCTTGAACAGCTGCGCGATGCCCTCGAGATAATTCGGGTTGCGCCCGAGCTCGGTCTCGACCTGGCTCTGCGCCGGGTAGATGACGCCGGGTTTCGCCATCTGCTCGCGCGTGCGCTGCTCGAGGATCTCGGTGAGCGGAGGGTAACCGCTCTCCAGGCCTGCGTAGCGGCGTAGCCGCACCAGAGCCGCCGGGCGCCGCTCGGCGGCGACCTGATCATCGAGCAAGCCCCGCAAGCCCTCGAATGCCGTCGCGCTGGCATTGAGGAACGGCACCTCGTGCTTGAGCTCGTAGTCCTCGCGGCGAAAACGCAGGTTGAACGCCTTGTGCAGGATGTCGAGGTCCTGCTGCACGCGCGGGTCGCTCTCCTTGGCGCGCGCCGCATCGATCCCCGCCATCACCTTCTCGAGCTCGCGGCGCTCGGCGAGCTCATCGGCGAGCGTCGGATGGGCGATGCGCTCGTCGAATTGTGCCAGTCCCTCGCGCGAGCCCTGCTCGGGTGCGTGCTCGAGCTGCACGTCGAGGAGCTTGCGGGTGTAGCTGTTGCTGCGCTCGATCCAGGCGCGCTCAGGGTGGGTGGCACTCGCCTCCTCGACAGCCTGCACCGCATAGGGCGCGAGGGTCACCAGGAGCGCACAGGTCAGATGGCGCATACGACACTTCCGGCAGCCACCCCGCGAAAGCTGGGGGCGCGACATTATAAGTTTGGAGGCTCCCCGCGCTGTGCTGCAGCTGCCGGTGCTGGCGGCGGCGCGCGCAGTGGCAATCGTCCCAGCAGCGCGTTGAGCCTGGCGAGGTCGAGCGGCTTGACCAGGTGCTGGTCGAAGCCCGCGCTCTGCGAGCGGCGGCGGTCGGGTTCCTGCCCCCACCCCGTCAGCGCCAGCAGCGTGACCTGCGCACCCCAGGGCTGGGCACGGATGCGGCGCGCCACCTCGTACCCGTCGAGCAGCGGCATGCCGATATCGAGCAGCGCGACGTCCGGCCGGTAGCGCTCGGCGCACTCGAGCGCCAGCGTGCCGTTCGCGGCGCTGAACACCTCGTGACCCTGCAGCTTCAGAACCTCGGCGAGGCTTGCGAGCGCGTCCGGGTTGTCATCAGCCACCAGGATGCGGCGACCGACCACGGGCGCAAGCTCGGCGCGCACAGCGCCGTCGGCGGCGCGCGCCGGCGCCGCTTCGGCAGGCAGCAGCGGCAGGCGGATGGTGAATTCGCTGCCGCGCCCGCTGCCCTCGCTCGCCGCCGTGACGGTGCCACCGTGCATCTGCATCAGGCGCCGCACCAGCGCGAGCCCGATGCCAAGACCGCTCTGCGCGTAGTCGCTGCGGCTGTCGAGCTGCGTGAACAGGTCGAAGATCAGCGGCAACCGCTCCGCGGGGATGCCGACGCCGTCGTCGCACACGCGCAACTCGACCGCCTCGCCCGCGTGTTGGACACGCAGAAGGATGTGGCCGCCGCGGTTGGTGTACTTGGCTGCGTTGCCGAGCACGTTGCCGAGGGCCTGCGTGAGACGCAGCGGGTCACCGTACAGCAGCAGCGGCTCGGCCGGCGCCTGCACCTCCAGGTGGTGCCCGCGTTCCTCGATCAGCGGCGCGACGGTCTCCAGCGCCCGCGCGATGAGCGTGGCGACCTCGACCGGCTCGCGCGCCAGTGAGATCTTGCCGCGCGTGATGCGCGAGACGTCGAGCAGGTCATCCACCAGGCGCGTGAGGTACGACAGTTGCCGCTCGATGACCTCGCGCGACCAGCTCAGCTGCTTCGCCGACAGGTCCATGCGCATCAGCTGCACGGCATTGAGGATGGGAGCGAGCGGGTTGCGCAGCTCGTGGGCGAGCATGGCGAGAAACTCGTCCTTGCGCCGATCGGCCTCCTTGAGCGCATCCTCCGCCCGGGCGCGCTCGCTCACCTCCCGCTGCAGGCTGCGATTGGCGCGCGCCAGCTGTTCGTTGGCGCGCTGCAGCGTGGCGTTGAACTGCTCGAGCTCGCGGGTGCGCTCCTCGCGCAGCGCAAGGTTCGCCTGCGCCAGGCGCTCGTTGGCGAGCGCCAGGTTGCGGTTGAGCTCGCGCAGCTCGCGCCGCTTGCAGTACAGCTCGACCAGCACCGCCACCTTGCTGCGCAGGATCTCGGGCACCACCGGGATGGAGACGTAATCGACCGCGCCGACCTTGTAGCCCTTGAGACGGTCGAGCTCGCTGATGTGCACGCCGGTGACGAAGATGATCGGCGTGCGCTCGAAGCGCGGGTGGTCGTGGATCAGGCGCGCGGCCTCGAAGCCGTCCATGTCGGGCATGCTCACATCGAGCAGCACCACGGCGAACTCCTCGCGCATGAGCTTTTCCAGCGCCTCGAGGCCCGAGCGCGCCGTCACCAGGTTCTGCCCGAGCTCGGCGAGCACCGCCTCGTAGGTGAGCAGCCGCGCCGGCTGGTCATCCACCAGCAGGATGTTCACCTTGCCGGAGACGTCCGTGTCCCCGTCGCCGCCGCCGCGCGCGCCGCGCGCTTCTAGCGATGCAGCCACATGCGCACCAGCGACAGCAGCTGATCGGTGTTGACGGGCTTAGCGACGTAGTCCGAAGCGCCCGCCTCGAGGCACTTCTCGCGGTCGCCCTTCATGGCCTTAGCGGTGAGGGCGATGATCGGCAGCATGCGGAATTTCTGGTTACTGCGGATGCGGCGCATGGTCTCGTAGCCGTCCATCTCCGGCATCATCACGTCCATCAGCACCAGCGACAGCTCATCGGTGCTCTCCACCAGCTTGATCGCCTCCTGCCCGTTGGTGGCGGTGATCACCTGCATGTGGTGGCGCTCCAGCAGGCTGTTGAGCGCGAAGATGTTGCGGATGTCATCGTCCACCACCAGCACCTTGCGGCCGCTGAGCGGCTCGTCGCTCTCGTGCAGCGCCTCGATCATCTGCTGCTTGGCGGGCGGCAGGTCGGCGATCACGCGGTGCAGGAACAGCGCCGTCTCATCCAGCAGCCGCTCGGGCGAGCGCACACCCTTGAGCACGATGCTCTTGGCGTTCTTGCGCAGCTCGATCTCCTCCTCGTCGGAGAGCTCCCGGCCGGTGAACACGATGATCGGCGTGCGGCTCAGCTGCGCATCCTGCTGCACCTGCGCCAGCAGCTCGAAACCGGACATGTCCGGCAGCCGCAGGTCGAGCACCACGCAGTCGAAGCCGCCGCTGCGCATGGCCTCGAGCGCCGCCGCGCCGGTGTCGGCGGTGCTGATCTCGACGTCGTGGTGACCGAGCAGCTCGCTCACCGAGAGCTGCTCGGCCGGATCGTCCTCGACCACCAGCAGCCGCCGCACGCGCTCGGCGGTGAAGCTCTTGAGGCGCTCGAACGCCTCCTCCAGGCCCTCGGTGGTAGCGCCCTTGGTGATATAGGAGAACGCCCCACGCTCCAGACCGTACTGGCGCTCGTCCTCGACGGTGAGGATCTGCACCGGGATGTGGCGCGTCTCGGGGTTGCGCTTGAGCTGATTCAGCACCGTCCAGCCGAGCATGTCCGGCAGGAACACGTCGAGCGACACCGCCGTCGGCGGGTACTTGCGCGCGAGGTTGAGCGCGTCCGCGCCGGTGCGCGCCAGCACCACCTTGAAGCCGTGCCGGCGCGCCAGCTCGAGCAGCACGCGCGCGTAGTGCGGATCGTCCTCGACCACCAGCAGCACGGCATCGGCAGGCGCAAGACTCTCGCGGTCGTCCGGGATCTCCTCCGGGCGCACCGCCGGCAGCGCCACCGGCTGGTAGCTGGCCTGTGCGGTACTCGCCGCGGCGCCGGCGCCCTGCCCCGCCCCACGGTTGTAGGCTGAGCCGATGAAGGATACCGGCAGGTAGAGCGTGAAGGTGCTGCCGCTGCCGTGCACGCTGCTCAGGCGGATCTCACCGCCGAGCAGGTGCGCCAGCTCGCGACTGATCGCCAACCCCAAGCCCGTGCCGCCGTACTTGCGCGCCGTGCCGGCGTCGGCCTGCTGGAAGGCCTCGAAGATGATCTTCTGCTTCTCCGGCGGAATGCCGATGCCGGTATCGCTGACGGAGAACTCCACCACCGACGGCGCCTGGCTCAGGGTCGGGTGCTCGGCGCTCCAGCCGCCGGTGGCCACCCCGACGTGCAGCCGCACGCCGCCGCGCTCGGTGAACTTGAAGGCGTTCGACAGCAGGTTCTTCAGCACCTGCAGCAGGCGCTTGGAGTCGGTGGCGATGGCGCGGCCGAGTCGCGCGTCGAAGTCAGCGGTGAAGGACAGCTTGCGGGCGTCCGCCTCGTGGCGGAAGTTGCGCTCGATGGTCTCGCGCAGGTTCGTGAAGGGCAGCTCCTCGCACTCCACCGTGACCGTGCCGGACTCGATCTTCGACAGGTCGAGGATGTCGCTGATCAGGTTCAGCAGGTCGGTGCCCGCCCCGTGGATGGTGTTGGCGAACTCCACCTGGCGCCCCGAGAGGTTGCCATCGGCGTTCTCGGCGAGCTGTTGCCCGAGGATCAGGATGCTGTTGAGCGGCGTGCGCAGCTCGTGCGACATGTTGGCGAGGAACTCCGACTTGTAGCGCGAGGTGAGCGCGAGCTCCGCGGCTTTCTCCTCGAGCGCGCGCCGCGCCAGCTCGATCTCCTGGTTCTTGCGCTCCACCTCGACGTTCTGCTCGGCGAGCAGCTTCGCCTTGTTGGCGAGCTCCTCGTTGGTCTGCTGCAGCTCGGCCTGCTGCGTCTGCAGCTCGCCGGCGAGCTGCTGCGACTGCTTGAGCAGCCCCTCGGTGCGCATGGTCGCCTCGATGGTGTTGAGCACCACGCCGATGATGCTGCCGGTGAGCTGCTCGAGAAACGCCAGGTGCGAGGCGGTGAACTCCCCGAGCGAGGCAAGCTCCACCACCGCCTTCACGTGCCCCTCGTACAGCACCGGCAGCACGATGACGCTGCGCGGGCGCACGTTGAACAGCCCGCCGCGCACCTGGATGGAGTCCTCGGGGATGTCGGTGACGATCAGGCGCTGGCGGTCGGCGGCCGCCTGCCCCACCAGCCCCTGCCCCAGGCCGTAGCGGCGCGGCTCGCGCGGTTCGAACGCCTCGTCGGCGTAGCTGGCGAGCTCCTTGAGCGAGGGCCCCTGGTGGGCGCTGTCCATCACGTAGACGATGCCCTGCTGCGCGTTCACCAGCGGCGCGAGCTCCGACAGCAGCAGCTTGCCCACCGTCACCAGGTCGCGCTGCCCCTGCATCATGCGGCTGAACTTGGCGAGGTTGGTCTTCAGCCAGTCCTGCTCGGTGTTGCGCTCGGTGGTGGCGCGCAGGTTACCGATCATGGCGTTGATGTTGTCCTTGAGCTCGGACACCTCGCCGCGCGCTTCCACCTGGATCGAGCGGGTCAGGTCGCCCTTGGTGACGGCGGTGGCCACTTCCGCGATGGCGCGCACCTGGTTGGTGAGGTTGGCGGCCAGCAGGTTGACGTTGGCGGTGAGGTCCTTCCAGGTGCCGGCAGCGCCCGGCACGTGCGCCTGGCCGCCGAGGCGCCCCTCGACGCCCACCTCGCGCGCCACGCTGGTGACCTGGTCGGCGAAGATGGCGAGCGTGTCGGTCATGCTGTTGATGGTGTCGGCGAGCGCGTTGACCTCGCCTTTGGACTCGACCGTCAGGCGCTGACGCAGGTCACCGTTGGCGACCGCGGTCACCACCTTGACGATGCCGCGCACCTGGTTGGTGAGGTTGTTGGCCATCACGTTGACGTTGTCGGTGAGGTCCTTCCAGGTGCCGGCCACGCCGGGCACCAGCGCCTGACCGCCGAGCTTGCCCTCGGTGCCGACCTCGCGGGCGAGGCGCGTCACCTCGGCGGCGAAGCCGTTCAGCTGATCGACCATGGTGTTGATGGTCTCCTTCAGCTGCAGGATCTCGCCCTTGACGTCCACGGTGATCTTGCGCGACAGGTCACCGCGCGCAATGGCGGTGGAAACTTCCGCGATATTGCGCACCTGGCCGGTGAGGTTGCGCGCCATGGAGTTGACGTTGTCGGTGAGGTCCTTCCAGGTGCCGGCGACGCCGGGCACGATCGCCTGGCCACCGAGCTTGCCCTCGGTGCCGACCTCGCGCGCCACGCGCGTCACCTCGGCGGCGAAGCTGTTCAACTGGTCGACCATGGTGTTGACGGTTTCCTTCAGCTGCAGGATCTCGCCGCGCACATCCACGGTGATCTTGCGCGACAGGTCACCGCGCGCAATCGCGGTGGCGACCTCGGCGATGTTGCGCACCTGGCCGGTGAGGTTGCTGGCCATGGAATTGACCTTGTCGGTGAGGTCCTTCCACACCCCACTCACGTCCTTGACGTCCGCCTGGCCGCCGAGCCGGCCCTCGGAGCCGACCTCGCGCGCCACGCGGGTCACCTCGGCGGCAAAGGCGTTCAACTGGTCCACCATGGTGTTGATGGTTTGCTTCAGCTGCAGGATCTCGCCGCGCACATCCACGGTGATCTTGCGCGACAGGTCACCGCGCGCGATCGCGGTGGCGACCTCGGCGATGTTGCGCACCTGGTCGGTGAGGTTGCTCGCCATGGAATTGACGTTGTCGGTGAGGTCCTTCCACACGCCGCTGACGCCCTTGACCTCGGCCTGGCCGCCGAGGTTGCCCTCGGTACCCACCTCGCGCGCCACGCGGGTCACTTCCGCCGCGAACGCGTTCAACTGGTCCACCATGGTGTTGATGGACTCCTTCAGCTGCAGGATCTCGCCCTTGACGTCGGCGGTGATCTTGCGCGACAGGTCGCCGTTGGCAATGGCGGTGGCGACTTCGGCGATGTTGCGCACCTGGCCGGTGAGGTTGCCGGCCATGGAGTTGACCGAGTCGGTGAGATCCTTCCAGGTGCCGGCGATGCCTTGCACCACCGCCTGGCCGCCGAGCTTGCCCTCGGTGCCGACCTCGCGCGCCACGCGCGTCACCTCGGAGGCGAACGAGCGCAGCTGATCGACCATGGTGTTGATGGTCTCCTTCAGCTGCAGGATCTCACCGCGTACATCGACGGTGATCTTGCGCGACAGGTCGCCGCTGGCGATGGCGGTGGAAACTTCGGCGATGTTGCGCACCTGGCCGGTGAGGTTGCCGGCCATGGAGTTGACCGAGTCGGTGAGATCCTTCCAGGTGCCGGCAACGCCGGGCACCGCGGCCTGGCCGCCGAGCTTGCCCTCGGTGCCGACCTCGCGCGCCACACGCGTCACCTCGGCAGCGAAGCTGTTGAGCTGGTCCACCATGGTGTTGATGGTGTTCTTCAGCTCGAGGATCTCGCCCTTGACGTCGACGGTGATCTTGCGCGACAGGTCGCCGCGCGCCACGGCGGTGGTCACCTCGGCGATGTTGCGCACCTGGCCGGTGAGGTTGGTGGCCATGGCGTTGACCGAGTCGGTGAGGTCCTTCCAGGTGCCGGCCACGCCCGAGACGATCGCCTGGCCGCCGAGCTTGCCCTCGGTGCCGACCTCGCGTGCCACGCGCGTCACTTCGGAGGCGAACGAGCGCAGCTGATCGACCATGGTGTTGATGGCCTCCTTCAGCTGCAGGATCTCGCCGCGTACATCGACGGTGATCTTGCGCGACAGGTCGCCGTTGGCCACCGCGATCGTCACCTCGGAGATGTTGCGCACCTGGCCGGTGAGGTTGCTCGCCATGGAATTGACTGAGTCGGTGAGGTCCTTCCAGGTGCCGGCGACCCCAGGGACTGCGGCCTGGCCGCCGAGCTTGCCCTCGGTGCCGACCTCGCGCGCCACGCGCGTCACCTCGGAGGTGAACGCGCTCATCTGCTCGATCATGGTGTTGACGATGGTGGCCGAGCGCAGGAACTCGCCCTTGAGCGGCCGGCCGCTCACCTCCAGGCTCATGGTCTGCTGCAGGTCGCCCTTGGCGACCGCGGAAATGGTGCGCGTCACCTCGGTGGTCGGCCACAGCAGGTCATCGATCAGCGTGTTGACCGAGGCTTCCATCGCGCCCCAGGCGCCCGAGCGCCGGTCGCTCGACATGCGGTGGCGCGTCTTGCCGTCCTTGCCGACGATCTGCCCGGCGCGCTCCAGCTCGCCTGCGAGGCGCTCGTTGCAGGTCACGATCTCGTTGAATGTGTCGGCGATCTTGCCGGCAAGTCCGGTCTGGTCGCCGGCGAGGCGCACCGAGAAGTCCCCGTCGCGCACTGCCTGCAGCGCGCGCAGCAGCCGCCGCAGATCGAGCTGGCTGTATTCGGGGTGCTGGCGGCCGTTGCCGCCACGGGGGCGCGGAGCGCGTTCCGGCGTTTGCATCAGCGAGCTCCCAGGCGAAGGCGGCGAAATCACGTGTGCGGATGTGCACCTGCCCGCGCTGCGCGCGCTCCACGGGGAGACGCCACGCAAAAGCCCGGTCGGTGAGCGTGCCGCGCTCCGTTGCTTCGCCTCCCGCTGCAACCGTAATCGCGGCAATGAACGCCGCGAAGATCTTAGCGTTCGGCGGCCTCTGCCAATGTAGGGGAGCCGTACCGGCCGCTGTAGGATGCAGACTACAGCGGGCCATGCCTGCGCTACAATGCACGGTCGGCGCGACGCGTTGCAGCGCCGCGACAAACACCCGTTCGGGAGAGCCTCGTGAGTGCCCATCCTCCTGCGGTCCGGCGTGATCCGGGTTACATCGGCCTGACGACCAAGGTCGCGACGCTGCCGTCGCAGTGGTACTTCGATGCGGCGCATTACCAGGGCGAGCTGAGCCGCATCTGGTACCGCAACTGGATCTACGCCTGCCGCGCGAGCGACCTGCCCGCCGCGCGCAGCTTCCGCACGCTCACCGTGGGCGACCAGAGCGTGCTCATCGTGCGCGACGAGGCCGGGGGCCTGCGCGCCTTTCACAATACCTGCCGCCACCGTGGCTCGATGCTGTGCCGCACCGCAGAGGGACGCGTGCCGGCGGCCGGGATCGTGTGCCCCTACCACAGCTGGCGTTACAGCCTGCAGGGCGAGCTGCTGCAGACCTCCTCGCAGCAGCCCGGCGACGGCTTCGACAAGCGCGACTTTCCGCTCTACGCGCTGCCGCTCACCGAGTGGAACGGCTTCCTCTTCATCGCCCTGACCGCCGACCCGCCACCGTTCGCGGCGAGCTTTGACCTGCCGCTGAACCGCCTCGACGACTGGCAGCTCGGCGAGCTCACTGTCGGGCACCGTCTGCACAAGACCATCCGCTGCAACTGGAAGGTGTTCTGGGAGAACTACAACGAATGCCTGCACTGCCCGGGGGTGCATCCGCGCCTGGCGCAGCTGGTGCCGATCTTCGGCCGGGCGCTGCTCGAGCGGCGCGACGATCCGCGCTGGCAGGATCATGCGGACGATGACGACCCGAAGTACGGCGGCGGCCTGCGCCGCGGCGCGCAGAGCTGGACCATGGACGGACGGCCGGCGGGGGTGCCGTTCCCGCACTTAAGCGCGGCAGACCGCGCCGCCGGGCACATCTACATGACCAGCCTGCCCTCGGTGTTCATCGTCGCGCACGTCGACTACGTGCGCGTGGTGCGGCTGCTGCCGCTCTCGCCCGAGCTCACCGAGATGAGCATCGAGTTCCTGTTCCTGCCCGAGACGCTCGCGGATCGCACGCGCGACATCATGCAGGCGGTCGACTTCACCAACATCGTCATGAGCGAGGATGCCGCGATCTGCGAGGTCAACCAGAGCGGGCTGCACGCCCTGCCGCACGCGGCCGGCGTGCTGATGCCCGAAGAGTGGGCGCTGCGCGAGTTCCACGACTGGGTGCGCGCGCAACTGGCACGGCCCTGAGAGCGGCACTGCCGGGCGCGCCGCTGCTCTTCGCGGCGCTGCTGTCGCTGTGCGCCTGCCAGCGCGCACCCGGCGGCCACGCGGCGGAAGAGCCGGTACTGCACGTCTACAACTGGGCCGACTACATCGGCTTCAACACCGTCGCCGACTTCGAGCGCACCACCGGCATCAAGGTGGTCTACGACCTGTTCGACTCGAACGAGACGCTCGAGGGGAAGCTGCTGATCGGGGACTCCGGTTACGACATCGTCAGCACCAGCATGGAGCACTACGCCCGCCAGATCCGCTCGGGCCTGTACGAGCCGCTCGACAAGTCACTGCTGCCGAACTGGAAAAACCTCGACCCGGCGGTGCTCGCCGTGCAGGCGCGCGCCGACCCCGGCAACCGCTATGCCGCGCCCTACCTGCACGCCATGAACGGCTTCGCCTACAACACCGTGCTGGTGCGCGCACGGCTGCCGCAGGCGCCGCTCGACAGCCTCGACATGCTGTTCAAGCCGGAAGTTGTCGCGCACTTTGCCGACTGCGGTGTGAGCTTCCTCGATTCGCCCGACGACGTGCTGCAGCTCGCGCTCGCTTACCTCAAGCGCGACCCCAACTCGCGCAGCGTCGCCGACCTGCACGCCGCGGAGCAGCTGATCATGTCGGTGCGCCGCTACATCCGCACATTCGATTCGAGCGATTACGTCGATCAGCTCGCCTCCGGGGAGCTGTGCGTGGCAATGGCCTGGTCGAGCGATTACCTGCTCGCCATCACGCGCTCGCGCAAAGCCGGTATCGACCTGCACCTCGCCTTCACGCTGCCGCGCGAGGGCTCCAACATCACCTACAACGCGCTGCTGATTCCGGTCAATGCGCCGCACCGACTGGCGGCGCACCGCTTCATCAACTTCATCCTCGATCCGCAGGTCATCGCCGCCGTCAGCAACGACACCTATTACGGCAACGACAACCTCGCGGCGCACGCGTTGGTGAAGCCCGAGATCCGCAACGACCCGGCGATCTACCCGCCGCCCGCGGTGCGCGCGCGGCTTTATCTGCCGACCGAATACGACACCGCCTACCAGCGCCTACTGACCCGCACCTGGACGCGGATCAAGAGCGGGCTGTAGCGGGGAGCGGGCTGCGGCGCGGTCCGCCGCGGGGCACTTACGTTTCAGGCGGGCGGCACGCCCTGGTAGCGCGGGTCGTGGGGCGGGCGGGCGAGGATCCGCCGCACCAGCGGCTCGAACACCTCGAGGCTCTCGGTGCGGTAGTCCGGATCGAACGAGCACTGATCCCAGGCGGCACAGAAATGCACGGTGGCCGCGTACCAGGGGTGATCGCGCAGGCGCTCGCGCGCGTGGCGATCGCCGCCGAAGTGGTGCACGTAGTAATAGTTCTGGAACAGTCCGTGCTGGGCCACGATCCAGGCGACCTCCGGCCGCACGTACGGCCGCAGGATGGAGGCGGCGAGCTCCGCGTGGTTGTAGGGCGCGAGCTCATCCCCGACATCGTGCAGCAGTGCGGCGACGATCAGCTCCTCGTCGGCGCCGTCGCGCTGCGCGCGCGTGGCGGCCTGCAGCGAGTGCTGCAGGCGGCTCACCGGGTAGCCCTCGAGCGAGTGATCAAGGTGGCGCAGCGCGTCGAGGACCCGGTCGGCGAGCCCTTGCGCGTAGGCGCGCTCGGACTCGTCCAGCAGCAGGTAGTCCTCGCGCGTGCCGTGCTGCATCTGGCGGAAGCTGACGATGCGGCTCATGCGCTGCGCCTCGCCGCGGCCAGAGCGCCGAGCCGGCGGCGCAGTACGCGCCACACACTGCGCGGTCCGTCGATATCGATGTACGCCCCCTGCAGGTGCCGCAACCCTTCGGCCGGATCGAAGCCGCTGCGCCCATGCAGCAGGCGGCAATTGTCGAACATCACCAGGTCGCCGGTCTTCAGCAGGAAGCGGATCTCGAACTGCGGCGCCCGCAGGCTGTGATCGAACAGCCGCCGCGCCTGGTAGTAGGCCTCGAGGGCCTCGCGCTCGAAGAGCGGCACGTAGTCGAGCCGCGGACTGAAATGGATGCCCTTCAGGGCACCGGTCACGTCGAGCTCGATCAGCGGTGCGCTGGCGGTGAGCTCGGTGGCGACATCGATGAACCTGAAGCGCACCGGCGTGCGGCTGAGGATCTCGAAGGCCTGCGGGTGCTCACGGCGCAGCGCCTGCGCGACCGCGAAGCCGTCCACCAGCGTCGACAGCCCGCCGCTCGTCTCGTTCACCAGGCAGTGCAGCAGCTGGATCCCGGGCACCGGAGAGCGGTAGGGATTGTCGGTGTGCGGATCGAGCGCGATCGAGGTGTAGGCCAGATCGTTCGCCTCCGGGGTCGAGCGCACGTTAAACAGCGCGCCGAAGTTCGTCTCGCGCGTGAAACCAAAGGTGGTGCCGACCTTCAGCACGGTGCCCGGAGCGGTCGGCACGCCCTCGAAGATCACGAAGCCGAAGCTGAGGAAGGACTCGAGCCACGACAGCAGCTCGGCATCGGATGGCTCGTCACGCCAGCGCGCCCGCGGCAGCTCACCCAAGCTCCCGTCCCAAAGGCGCGCGGCCGGGCAGTCAGGGCTGTTGGGGGCCAGCTCGGCCTCGGCGAGAATCTCCTCGCCGCGAAACGTCGCCTCGTGAGCGTCGCTGAACCTGACACGAAACACACCCGCGGCCGGCTGCGTCACCGCGGTGATCTGCAGACCGGGATCGAAGTCCGACGGGTCAGCCAAGCGTTGCTGCGTCTTCAGGTCGATGCTGACCGCATCGCGGCAGCGCTCGCGCAGCCACAGCGGGTGAATGGGCTGCTCGCGGCCGTCGCCCCGCACGAGCGTAAGCCCCGGAGGCGAGGCGATTTTCAGGTGCGCTTGTTGCATTACGGCCACGCCTTGAAGTCTAGCTTCGCGTGCCGATCGCTGTCCACGGCGCCTGTTGCTGCCCTCAGGAAAAGCTCGGCCGCCGGATGCCCTCCTTGTCCAGACCCCGTGCAGCGAACTGTCGGGCGAGCGCATCGAGCAGCTGCGAGCGCAGCGTATCGCGGTCGGTCCCCGCCGGCGGGCGGATGCGCAGCTCGAGCGTCGTTCCGGCGGCATCGATACGCGTCAGGAAACAGCCGAGCACGCAGGTCGGATCGAGCGCCTCGCGGGCGGTGGTGAGCGCGGCGCTACGCGCGGACTCGAGATCAGCCTCGCGAGCCACGCGGATCAGGACCGTGAGCGGCGCGGCGGTGAGCCCGCTGCGCAGGTTGAGCGCCACCTGGCTGGCGGCCAGGCTGTTGGGCAGCACCACCAGTCGTCCGTCGGGGGTGCGCAGCGTGGTGTAGCCGAGCGAGATCATCTCGACCGTGCCAACCTCGGTGCCGGTGGGAGCGCTCACCTGCAGCGTGTCGCCGAGGCGAAAGGGCCGGTAGAGCGTTATGGCAACACCGGCGACCAGATTGCCGAGCGTGCTCTGCGCGGCGAGGCCTATGACCACCGAGGCGACGCTCGCACCGGCGAGCAGCGCCGTGCCCATCGAGCGCAGCAGCGGGATCAGGTGCGCGTACAGGATGAGGATGATCACCCAGATGGCCGCAGAGCCCGCCTGCTGCAGGAAGCTGACGGTGGTGCGGTCGACATGCCCCTGGCGCGTCATCGCGGTGTGCAGCGCAGCGCGCAGCAGCCGCGTCAGCAGCAGCGCCGCGGCTACGAACACCAGCAGGTACGTGGCCGCGCCGATGATCGTGTCGGGCTTGAGGATGGCCAGCAGTTTTTCGGCGCCGAGCTCCAGGTCATTCATGATCGTGCTGTTCGCATTCGTGCGGTGCGCGCGCAAAAGTCGCGCGCTGCAGCAGCCAACACTAGCACAGCACTTCGCACCGCCGAGGGGCGCTAAGGCCGATGCGCGTGGCCGCGCCCACGGCCGCGGTGTATCGTTAGCGCCATGCCACTCAGCCGCCGTGACCTGCTCGCCGCGTCCACGCTGCTGCTGGCAGGCCCGGGCGTGGCGCTGCGCGCCGCCGCGGCCGGCGCCGACGCCAGCTCACCCGCGCGGCCCATCGTGCTGTGTTGGAACGAGAATCCCTATGGGCCATCGCCCGCGGCGCGGCTGGCCGTGAGTCACGCGATCGCCTCCGGATGCCGCTATCCGTCGGATGAGGAGACCGATGCGCTCAACGCCACCCTCGCGGAGCTCGAAGGCGTCAGCCCCGACCACATCGTCACGGGGACCGGCTCCGGGGAGCTGCTGCGCGCGCTGGGACTCCTGTACGGCCACGACGGAGGCGAGATCATCGCCGCCGCGCCCACCTACCTCGAGCTACCCCACTATGCGCAGCTGCGCGGCGCGCGGCTGAAGTTCGTGCCGGTCGATGCCGAGCTGCGGCACGACCTGCCCGCGATGCGCGCGGCGATGTCGCCCGCGACGCGCGCGGTGTACCTGTGCAATCCCAACAATCCCACCGGCACCGCGGTGCCGGCCGCGGACATACGCGCCTTCGTCGCGTCGCTCCCGGACGGCGTGCTCACCATCGTCGACGAGGCGTACATGGATTTCGTCACCGCGCAAGGCGTCGCCACGGTCTCGGACCTGGTGAAAGGCGGCCGGCCGGTGGTGGTGCTGCGCACCTTCTCCAAGATCCACGGCATGGCGGGCCTGCGCTGCGGCTACAGCATCGCGCGCCCCGACATCAGCGCTGCACTCGCCGGGGCGTGCATGACGACGCCTAACATCTTCGCGGTACGCGCCGCGCAAGCGAGCCTCGGCGACCGCCAGTTCCGCACGGACTGCCGCCGCCGCATCCTCGCGAGCCGCACGCGCATCACCACCGAGCTCACCGCCCTCAAGCTGCGCTACGCCGAGCCGCAGGGGAACTTCGTGTTCTTCGACACCGGCATGCCGCTCGCCAGGTTCACCTCACTCATGCGCGAGCGGGACGTGCTGGTCGGGAGGCTATTTCCGCCCTTCGACAGCTGGTGCCGCATCACCATCGGCACCGAGCCGGAGGTGAGCGCCTTCGTGAAGGCGCTGCGCGCCGTCACGACGCAGGCCTGAGCGCTCGCGCGCCGGGACCTTCTAAGCCGCCAGCAGGCTCATGCAGGTGAGCGCCGCTTCCGCCTTGTGCAGCTCGCTGACATCGAGCGTTAGCGTGCGCACGCCGGCAGCGGCCAGGCGCCGCGCGGTGTCGGGATAGGCCGCGCTCACCAGCGTGGTACCGGCCACCGTAAGGGTGTTGGCCGCATAGGGCTCGCTGTCGGCCACCGCGATGACCGTGGCCACACCAAACACCGCCGGGTCGACCCAGGCCGGATTCACCAGCAGGGTGTCTGGTGCAATGAAGGTGACGGCGCTCTTCAGGTGCAGGCAGCCGCGCAGCGCAACGCTTTGCACGCGGTAGCCGCACGACTCGAGCGCCGCGGCAAGCTGCGCGATGCCGGCCGCATCACTGCGTGCCGATGCCCCCACGTAGAGCGTGCGGCCGATATGCAGCACGTCGCCGCCCTCGAGGCAGCCCGGCGCACGGATGTGCTGCAGCGGCCGCAGCGCGCCGAGGGCCGCGGCGACGCCCTCCGTTTCGTCGCGCCGCGACGGCACACCGGGCCGGGTGATGACCGCGATCTCGGGCAGCAGCACCGCCGTGTCCTCGACGAACACGCCGTCGGGCTGAGCGGGTAGCGGCGGCAGCCACTCCAGACGGCAGCCGAGCGCGCTGAGCGCGCGGGTGTACTCGCGGTGCTGTCTGGCGGCGCGCGCCGCATCGATGGGCGCGCGCGTGAGGTGCGTGAGCTCGCACTGCGCAAGGCGCGGGCTGACTTCGCGGACGAAGGCGAGCATGGTGCGCGCGAGTATAGCGGGCTAGAGCCGCGGCACCGGCACGCTGCGCGCGGCGAGGCGCAGGTACTCGAGCAACGCCGCGGCCGCCGGCGGCAGCTCGCCCGGAGCGCGCAGGATCGCCCCCACGGGACTGTCCATCGAGCGCAGCTTCACCGGCAGGATCGCCAACAGCTTCTGCTGCACGTCGTCGCGCGCCACGTGGTAGGGCATCACGCCGATGCAGTCGGACTTGCGCAGCAGCACGCGGTTGGTGAGGATCGAGACGGACTCGATGATGTTGCGCGGCAGCGGGGCTGCGGCATCGAGGAAGGCGCGCTCGATCTGGCGGCGCAGCGCGGTCTCGGGCAACGGCAGCAGCCAGGCGGCGCTCGTGAGCTCACGCAGCCCGAGGCGCCGCCGACGCAACAGCGGATGCCCGTGGCGCACCACCAGGCAGATCGGCTCAGCGTAAAACTCCTCGTACACCAGCGCGGCGCTGCGGCCCTCATCAGGCAGCCGGCCGAGCACCATGTCCAGATCGCCGACCAGGAGCGAGGGCACCAGGATGTCGTAGGTGCCGACCGCCACGCTGATGGCGACCCCGGGGCGCTCCTTCTTCAGCATTACGATGGCATCGGGCAGGATGCTCGCGGAAGCCGCCAGCAGCGTGCCGACCGTCACCTTGCCGCTGTAGCCGACACGCAGGTCCTCGAGCTCCTCGGCCGCGTGGCGCAGCTGTGCCAGCACGATCTTGGCGTGCCGCGCGAAGATCTCCCCGTAGGCGGTGGGCGCGAGCCCGCGGTTGCTGCGCTCGAACAGCGGCACGCCGAGCGTCGCCTCGACGTCGCGCAGCGCCTTGGTGAGGGTGGGCTGGGTGAGGTTGAGGCTTTTGGCAGCCTTGAGAATGCTGCGCGCCTCGTAGAGGGCCGCGACCAGCTCGACATGGCGCAGGCGGAATTTGCGCGTGATCCAGCGCTCGAGGCGGGCCGATGTCATGGCGCTGCGATCATAGCCGGTCCGGCGCGGCGTGCGGCGCGCGCCGCGCAGGTCGCCAAGCGCACCGCGCTGCGCGCCCGTCGGGCGCAAGCGGCGCGCGAGACTTCAGGCCGGCAGCAGCGCCGCCGCGGGACCGGTGCGCTGTGCGCGCGCCGGTGGCAGACCGAGGAAGCGCCGCGCGTTGCCGTGCAGCAGCCGCTCGCGTGCTGCCGCCGAGAGCTCGCGGTGCGAGCGGATGAGGCTGCCGACTCGCTGCTCGCCGAGCGGGTACGGGTAGTCGGAACCGAGCATCACGCGCTCCTCGCCCATGATGCGCACCAGGAAGGTGAGCGCCTCCTCGCTGAAGACCGCGGCGTCGACATGGAAGCGGTCGAGGTACGAGGACGGCAGGCGCGGGCAATCCGCGCGCACGACGTCGCGGTTGCGCCAGGCGTTGTCGACGCGCCCGAGCAAATACGGGAAGCTGCCGCCGCCGTGCGCGAAGCACAGCTTCAGCGAGCGCGGCAGGCGCTCGAAGGCCCCGGACAGGATCAGCCACAGGATCGACAGCTGCGTCTCCGCCGGCATCGCCACCAGCCACGGCAGCATGTACTTCCCCATGCGCTCCGGGGCCATCATGTCCCACGGATGCACGAACACCGCCGCGCCCTCCGCGGCGCAGTGCTGCAGGAAGGTGATGATGCCCGCATCGCTGAGCTCGCGCATACCCACGTGGTTGCCGATCTGCACGCCGAGGTGCCCGTCGGCCATGGCGCGACTCAACTCGCGGCAGGCGAGCTCGGTGTCCTGCAACGGCACCTGGCACAACGACTTCAGCCGCCGCGGGGCCGCGGCACAGATCTCGCGCGCCGCATCGTTGAAGATGCGCGCGCACTCGAGCGCCTCGGCCGCCGGGCGCTCGTAAGCAAACAGCACCGGGGTCGTGCACATGACCTGCACCTCGACGCCGTCGCGGTCCATGTGCTCGAGCCGCAGCTGCGCATCCCAGCACGCCGCCGTCACCGGGCGGAACTCGCGCTCGCCAAGCATCAGCATCGCCTCACCGCCCGGTGAGTGCCGCATCCACGGCCAGCCGGGCGTGCCGAAGCGCGCGGCGAGATCCGGCCAGGTGCGCGGCAGGAAGTGCGAATGAATGTCGATGAGCTTCATGGTCGTCTCCGTACGCTCGCTCGCCGGCGCGGCGCGGTGCGCGAGCGCTTCCCGCGCCAGGCGATGGCCTTGATCTCGATCAGCAGCTGCGGGTGCGGCAGCGCCGCCACCGCCACGGTGGTGCGCGCCGGCCCGTCGTAGCCGAAGAATTCGCTGTAGACCGCGTTGTAGGCGGCGAAGTCGTCCATGCTCCTGAGGTAGGTGCAGATCTCCACCACGTCCGCCAGCGTCGCCCCGGCCGTGGCGAGGATGTCGCGGATGTTCGCGAGCACCGCGCGCGTCTGCACGCTGATATCGAGCAGCCAGCCACCGTCGGCGCTACGCGCGGCGCCTGCGATCGAGTCATCCGCGCGGCGCGCGCTCGTGCCCGAGACGAAGATGAAGTCCCCGGCGCGGCGGTAGTGCGGGAAGGTGCCGCGCGGGCGGGCCTTGCCCGGCACCACGGCACTCGCCACGGGTGCGGCGGGCGCCGCGCGGGCGGCACGCGCCGCGTTGCCGCGCACCCGCGGGCGGGCGCGCGACCTGGCCGGTATGGCGGTGAGCGTCACGGGGCGCCTCCTAGTCAGGATGGGATGACCGGCTCCCGATTCGCAAGGCGTGGATTACGCTTTGGATCGGGAAGAACCGTGGCGCAGAGCCACATACGAATGGGAGCCGGCGATGAAGAACGTACGATTTGTAGGT
>Ga0209624_10000067_pt1 | contig 98095 bp, 73 predicted proteins | sample JacPinW_OM2H0_O1_FD_188565 | JGI IMG/M metagenome (GOLD analysis project Ga0209624, IMG submission 188565) | Forest soil microbial communities from Algoma, Ontario, Canada - Jack Pine, Ontario site 1_JW_OM2H0_O1 (SPAdes) (version 2) | ecosystem: Environmental > Terrestrial > Soil > Boreal... | reverse complement strand
AAGTTCGTCGCGCGACACCACCTCTTTGTCATACGGGCAATAAAGCTGCTGATGAACTCGCGTGCCGCACTTCCGGTGAATCTCATGGAACGCGATATGCGCATATCGCGCCGCCGCAAACAATCGGATCGGCACGGATATCAGGCCGAAAGTAATGAAACCCCTCCATGTGCTGGTTGGCATATGCCTCCTTAGCGTCGACAGATTCTCGATTTCTCAGCGAGAATATTTCCTTTCCGGCTTTCAGCAATACACAAAAAGCCCTAGCGAGCCGATAACGTCCCTCTAGCGGCCCGCCGCGATTTATAATGGGCTGAATGCGAGGAAAGCGGAAGCTCCGAAAAGTAGAATCAATGTCAACTGCCGCCGAGTCCGTCTACGAATGTGAATTGTGCATCTGGATGATGCGCGTTCCCGCAGATGGCAGCTTCGATGAAGTTCAGACCGCGTATGACGCCCATAACTGCAAACAAAATTCGCTGAAGAAAAAACGCCTCCCCGAGCGAACATAACGTAGCCGGCAGCCGCGGTCAATCGGCCTACTTGTCTTTCACCTCTTTCACCTTGGCTTCTTCCTTCTTGATTTCAACGCGCTCTTTTTTCAGATCCAGCCGCAGCCTGCCAAAAATCGCAACGTAAATGTTTGCCACCAAAACCAGCGAGAACTCCGAAATCAAATACCCGCGCCAATCCGGAAACAGCAGCTTGTACCTCGTGATAATCAGAAAGGCTACGACCACGTAATGGCTGAAGCAATATTCGCAGGTAAAAAGATAGAAGAATTTGCGCTGGTAAAGCCGCCGGCAACTCTCGCTCTTGGCCTGGCACGCCTCCCGAAACTCCCGCAAAATCTCCTCATGCGTCACAGTCCAGGCAATGGACGCGATCGGCAACGCAATAATAAAAAGCGCCAAAAGGTCCTGCCGCGACACATGCATCAATCACTCCAGTAAAAATAAAAAACTCGCACTCAACATAATCAATCAGCAAGAACGCCGCCCGGCGTGTGCCCGCCGGGTGCCCAATCCTTGCGAAGCAAGGGTGGGTCTTGGTTTTGTTAACTAACTGCAATTATTCGATCGTCGCCCAACCGATAAGCAGAAACTGTCCGCAACCACGCCGCCTCGGCACTTGTAGCGCTGGCTTCAGCCCGGCATCTTCGCATTCCTCTCAATTACCCAATGGCCTCACTTCTCGCTCACTCTCCGTGTTTTTTTGGCGCCCTCTTTTGGTGTTTTTCCCACAGCCTTCGCTTTGGCCTTCTTCCGCACCCCGCCAACCTCCAGCCGCGCCACCGGCACATACGTCAACTGCACCCCATCCCTCGCCGCCCGCAACATCATCGCCCCCCGGCTCATATCCCCGCGCCCAAGAAAAGCATCCGGAAACAGCAATCTTTCCCCCAGGATATTAGAGAGCGGTTCCACATACTTCGGAGTCGCAATACTTCCAAGCAGCACCACTTCATCTCCCGGCCCCATCTGAGATGCCAGTCGCGCAGCATCGCGCTCCAGAGGCACCCTGTATCTCGGATTGGTGCAGTTGATAGGGACTTCCGCCATCTCATGCAGCAGATCAGTACGCATCCAGGCGCTCGGCGGCAAAAGCCCGTGCGTAGCCGTAATGATCAGCATGGATGGCTCGACATCGCCGGCCGGCTCAGCGAACGCGGTCGCGTAAGCAAGCTTCCCTCGAAAATAAAGCCCGCTGATAAAACTGAAAATGTCGCCAAGCGGCGCGCCCGTAAGCCGCAACCGCGCCGCAAGCTCAAAGCTAGCCTCCGGCCGCAAAAGAATCTTCGCCCGCCTCCCGGCCAAATTAGCCGGCGACAGCAAAAAATAGCGCTTAGCCTTGCGGTCCGTGATCACGCTCTCAATAAGCTCTGCCATCCGCTCTCAATTATATCAACCCACCCGGCAACTACGCGCGGGCGGCACTTGTAGAGGCCGGCTTTCAGCCGGGCATCTTCGCCCCAATTCGCGAACTCACCCATACCCACTAACCGCCAACCCCCTAGATATAAATCTGTATGTTTCAAAGGCACGTGCACCCCTAAAATGAACGTGCTCCACCAACCACATGTCCCTCTCACTCCCCAAATCCTACGCCCCCATGGAAGCCCAACCCGCCGAAGAACTACCTCACGGGCCCAACTGGCATTACGAGCCCAAATGGGATGGCTTCCGCTGCCTCGCCTTTCGCAATGGCGACCGCGTGGACCTCGAATCCAAGTCCGGCAAACCACTCACACGATATTTCCCCGAACTCGTCACTTCGCTCCTAAAAATTCGCGCCAAAAAATTCGTCCTCGACGGCGAAATCGTAATCCCCATCGAAGGCAATCTCTCTTTCGATCATTTGTTGACGCGAATTCATCCCGCAGCCAGCCGCATCGAAAAACTAAGCAACGAGACGCCCTCCGTCTTCATCGTGTTCGACTTGCTCGTTGACCCGGCCGGAAAGCAACTTACCAGCTTGCCTCTGAGCGATCGGCGCCGCGCCCTTGAAGCTTTCGCCAAAAAGTTTTTGCCGAAAGAGGGAACGATTCACCTTTCGCCGCTGACGAAAGACGTTGCCATGGCGCGAAAGTGGTTCCACATGGGAATCGGGCTCGATGGTGTCGTGGCCAAGCGCGGCGATTTGCCCTATCAAACCGGCGAACGCACCGGCATGCAAAAGATCAAGAAAAAGCGCACCGCCGATTGCGTTGTAGGCGGATTCCGTTACCTCGAGAAAAAGCCGCTGGTCGGTTCGCTACTGCTCGGGCTGTACGACAAAAAAGGATTGCTGAATCACGTCGGCTACACATCGAGTATTCACGACGAAGATAGAGCCGCCCTAACCGCGAAACTCAAAAAGCTGATCAAGCCGCCCGGCTTTACGGGGAAGGCACCCGGCGGCCCTAGCCGCTGGAGCACTAAGCATTCTATGGAATGGGAGCCGCTCGATCCGCGTCTTGTCGTCGAGGTCGAGTTCGATCATTTCACCGGCGGACGTTTCCGGCATGGCACGGCATTTCTTCGTTGGCGGCCCGAAAAAGATCCAAAGGCGTGTACCATGAAGCAGGTCGAGCGCGAAAGCAATTCAGCCCTGAACTTACTGTAGGAATAGCCGGTACTAGGACCCTTACGAATTTCTCATTTGCGCTCTCGGAAACCGTCTGCTACCGTGGCTGGCGAGCTATGACTTATCGACACAGTCACGGGAGATTTATAACAGTGGCCGATGGCACCAAGATGGCCAGTTCTAATCGAGACTGGAAATTATTAGAAACGCCCGTAACTCAAACAAAACAAAACATGGAGGTCATGTCTAATCGAGACAAAATTGCACCCCCTTTCGCGGGCGTTTTGGCCGCGCAAAATGGCATTTCTGAGCCGACAAAATTCCGATGAGCGCCGCCGAGTTGACCGAACTAATGCGGCGCTTCACCGAGGTGGAGCTCGCCACTCTCGTTGACGCGCCTCCCGAAGGCTCCGAATGGGTGCACGAAATAAAATTTGACGGCTACCGCCTCCTGGCTTTCCTCGCCAACGGCGAAGTAAGGCTGCTAACGCGCAACGGCAATGACTGGACGCCGAAGTTCCCGGCGATCACAGCATCTGTCGCGAAGCTGAAAACAACAACAGCCGTGGTGGACATGGAAGCGGTAGTTTTGGACGCAGAAGGGAAGAGCAGCTTTCAGGCGATGCAGGGGGCTCTCGGAGATGCCGGGAACCCAGATTCGATTCAGGCCTATGCCTTCGACTTGCTTTATCTCGATGGCAAAGACATCACCCGCGAAGCACTTACAGGCCGAAAGGAATTGCTGGAAGGCCTGCTGAAAAAATCAAAGGACAGCAAGTCTCTGCACTACAGCGACCACGTCGCCGGCCACGGCGCTGACATGCTCGCAAAATCCTGCGCCATGGGCCTCGAGGGTGTCGTTTCGAAATTAGCCGACTCGCCCTATCGTCCGGGGCGGCAAAAATCCTGGCTCAAATCCAAATGCATCAAGCGCCAGGAATTCGTAATCATCGGCTACACCGACGCCCGCACCGGCCCTCGCGCCATCGGCGCTCTCCATCTCGGCTACAACGACGATGGAAAACTAAAATACGCCGGCAAAGTCGGCACCGGCTTCGGCATGAAGGATGCCAAGGCACTCTTTGACCGTCTCAAAAAAATCGAAACCGATACGCCGCCCGTTCCGAATCTTCCGCGAAGCGTCGTGAGAGCGGCGCATTGGGTCAAGCCGGCGCTGTTATGCGAAGTGTCCTTCACCGAATGGACCGACGACGGCCACATTCGCCATCCGTCTTTTCAAGGGCTCCGCGAAGATAAGAAGCCGCAGGAAGTGGTTAAGGAAAAACCTGTGCGAATAAAAAGCGTCGACGCAGTCAAAAATAGCGACTCAAAAAAAAGCAATCGACAAAAATCCCAAACAAATAGCGAACTGCCCAAGAAAAGCAATCGGCAGAAATCTGAAAACGATAGCGAATCATCCAAGAAAAGCGGCCGGCAAAAATCGGATTCCGATCGACTCGACGTTCTTGGAGTCTCCGTTTCCCATCCCGATCGCGTCATTTTCAAAAATACCAACATCACAAAGGGCGATCTCGCACAATATTTCGCCGCGGTAGCGCCATGGATTTTGAAGGACATCGCTTTTCATCCCATCAGCTTGCTGCGCTGCCCGACAGGAACCGAGGGAGATTGTTTCTTCCAGCGTAATCCGGGAACTGGACTGGGCCCGGACATCAAGCCGTTCCGCTGGAGGCACAAAGGAAAATCGTACGAGTATCTCTACATCGAAGATGAAAAGGGCCTGATCGAAGTAATTCAAATGGGAGCGATTGAGATCCATCCATGGGGCTCGCGCTTTGACAGCATTGATTATCCCGACCGCATGGTTTTTGACCTCGACCCGGATGTAAACGTTCCGTTCGAGGCCGTCAAATTGGCAGCGCGCGATCTGCGCCGCCGGCTCGAGGCAAAGGGACTCGAAAGTTTCTTGAAATGTTCTGGAGGGAAGGGGCTGCACATCACAGTCCCGCTGCTCGCCAAGGATAATTGGGAAGCAGTGAAGGCGTTCTGCGCAGGAATCGCGCATCAGATGGCCGAGGAAGTTCCCACCGCGTACGTCGCCACGATGACCAAAGCCAAGCGCACAGGGAAAATTTTCGTGGATTTCTTCCGCAACGACTACACCGCGACCGCCATTGCCGATTATGGAGTGCGCGCGCGTCCCGGAGGCCCCGTTGCGCTGCCGATCGAATGGTCCGAGCTCGGCCACTTGAAAGCAGCCAATCAATTTACGATCAGCGATGTTCTCGAGCGCATCAAGAAAAAGCGCCCCAACACCGACCGCTACACCAAACGTCAGCGGCTTCCCAAATGATTTCCGGCGAAACAAAGTTATTGGAGATTATTGGAGCAGGCCAAAAACGACGACCGCGTTCGGAGTGCCTACAAAAACTCTGCCGTTCGCGATCATCGGCGTCACGAACTTGACGTTGCCGTTGGTGGGGAATTGATCGCGCCCACCCGGCGCCTGATTGCTGTTATAAAGTTCGGTCGCCAAATTCGAGGCGTCATACGCGTGCAGCACGCCGGTGCCCCCGTTCTCAATCGCCCATACGATGCCGTTTGTGGCGGGGCTGGCCGTGCCATTCGCTGAAACACTTGGATCGGTTCCGGGATAACTGAATGTATTCATGGAATGCGAGCTCGGCGCAACAGCCAGCTTTGCGTTGGCGATCGGAAAGGCTTTCAATGTGCCGTTGACGTCGCCGTAATAAATCGTGTTGTTGAAATATGCGGGAGCAGCCCAAATTCCACCGGGCAGCGCGTCGTTGATCTGCTGGTACAGCGAATTATCGTTCTGGGCGTTGAATTTTCCCATTGAGTCGCGATTCACCACGTAGATGTTGTGATCTTTTCCCGCGCCGACGGCGAGATGCCATGTGGTTCCCTGCGCGTCCTTCAAATCAGGCAAGAGCACTGCGCCGCCGGAGCCGAGATCGACGTCGTCATCCGATTCCGAATCCGTGTTTGACATCGTGAAGTAATCGGTCACGGCAAGCGCGCTTCCGCTCGTGGATATTTTTATGAATGTGTTGCCGTAATCTCCGCTCACTGGAAGGCCATTGGCATCGAGCGTGTTGTCAAACGTACCGTTTGCATCCAGGAAATAAATATTGCCGGACGAATCCGCATTCAGTCCTGCGCCCGACATCCAGATGGCGCCATCGCTTCCGTTGGGTGTGATATTGAGCACGCGCGCCTGCTGCATGGTCGTCTCGCTGTAACCGATCACCCACCCGGTATAAGGAGCATCGTCGCAGTGCGAAGCCCAGCTGGTATAAACCACGCCGTTCAACGCGAGCAAGCTCGCTCGCTCTTTATATTGCTTCGGATCGAAAACCACTTCCCCGTTCGAGCTGTTTGCGCCAGTGCCGGGGAAAGTCGCTTGAATAGTCGCGGGACTTCCGGTTTGTTCCGCGCCGGTGGTGAGATCGAGCGCGTGCAAACGTTGGTGATAGTTTCCGCTGCCGTCCTTCGACATGGCCACCATGAAAATTGTTCCGTGAGAGCCGGCGCTCGGATCAATCACCGGCGTGGATGTGATTCCTATCACTGGAGCAACCTGGCCACAGCCGTTCACTTGATCGCCCGGTGTTTCGCCCGCTCCTAGAACTGAAACCGACCAGAGTTGCGAAAGCGAATTCGCATCGAACGCGTACACTATGTCCTGCTCGGTCGCGACGAAAACTACGTTGTGCGTGGTGCCGCCAATGGTGAGGTTTGAAACATAGAGCGGCTCGGCATCCACATTTCCCTGAACCCCCAGCGTCCCGATTTTTCCGAATAATATTGAGTTCACGTTCACGGTTGTGAGGGTTGTTTCGTTCAAATTCTGACCGGTTCTCGAGTTGTCGTTGTGCCATGTAAGAACCATGGCGCCGACCGGCGGACGGGGAGGCGGCGATCCGCCAGAGGATACGGTCAGAGTAGCCAGATTGCTGGTGAGCGTTCCGGCTGAGTTGCTCACTATGACGTCGAACGTCGCGCCGTCATCCGTAGTGGCTGTCGCAGGAATGGTAAAGCTCGTGGAAGTTGCGCCTGAAATGTTCGCGCCGTTTCGTTGCCACTGGTAACTCAAGGGCGCCGTACCTGCTGCCACGACTGAAAATGTAGCGGCTTGTCCGACATTCACCGTCACGTTAATTGGCTGCGTTGATATCGTAGGGGCTGTGTTTTGCGGTGGGGAGGGAGGGGGCGTGGTTGTGGACTTGCTTTCTCCACTGCCTCTGCATCCTGCTGCTGCGCACACACAGGCAAAGATCGCGCCCAGGAGCACGGATCGAGCATTCGACTTCACGCGCGGTCCTCCAACTTATTCGGGCGAGCCATTAACATCATTTTAAGGTCGCGGCGGTGATTTTCACCTTGTACCAAAGCGCAGTTTCGGGACAGTTACACCAAGGCAGCCAAGGGGTATCATGCCTGTAATCGGCAAGTCGCGACTTCAGCTCAAGCCCTAGCTCATAATTTAGGGGACTTAGGTTTGATGTTTGTATTTGGAAAAGGTGCCAACAGAACTTCTGCTGGCTGCTCCGAGATGGAACCGCCTGTTGAAATTGCAATTAAATACAAGAAAGAGGATTTCTCATTTGCCGGCAGATACGGAATGACTGGTCTGCGCAGGTGTCACGTTTTTACGAGAGGGTCACGGTTGCGGGATTGGCAAGATTAGCTAGTGGATGGCGTAAATCCGCCTCGGCTCGCTCGACTATAGAGAAGAATTAAGACAGCAAGGAGACCTGCGAGCGCGCTAAACCAGATAGCCATTGTGAGAGCTACGATCCAGTGCGGAGCGACGCCAACTCGCTTCAAGACGAATGGCAGAAAATTCAGCGTGGTGATGTGAACGTAATCCCACATATCCGCTGCGGGCAGGCCTGGGCTCAGGCCCCAGCGATCTATATGCCCGAGCGCGTAATTCCAAATATTGCTGAAACGCAGGCCAACAAAAAATGTTGGCTGGTCGAGCATTTCCATCTGATAGCGCTCTAGAGGACACCAGAAAGTTACCGACGCCAGTTGCACGGCGACGCTGATCGCAGCCAGCCCGATTCCGATCGGCCACAATGATCTGATCAAGCTGTTGCGGTAACGCACGAGAACGGGCACAGAGATGAACGCAAAGAGTTGGGCAGCGCTGGCGGCATAGCGATCGCCCCAGGCCGTGTCGCCGGCCCAATCGGTGTAGCGAGCATAAAAGCTGATATACGCGAGAAGCAGCAATCCGAATGCGATTAAGTAAGCGCGGATAGGCGGGGAGAATCCTTTCCAGCCGAAAATGCAGATTAGAATTGCGAGGATGAGCAGCGGGTCATAGGTGAAGATTGATTTCTCCGGGGAAAAGAGGGCGCCAAAAAATCCATCGTGGAAGGGCGTTTCGAAAGGATACTTCACGGGCAAAGATGGGTCGCGCTGCCGAAATTCCATCGCCACAATCGTCATGTAAGTATTGAAGAAAGAGCCGAAGCGGACGAATTGATAGAGGCGATCCAAGAGGCCGAAGAAAATGTAGACGGGGAGAACAACTTTCGCGTAGCTGATGAATCGCGACCAGAGTTCGCGCCCACGAATATTCGAAAACCAAGCGACGAGCAGAAGAAAAAATCCGACGCCGATCCAATCCATCCCTGTTGTCAATCGCGTGAGAAGATTCGCGCCCAGCGCGACGCTGCCGATCAGGAGCGCGCGCGTTTTCCCTGTCTTGAGCCACTCGTATTGAAAACTTAAACCGATAAGCGTCAGAAGCAGAATGTAATTATTCTCCATCATATTCTGCGTGTAATGGAGAAAAGTGGTGCCGAAAAGAAGCGCGAGGGCGCCGGCGAGCCGTTCATTCACCGAAAAATCGAGAAGCCCAAGCAAGCGATAACAGACCAGCACGGAGAGAACGCAGACGAGAATATTTGTGGTGAAGCTGACGACGATATCGCGGACGTTCGGATCGGTATCATCGTAATCGTCGAAGACCGGAAGCTTGGCGATGTAGGTGCCGACGATGTCGGATGGAAGCAGCAGAAGCGATTGGCCGATGCCGTACCAGGCGTAGAGCTTGCCATTGCGGCCATGAATTCCGAACTCGGGATATTCATCGGGGAAGACAGGCGGTTCGGATGTCCAGAAGGAGTGAGCGGTTTGCAGCCTGTGCGTGGTGTCGCTCGAGCCGAGCTCGCCCGATTGAACCACGAAGGCTGCGAGAAAGGCTGTCAGGCCCAAAAGGAAAATTGGATTGGAGAAGAGTCGCCGGATGCGGCTTGGGGCCGGGTTCACGAGTGATTACATACCGCGATTGTTTGCGGGGCGTCAAATTCAATTCGAGTTTGATTGCGGAAAATTATGGTGCGCGTCGATTTTTGGATGGATGGCGGAAACTATAGAGGCGGCTGGTCTCATGATCAGCCCTAGGGTGCCTAGTGGCAGAGTGCCTGTCGATTCTGGCGACTGGGCACTCCGCAATAAGCTGTTCGCTTCTTTTTCTAATTTACGGTGACAGTGAACGTGGAGGTTTGCGATGTGCCGCTGCTCGATGCGGTCACTGTCACTGTATATGTGTCTGCTGACGTGCCTGTCGTTGTGTTGCCGTTGTTGCTTCCGCTGCTGCTACCGCTGCTGCCGCAACCAGCGAGGCCCGCGAGTGCGACGAAGAGCACGGCGACGGCTATTGCGCTCCACTGCCGCTTACGACCTGGCGCTCCTAATGCGAACATACACGCGAGAGCGATTGCGAGAGCCAGGGCGGCCAAGCCGCCGCTGGACGGAGCGCGTCCCGGAAAATGCATCAGCGTGGACGCGGCCATTGTGCTGACGGTTGCCGTAGAAGTCGCGCTCGTAGTGGTCGAGGAGAGCGTGACTGCAGTCGGCGTGAGCGCACATGTCGGAATGTTCGTATCCGTGGATAGCGATCCGACTACGGTGCAACTCAACGTCACCGAGCCCGCAAAACCGTTTGTTCCCGAAACCGTGACAGTCGAAGTCGCCATAGAACCCGGAGCCACCGTCGATGGACTGGCCGCCGCCGCGGAGATATTAAACGAAGGAGTGGCTACGGCACCGGGCCAATTGTTAACGAGGTTCGCTACGTTTACCGTGCCGATGCCCGTCGCGAAATCCCAACCGGAGGCCGTTCCGTAACCGATCGAATCGGAGCTGTCGGACGTGGAGAGGACGCCGTAGGTTCCTGATGGAAGGAAACAGCTGTGGGTCCCGGTGCAATTGACATCCATATCGCCTTGGGTGACGTCGTAAAAAATGCAAGATGTGCCGACGGTGTTACCGAGCGATGAATTGCATGAACTGGCGCTCGAGCCATATTCGGTCGAAGCGAGACTGTAAAACGTCGGATTCGGATTACCCTGGCGCGCACCGGTTTTCTGATTGATCAGAGCCTGAATTCCCGCCCAGATCGGCGCACCAAACGAGGTTCCGCCACCGGCGGACCAGCCACTTGGAGCGCCAGTACAGGCAGCGCCGCCGTTGGCCGTGTCGGAAAAGCAGAAAATGTACGCCTGATCCCAGACGCCGTTGGCAGCAAACATGGAGACGTCGGGAATGTCGCGAACACCGTCAGCAGGATTGCCGGTGATTGACTGCCACGACGGCTTGGCATAGCCGGCACACGTGCCGCTTACAACGTTACTGGTGGTTGGCGTCCCAGTGGCGCAACCGCTTGGACCGCCGCTTCCTGCTGCGGTCGTAAGCAACTCGTCTGTGGCGGCAGTGGTGCTGTTGCAGAACCCGCTGCTGCCATAAGGCGTTGCGGAGGGGTCCAAAAATGAGGTGATCAGGGCGCTGGCGCAAGAATCGTTCCAGGGAATTTCGGGAATGTACGATTTGGCCGAGCCAAACGTGGAAGTGTTGCTTGAATTCCAGTAAGTGCTGTTCGTGCTCGCAAAGGTGTCGCTGAAGTCGGTGCCGCCGACAGCGACGTTGTAAATTGTAGAAGCCCAGGCGCTCACGCCGATGCCGAATTTCGCACTGGTAATCGCGTCGGGACCTACGGGCGTGTCGCCGGCGTCACAACTTGCAGCGCCTTCATCGCCTGCGGAAACGTACAACGAAACGCCTTCCGATGCAGCTTGCTGATAAATTGAGTTGATCGCTGCGTTTGACCCGGCCCCATTACCTGCTTCGCAGAATCCCAGACTGAGGCTGATGATAGCGGGAGGAGAACTAGAGTTGACAAGATTCTGCAGGGCGAGGAAGCCGCCGAAAGTTGTCGCCGAATCGGAACACGACGCCAGCTCGATTGTCGCGCTTGGAGCTGCGGCGCTTGAATACTCCACATCAATAGCGGCCTCGTTGTCGCTTGAATTCGTCACGGGCAGTGCGCAGTTCGTCGCGCCGGATGGCGGCGGCGGTTGCACCTGCGTGAGCTTACCGGAAGTAAAACTGGAGAGCCCGAAAGTCGAGCGGAACGTGTTCCAGTCCGTGGTTGAAAAGAGATTGGTGTCTTCGATTACCACGACCGTCTGTCCTTGCCCGGAAACGCCGGAGGTGAAGACGGGATTCAAGTTGTAGATGGTGGCCAGGTCTGCCGGGACCACGCCGAATGCGCTTCCCCCCGAAACCGGAAACGTATACTTCGGTTTCGGTTTAAACATACGATGCGGCATAAAATCGTGAAGCGATACGACGCCTGCCACTGCCGGCACCAGCGCCGCCGGAATGAGCGGATCGCTTAGGTTGGAGATGTGTTTCACGCCGTTGACATCGAGCGCGTGGATTTCGGTGCGGAACGCATCGTGCACCTGGCCAGCCGTGCCTGAAAAATCGATCACCATGCGGCTTGGGTACACGAAATTCGCCGTCAGACCGTGACCGGCGAGCCAGTTCGTGATGGCGTCAAGATCCGCTTGCGCTACGCCGAATCGTTGGCCGTACTGTTCCGCGGTCAGCCAATTGTGGTAATTGGGCGAGCCCGGCTTGGTGAGTTCGTCAATATACTCACGAAGCGCCTGCTCCTGTTGAGGGGAGCGCTGCAATTGCAGCAGCATGTGCTCCATGTGCGTGTCGTAGGAGATTGCTCCGCGGTCGTTTGCCGCCGTCGCTTGTGCCGGCGTGTTGGCGCGCAGCGTGACGAGCTTGCCTTCGTCAATGGCGTGTGTGATTCGTGGCGCGACGGAAGATGTCTGTGCGGCAGCAGCGAATGCCGAAGCAGCGAGTGCGGAAAGGACTAAGAGTGCCTTAAGGAAAGGGCGGTGTGTCGGTTTCATTCAATCTTCCTCGTTCATTGGATTCGTAATGTCTATAACGAAATATTTTCAAATCGGGATTTTAGTTGCCGCCTCGAAATCGCAAATTGTACGTTTGAGTGCAGATAGCGGTGTCCTCTGTTGTGTTTGGCTGGGTTGGGACGTTGAAGCATCACGGGCACCGCAGCGAGAGCCTGGCCAATGTGCCGGCCAGTGATCTCCATCCTTTCCACAGTTGTCCGCTTGATTTCCTTTGATGCAGGCAAAACGCGCGGAGGCTGCCTGCATATAATATGAAAATACGATTGCGCGACCGGTTAGCGGTATATAGTCTCGCCCGCTAATCCCATTAGTTGACCCCTTGAGGAGGACTCGAATCATGCCGCATATCCCGCTTCCAGAAGGAATACCGGGAATTGTCGGGCCGATGATGTACCGGCCAGAGACTGCGAAGCCGCTGAACGAACTTGCGCACGTCCTTCTTCATGGTCCGAATTCCCTTACGCCCGGAGAGCGTGAGCTGATTGCTACGTATGTTTCGGCGCACAATGATTGCTTTTTTTGCCAGACGATTCACGGAGCCGTTGCCGCGCATCACCTCGGAGGAAACGAGGAGCTCGTCAAGACGGTGAAGCTCGGATTCGAGCAGGTGCCCGTGTCGGATAAGCTCAAGGCGTTGCTCGCTATCGCTGGAAAAGTGCGGAAGGGTGGGAAGAGCGTGACGACTGCGGATATTGAGCGCGCCCGGAAGCACGGTGCGACGGATCGTGAGATCCACGATACGGTGCTGATTGCCGCGGCATTCTGCATGTACAACCGCTATGTAGATGGGCTCGCGACTTGGGCGCCGCAGGATCCTCAGCCGTATCGGGAGAGAGGCGCCATTCTCGCTGCAGAGGGTTACATCAATTCGGTCCCGGCGAACGCCGCAGCGGGCGCGGGCAACGACTAGGGCTTGGCGCGTCGAGGCGCTGAATTTATTTAGGCAGCGGCGTGACTTGCTTTTGCGCTGGTTCTCGCGGTTAGGGAATCCGATAGTCGGCGGGCAAAGCGCGGGCTAATTCTCGCCAAGTGACCAGCACAAATCCCTGAGATTTTAGAAACTCTCTGAACTCCGCGCTTTTGACCATGCTGAAGTCAGATTGTCTCCACGCAGCGCCCCAATTCGGATGGTCGCGCGTGGCGCCGCGCAATTCATCGTCATCGTAGCCGAGGTGAACGACGAGATGGTGCACGCCGGGTTTTAACGGCGCCAGCATGCTTTCGTAGGCGTGAAGCCAGTTTTCAGGTTTAACTCCAGGCGAGATCTCGAGGTCGTCATCGGTCAGGATGAAATCCGGCCGCTGTTGCGCATCGGGCGGAAAATTGGCGCTAGGGCCTCGGTGCCATAATGTTGGCAGGCCTTGCTGCCGGCCGATTCGCTGGTATTCCTTTGCAAGCTCGGGCGTGCCCATTAGCGCGCCCATGTGTGTGTCCAAGTGACTGATGTGGATGCCGAAGGCGCGGGCGCGTTCCACCTGCGCGGCGAGTTCCGCCTCGGCTTCCTTCGGATTGGCGCGCTCTGCTACCGTCGTTTCGAGAAGAGGGAAGTAACCTTGCTCATCAAGCAGGCTGGGCACGCGATCCTTCGAACTCACGGGACCCCAACGAAAATCCATCCACTCGCTGTTTAGAGCGAGATGAATTCCGAGATCCGCATTGGGATGATTTTTCGCCCAGATCGCGACTTCCGGAAACCACGGGCAGGGAACGAGAATGCTCGAGGACGTGACCCATCCGTTTTCGAGCGCTTCAGAAATGGCGCGATTCACGGAATGAGCCATGCCGAAATCGTCAGCGTGGATGACGAGGAGGCGCGCGTTCGCGGGATAGCCCAGCCGCTCCTGAACGGTTGGTGCTGGACGCGCGACCGCGGTGAGCCCGGCCAGACAAGAAGCGAGAAGAAAGAGAACTAGCCATCCGGCCTTGGTCAGACCGGGTTTCCGCTCGTCCACATTCTTGGCTGAATCCATTTGCGGATTCTATACCTGCAATTTGGCTAATGCGACTCTTAGAAAAGAAACTTCAGCCCGAATTGCATGATGCGGCCGAGGTGCGCCGTCGTCGGATGCAAGAATGTTGCGTCCCCGAATGTCGGGTCCAGGGCTTCGAATTGCGTGTGGTTGAATACGTTGAAATTTTCCCAACGGAATTCGAACGAGCGCTGCTCGTGAATTTCGAAGCGCTTGAACAATCCGAAATCGAAATTCAACCGGCCCGGCTGGCGCAGATTGTTGCGGCCCGAATTGCCGAACGTTAAGCCAGTCGGGTCAGTAAACGCGGCGGGATTGTAATAAAGCGGCGCGTAGACGCCGGGGACATTGCGCTGTACGGGCGCGTTCGGATCGCCGACTTGATCAACGAGCGCGCCGATGCCGATCGAGTTCAGCACCGTTCCGTTGGCCACGCCCGCGTTGTCCACAAAATCTCCGTCGAGCACGGTGAATGGTATACCCGTCTCGGCTGTGGTGATCCCCGACGCTTCCCATCCGCCGAGTAACGCGTGGACCATGCCGGACGAATGGCGAAAGAAGGGTGCGTCGTAGACATAGCTGATTTCGAGGATGTGGCGCTGATCGTAATTTCCGCTGGCACGCGCGCTGGCGGTGTCATAGGAATTTACGAAGCCGGTATCGAAGCGCGAAGACGAGTCGTCAATCGCGTGGCTGTAGGTGTATGCCGCGCTAAACGTGAGATCTCCCGCGGTGCGCGTGGCCTCGACCTGCAGAGCGTGGTAAATCGAGTTGGCAGCCTCTTCCAGGCGCGTGATGTCGGAGAGGCCGTAAAACGGACGGTACGGATCGGCGTCATTGCCGCACGCCACGGAGAGATTAATAGCCGCCTGGCCGGTTACCGTGATGCCATTGACCATGCCGCTGTTGCAAATGTCGGCGCTGAGAGGCTCGCCGGGAGTGAATGGATTCTGCGAGGCGGGGAGAGGCTGAAGCTGATTTACGTCGCGCTGGGTGGTGAGATGGGTTCCTTTTGAGCCAACGTAGGCGACGCTAAGCGTCGTCTTCCATCCGATTTCGCGCTGAACGTTGAGATTCCATTGCTGAACGTAGGGCCAGATTGCCTTGCCAGGAATTGAAGTGACGGCGAGAGGGAAGAGAAGTCCGCCACCGCCGATATTGGTGTAGCCGGTGATGTTGTATTGCGTTGGCGTGAGCACGAGTGGAGGGCTGCCTTCGAGTGCTTCGGCGTCTGCTTCGTTGCCGTTGGTGTGTTCGAAGAAAATTCCGTAACCGCCGCGAATTGCCATTTTGCCATTGCCGAACGGATCCCACGCGAAGCCGATGCGCGGAGCCGGATTGAAAAGATGTCCCGTCAAGCAGCCTGGGGGAGTGCCCGTGCCTCCGCACTGAATTAACCCGTCGAACGGACTGCCGACGCCGGGAACGAGCGCCCCGGGCTGGCCGGTGAGAGAGCCATCGGTGTCAATTAATGGCGCGTCGGCGGCGCTGTAACTGCCTGGATTGAAATTGTATTCCTGCTTGAATTTCTCACGATAAGTTCCAAACATGCTGACGCGCAAGCCGAGATTCAGCGTCAGGTTCTTCTTCACATGCCAGTCATCCTGGAGATATGGCTCGAAGATTTTGTAGCGATTGTAGTACTTCGTCTGCAGGTTGGTTTGAGAGAAAGAGGCAATATTTCCGGAGAGAAAGTCGGCAAAAGCGTTTCCGGTACTAACGGGGGAAGTTGCGTCGAAGGTGAGGAATCCGCCAGTTCCAAAGCCGGGCTCGTTGATTTCGTTTTTCTGGTCGGCGATGAAAGTTGCCCCGAACGTTAAATTGTGCGAGCGGATAATTTTGGTCACGTTGTCGCGATAAGTGTAGATGGGATTGGCGTTGTTCCACGGAATGAAGCTCGCGTCTTCAGTGAAGCCACCATTGGTTAGCCCGCCGCCATAAGGCGTTCCGTTTGCGATCGAGAATCCGGGCAGCTTGCCGCCGAAGCCGTTATCGAAGAGGCCGGTCATGGTCATGCTGGATGGTCTTTGCCATGGGCCGGTATTGTTAAGGAAAATGTGATCGGCGGTGTAACCGAAGATGAATTCGTTAAGAAGTGTCGGGGAAGCGGCCGTCGTCAGTTTCGTGACGAAGTTTGTGGCCGGGCCGACAAAGTTCGTTTGAATCGTCGGGAAGCTGGATTGCTGCGACCAGTTCAGGACTTCGGGAGTGACAGTGTTCCAGGAATCGTGAATGTAACGAAATGTCAGGCGGTTCTTGCTATTGAGATTGTGATCGATTCGAAAAAGTTCCTCGCGCCAGAGCGTCGGTGTGGAAACGCTTCCTTGCCAGGCGGGATAGCCGCCGTTCGTCGTGTTCGCATGTGGAATCAGGGCCAGCAGCGGGTTCGTATTCGCCGTGTCAACGGGAACTTGATTACCCGGATAGAACATGCCGCCTGAACCGGGAATTGTGGGGCAATCTGCGAAAGTGCCGGACGAGTCGGGACACAAATCTGAAAAATTGCCGGCGCGCTCCTCGTCAGAGGGAACGTTCTGAATGAAGGTGGTCGGATTTTTTTCGCGGCGCCACTCTTCCGAGAAAAAGAAGAATGTTTTCGACTTATCTGAATTGTAATGGTGCGGGATGTAAACAGGGCCGCCAATGGTGTAGCCGAAATCATGTTTTTTGTATGGCGGACGGTCTGTATCGAAGAAACTTCGAGCGTTGAAGAAATCATTGCGGCCGAAATAAAAAACGTCACCGTGAAAACTTTTCGTGCCGGACTTGGTCACGACTTCCACCGTGCCCGAGCCGTTCTTGCCGTACTGTGCGCCGTAGTTGGACGTGAGAACCTGAAACTCCTGGATGGCGTCCGCATTTGGATAAACGTTCAGCGATGTCGCGCTCCCGTCGTCCATGTCACCTATGCCGTCAATCTCCCAGTTGTTGTACTCCGTGCGGCCGCCATTGATGCTGTATGACACGTTGCCGAATACGCCGACGACGCCTTCATCTTGCTGAGATTGATCGCTGACGCCCGGCGCAAGGGTGACGAGCTGAGTGAAATTCCGACCGTTCAATTCAAGCTGGGTGACTTGCTTCGCTGTAATGGTGTCGCTCACTTCAGAGGATTCCGTCTCGACTGCGGGAGCGCTGTCGCCCTCGACGGTGACGTGCTCGCTTACAGCTCCGACGGTCAGTTGGACGTCCACGCGACGTTTTTCGGCCGCGGCCAGAACGATGCCACTTTCCTGAAAACTTTCGAATCCTTTCGCGGTAACGGAGACCGTATACGTCGCGGCGGGAAGCCCGGCGACGAGGTAATCGCCGCTCGAATTTGTCGGAACAGTTTGATGAATGCCGCGCGCTTCATTTGCGACCGTCACTTGCGCCTCGGCAATCGCCGCCGAGGATTTGTCGGTCACGGTTCCTGTGATGTAGCCGGTGTCTTGGCCGCGCGCCAGGAAGGGAAGCGCAAGAACGGCCGCTAAGGATATGGCAAAAATGCGGAGTGTTTTCATAGTTCGCTCCGAGACGAAATCGAGTTTATCCGGGTGTATACGGGTGCGTTGTGCGATTAGAGGCAGTTGGCGTGCATGAAAACGCGTCGGTTTGGAACACGCGGCGAGAATGCGAATTTCATTAAAACGTTTAATAAACATTTAGGACACGAATGGCGAAATATTGGATTAGGAATTGGTGCCTGTCAAGAAGAAAAGCACGGGGGGAACGCGGGAGGAAGCCCAGGCCACACTTGTCCGCAGAGAGGCTTGTCCTAGCTGAATGTTAGCGCAAAGCCTTCGTAGATTCTCTGACGACAAGTTCCGGCGTCACGCGACGATGGGTCGCGCTGAATTCGCGGTTTTCCTGTCCAGCGCTAATGCTCTCCAGCAGAATGCCGACTGCCATCGTGCCCATGGATTCCATCGGTTGCCGGATTGTTGTCAGCGACGGCGTGTAGAGGGTCGCGGCAGCTACGTCGTCGAATCCGATCACGGAGCAATCATCGGGTACCCGCGCCCCAGATTTAGCGAGGGCACGCACCGCGCCGAACGCGGTCAGATCGTCGAATGCCATTAGAGCTGTAAACGGGCGCTTCCGCTTCAGCAATTCTTCGGTTAGCCGGAATCCAGCTTCGAAGCCGGAATTGGGATCGCGCGACTCGGGCAAATCCACAATTAGTTTCGCGTCGAGTTCCAGTCCATTTGCCTGTGCGAACGAACGAATTCCGCGCCAGCGAGGACCGCTATCGCCGAGCATTTTCGGTCCGCGAATGAACGCGATTTTGCGGTGCCCGAGCGCGAAAAGATGCTCGAGTGCCAGCCGCCCCCCAACTTCATTGTCCACGATTACCGAGTTGATTGAGTCCGTTTTCAACTCGCCGCCGATCAGAGTTGCGGGGATCGTGTTCTTCTCCAGATCGGCGAGGAAATGAATGTCGAGGAACAGCCAGTTGGCCAGGACGATCAAGCCTTCCACGCGGCGGTCGAGTAGCATTTCGAGATAGCGCTCGAAGCGGCTTCGCTCGTTGTGCACGTCGGCGAGGATGGGAAGATAAGAAGCTTGATAGAGCGCGTTCTCGACGCCGCGAAGTATCAGGGTGCAGTAGGGATCGGTCATGTCGAACACCATGACGCCGACTGAATGGCTTCGCTTACTGCGCATAAACGGCGTCAGGAGGTGAGGGCGGTAACCGAGGCGTTTGGCAGCGCTGCGAATACGATTCTTTGTTTTTGTGGGAATGAAGCGGGCGAGGGGCGCGTCGTTCAGCACGAAAGACACGGTAGTCGAGGAAAAACCGCTGGCGCGGGCGACGTCGCGAATCGTGACGGATGAGTTCTTCTGTCTTCTGTGCTTTACCATCGAACACCAGCGCGAACAGCTGCGTCACCTGTGAATCGCACGCGGCATGATACATCTTCTTGTGATGGTTGTTGAGACTCGTCGAGAAAGGTGCGGCTTCACTCGTTCTTGAATTCATTCTGCGGCTGGCCTAGAGTCCGATGACGTGATTCATTCGTTTCAATTTTCTTCGGCGCGCCCGGCGTTGGTAGCGGTATTCGTGTGCTCTTTCGTGTTTGCATTTGGGTCGGCTGAGACATCGGCGAAGATCGGCTGGGCATCTCAGTCGAATTCCGGCGCTGCTCCCGCCGGTGAACTCGAACGATTATTCATTGAAGGGCAAGCAAGCCTGCAACACGGCGATCTGGCGGCGGCTGAATCTGATTTTCGAAAGGTAGTGGCGGCGAATCCGCAGATCGCGGGAGCATGGGCGAATCTAGGCGTGATTGCAATGCGACGCAAACAGTGGAGCAGCGCCCTCGAGTTTTTGCATAAAGCCGAAAAACTCGCGCCAGGTGTTGCCGGGGTCCGCCTGAATATCGGCTTGGTTTATTTTCGCCAGGAAGAATTTCTATCGGCGATCCCGCCGTTTGAGTCCGTCGTGCACGACGCGCCTGACGCGACGCAACCCCGATATCTTCTGGGGCTGTGCTATTTCTTCTCGGAACGATATGCCGACGCCGCAGCGACACTCGAGCCTCTCTGGGATTCCGAATCGAGCAATCTCAGCTACCTCTATGTGGTTGGCATCGCAGCGGGGCGCGCCAAGCATGCTGACCTGGAGTCGAAGGCGCTCAGCCGACTCATTGAGGTTGGAGGCGATGCGCCCGAATTTCACTTGCTGATGGGTAAAGCCGATCTCAACCGTCACGAACCGGAAAAGGCGCTCGCTGAATTGCAGTCGGCGGAAAAAGCTGACGCGTCTCTTCCATTTTTACATTTCAATCTCGGACTTGCTTACCTGGGAATGAGCAAGTACGACGAAGCTCGCGCTGAATTCCTGAAAGACGCCGCCGTCGAGCCTGATCTCGCCTGGAACTACGATGAACTTGGCTCGCTCTATTCGCGCCAGCACGAGGAGGCGAAGGCCGAGTATTGTTTTCGAGAAGCGCTGAAGCGCGATCCGCATATCGCCAGCTCGCAATTCGGACTCGGCGAAATCTATCAGCGGCAGGGAAAATTTTCCCAGGCGCTGGCCGCGCTCGATGCCGCAGAAAAGCTGGCGCCAGATAGCCGCAATGTTCATTACGTTCGCGGGCGAATTCTGATGCATCTCGGCAAGGCGGAAGAAGCGAAGAAAGAATTCGCCGAATCGCAGCGGCTGCTCGACGCTGGCCAGGCGCGCGATGACCAAATCCGCAGCGGCATGGAATCCGAGATGAACCCGCCGCCTAATCCCGAGTTGATGAAAGAGCCGCAGTCGCCGTAGCCGCTCGCGGAAGGGAAGCCGCGCTAATTTTGATGGAAATGCGAGATGAGGACAGCGTCAGTAGAAGAGTGCCCTCGCGAAATAACGATCTGCTTTCCATCCGCCGACCACGCATACGACCAAATCATTTCTGAAGGAAAGCGTGTGACCTGCCGTGGCGCCGCTGCGGCATGCGTCTTTACGTCCACCGGCTGAAACCAGATATTGTCCACGCCATTCTGCTTGACCAGATATGTAACGCCGCTTCCATCGGGTGCCCACGCCAACGCCGATACTTCGCTGCTTGGAGACGCCTGAAATCCAGATGGCAAATCATAGCTCGCGCTGACCAAGCCGCCTTCGATCGGCAAGATTCCGAGGCGCGGCATGTCTGTTGCGCCGGGGCAGCAAGCCGCCGCGATATATTGCCCGTCGGGCGAAATGGCGGGCCACTCGAGCTCTTCGTCGCTGAGCCGCGCCGGCGAGCCGCTCTCCGTCGAAACCTTCCAGAGAGCGCCGTGTTGCTTGTGCGCGTCCTGATAAACCACGGTCTTCCCATCAGGCGTGCAGACTGGCGCCTCGATCGCATCACCGTGGGCGAGCTGATGGGCGCTTCCGCCGATCTCGGCAAACCAAATTCCCGTGCCCGTCGAGTCGGCCGCTGCGAACACGATCGATCGGCCATCGCCGCACGCGCGGGCCGACGTGATGTAGTTCGAGGATCGTGACGCGAAATCCTCATCCTTCTTGTCTCCGGGAGTTAGAATCGCCAGCTTTTGCGCACCGCCCACGTAAAAGGTGTGCAAGATTCTTCCGTCTGCCAGCCATGCCACGCCGCCCGTCCCTTGTTCCTCGCCCTTGCGCGTGACGATTTCTTTTCCTTCGCCTGTCAGGTTCGCATTCTTGGTTGCCGGAGCGACCCACAGGCTTCCGAAAACCGACAATTGCACGGTCACGGCAATCGAGCCGTCAGCCGTGATGCTTGTGCCCGTGTAGAAGTTTAAATCGCGCGTGACGCGTTCATCCACGCCGTCCGGATAGGACACCAGCCAGATTTGCGGATTAATGAAGCCGCCAGCGTCGGCCGCCGTCACCGCGAGATGATCGCCGTCGGGCAGCCACGCAAGACCGGAATAGCTGCGCCATTTGTGAGATCCGAGCGGCGTTTCTCGGCCCGTGGCTGCGTCAACCGTTTCGAGTCCTTCCTGTCGCGCGTTGGCGTACGAATCGGTGATCGGAATGGCGATCACTTTACCGTCGGGCGACCACGCCGGACTCCAGCGGTGGAAACGCGTATTGCCGTCGCGAGTGGCGAGGATATGTTCACCGGATCCATCAACGTTGGCGATGACAAGTTGGCTCCGCGCGGCAGCTTCTCCGCCGCCGGATGGAAACCGTACGAAAGCAATGCGTTTTCCGTCGGGCGCAAAAGTGATCGGACCATCCACGTCGTTGATGATTTGCTGAGGCGTTCCGCCGAGACTCGGAATCTGGAACAACGCACGGCGGCCGAGCTTCACATCGCGGACGTAATAAATATAGTTTCCATCGGGCGAAAATGTCATGGGGCGAATGTTTTTGGGATCCGGCGCGACGATTTGCACGCTGCTGCCCGTCGCGGTCTGGCGCACCCAAATCGCGTACTCGCCGGCATCCACTGTTACGTAAGCCACCCACTTGCCGTCAGGTGAAATCGTAGCGATGTACACGTTGCCGAGCGTGGTGAACTGCGTGATGGTCATGTTTGCCAGCGAAAATTCCTGTTTGTGGCCGAAGAACAGGTGATAGGCGAGAACGCCAGCCAGCGCCAACGCGACAAGGGGTGTGACCACCCCCAAAATCCGCTTCATCGTTCGTCGAGGCGTTTGAACGAGTGCTGGATCTATCCGCGCAGAAGTTGCTGACGGTGCAGCGGGCGCGGGTGTCGCAGAAGCCGCGGCCTGAGTTGACGGTGCGACGCGCGCGGACTCACTCTCTCGCTTCATGCGTTTTAAGTCGGCGCGAAGTTCTGCTGCTGTTTGGCAGCGCAAATCGCGGTCTTTCTCGAGCGCCTTGGCGATGATTTCATCGAGCTTCGGCGGAACTGCGGGATTTCGCGTTGACGGCGGCGCGGGGACTTCGTGAAAGATGGCGTCAAAAATTACCGGAGGTGTCGCGCCGGTGAACGGTCGCACGCCCGTAGCCATTTCGTAGAGCACTGCGCCGAAGCTGAATAGATCGGTTCGCGCGTCGAGTGCCTCGCCGCGCGCTTGCTCCGGCGACATGTAGGCTACGGTACCGAGCGCAGCACCTGGACTCGTTATTACCGCTTCGGATGCAGGGTCGGCGTCGAGGCTGGCTGTTGGGGCGCCGTGTTCGCTGAAAGTGCGCGTCGGCGCGGTTTTGGCCAAGCCGAAGTCGAGGATTTTTGCTTGTCCGCGCTGAGTAATGAAAATATTGGCGGGCTTGATGTCGCGGTGGATAATGCCGCGCGCGTGGGCCGCGTCGAGCGCGTCGGAGATTTGAATGGCGTATTCGAGCAGAGCATCAACTTGAATTGGCTTGCCGGAGATTCGCTCGCGCAGCGTCTGGCCTTCGAGTAATTCCATGACGAGGAACGGGCGAACAATGCCGCGCTTGTCGGTGTAATCGCCGATATCGTGAACGGTGCAGATTCCCGGATGATTGAGAGAGGAAGCCGCTCGAGCTTCGCGCTGAAATCGTTCGAGAGCCGCCTTGTCGGATTCAAGATCGGCGGACAGAAATTTGATGGCGACGAATCGCCCGAGACGCGTGTCCTCCCCCTTGTAGACGAGGCCCATTCCGCCAGAGCCGAGCGGCTCGAGGACGCGATAGTGGGAGACGACGATTCCGAGCTTCATCGTGGAAAATCATCGTATGTCAGCGATTCGGGCAGCGCAAGAGTTCTGGCGAGCGTTGCGCAATAGCGCCGAACGAAATTGTTATCTGAGATACAGCAGAATAGGTTGCATAGCCAAACGTCAATTCAGAGCCCGGAGGCTCCCGCCTCCGGGAACACATGCAGACAAAAGATGGCAGTTTCGTTCGAAGACCTGAGGGTGTTGTCGCATCACGTTTGCGATTCCTCAGGAAATGGCAAATTCGGCTCGGACGAATTCGGGTAAGTGATTTGCGTGCCTCGGACGAGCGCGAATGGCGTGAGTGCGTGAGGCTCGCGAAGCGTACGACTCATAATGTGTTCGACGGGCACTTTGTGGACAACGAGCGCATCTGAAATCAGTGAACGATGGCAGCGCCAGGGAACCGCCTCCGCGCACATGATGGCGCAACGTTTCGTTCGTGTGAACTCGATGAGATCGGCGAGCGCTGCATCAAATTCCGGCGTCTGCATATAGTCCGCGTATCCGCGAAAGCCGTCGTTACGCCAGCCTGTATTGATCGAATCCTTCGCGGGGTGACGCAAGCCGCCGAGCTCTTTTCTATGCGCGTATCCGATGTGAGCTTTACGCAGCGAATCGTCGAGCGCATCGGAATTGAATTGAGGATTTCGACGCGAGCGCGGAATCGTTCTGACATCGACAACGCATTCAACTCCGTGCGCTTTGAGCAAAGCGAGGAATTCATTGAGCGGCCGGGTGGAGTGGCCGATAGTCAAAATCGCATTGCTGGCGGCCGGCGTTTCGGATTTGGGCGGAATTTCGGATTTCACGTCTCGTCTTTGCGCAGCGGAGCGCGGTTTTGCGGAAGTCCGCGACTTTTTCGATCCTGGCTTCATCGAATGTTCATTTGCGGGTGACCGGCCGCGTTCTGTAGAATTTTATCGTGTCGCCGCGCGCGCACATTCGCCGGGCTTGCCGGCGCGCTCGCGGCTCACTCTGATGTTGATGATACACTGTGACGTGCCGAGCTTCGGCCGGAGTTGAGAATGCGCCTGGCAATTGGAGCGGATCACGCTGGTTTCCCACTTAAGCAGGACCTCATCCCCTTTCTCCAGGGACTCGGCCACAGCGTTCTGGATCTCGGAACAAACAGCACCGCGCCCGTGGATTATCCCGATTTTGCGGAAGCAGTGGGACTGGCCGTTACCGATGGCCGCGCGGAACGCGCGATTCTCATTTGCGGCAGCGGCGTCGGCGCTTCAGTGGCCGCGAATAAACTTCCCGGCGTTCGTGCTGGGATCGCACACGATTGTTATTCCGCCCACCAGGGCGTCGAGCACGACAACATGAACGTTCTTGTTCTCGGCTCGCGCGTGATCGGCGTCGAACTCGCAAAAGATTTGGCTGCAACGTACATCAAAGCCGTGTTTACGAATGAGCCGCGCCACGTCCGCCGGCTCGAAAAAGTGAAAGCATTGGAGGTGAAGTATGGCAAGCAAAGTTAGCCCGAATGCCGCGGAGACTACGCAGGGGAGCGCCAATCCGCTGCGACTTGCCGAGGCGCAAGGCCAGGGCATATGGCTCGATTACATTCGCCGCACGCTTCTGACAAGCGGGGCGCTGAAGAAGCTCGTCGATGAAGACGGCTTGAGCGGCATGACCAGCAATCCGACGATTTTCGAGAAGGCCATTGCCGGCAGCGCCGATTACGACGACACGCTGAAGAAGTTAATCGATCGCGATTCGAGCGTGAGCGCTGCTGCACTTTTCGAAGCGCTCGCCGTCGAAGACATCCGCATGGCCACGGATATTTTGCGGTCTGTGTACGATCGCACCGGTGGCGCGGATGGGTTCGTGAGCCTTGAGGTTTCTCCGACGCTTGCGCGCGACACGGCGGGAACGATTCGCGAGGCGCGTCACCTGTGGGACGCGGTCCAACGGCCGAACTTGATGATAAAGGTTCCGTCCACGCCCGAAGGAATTCCGGCGGTGGAGGAACTTCTCGCTTCGGGGATTAACGTCAACATCACGCTGATGTTTTCGATGGGGCATTACGAGGCTGTAGCGCGAGCTTACATCCGCGGCCTCACGCGCGCTTCCGATCCTTCGCGGATCGCGTCGGTCGCGTCGTTTTTTGTCAGCCGCGTGGATAATCTCGTTGATCCGGCGCTCGAAAAGATTGGAACGCCGGAGGCTCTCGCATTGCGTGGAAAGGCGGGCATCGCAAATTGCCGCCTCGTTTACAAGCGCTTTCAGGAAATTTTTGACGGGCCCGATTTCGCGCCTCTTCGCGCCAAGGGAGCGCGTGTACAGCGTGTCTTATGGGCGAGCACGAGCACAAAAAATCCCGCGTATCCCGATACGCTTTACGTCGCCGAGTTGATCGGCCCTCACACGGTAAATACGCTGCCTCCCGCGACGCTTGAGGCGTTTCGCGATCACGGCGTCGTCCGCGGCTCAACGATTCTCGATTCGCCGGAGACGGCTGCGGCCGAAATCCGGGGTCTGGCGAAGGTTGGCATCAGTCTCGATGCCGTCACCCACAAGCTGCAAGTTGACGGCGTGGATTCGTTCGCCAAGTCCTTCGAAGATTTGATGGCCGCACTGGAAAAGAAAAAAGCGGCGCTGCTCGCGGCAAAAGGTGGCACGGCAGCGAACGTGGGCGGTGCGGCAAATACAGGCGCAGCAGCGAACATAGGCAAAGAAGAGCAATCGCTCGGCCCACTCGCTCCAGCGGTCGACCAACGATTAAAGACGTGGGCGGGCGCGCAGTTTTCGAAACGTCTCTGGGCCAAAGATCCCACGCTTTGGGCGCCTGCGGGCACTCCTGAAATCACGGATCGCCTCGGCTGGCTGAATTTGCCCGAAGTGCAGCGCGCGCAAGTAGCCGATCTTGTGAAGTTCCGTGAGGAGATCAAGGCTGCAGGATTCACGCACGCCGTGGTTCTCGGAATGGGCGGCTCGAGCCTCGCGCCTGAAGTTTTCGAGAAGACGTTCGGCAGCCGCGATGGCTATCCCGTGCTTCACGTCCTCGATAGCACTCACCCTGCAGCCATTACCGCGCTCGAAGATAGCCTCGATCTGCGGCACACGCTCTTCATCGTGTCGAGCAAATCGGGAACGACCACCGAGCCGAACTCATTCTTCTATTATTTCTGGCGTCGTGTGAGCGAGCACGAACGGTCCGCGGGCCGCCATTTCATCGCGATCACCGATCCAGGGACGCCGCTTCAGAAACTCGCCGAGCAACGCGACTTCCGCCGCGTGTTTCTGGCGACGCCGGATGTCGGCGGCCGTTACTCGGCGCTGACGCATTTTGGTCTCGTTCCCGCCGCCATCATCGGGCTCGATTTGCAGCGATTCCTCGATCGAGCGTTGTCCATGCAGCAGGCCAGCGCGGCAGACGTCGCGGTGCAAAATAGTCCTGGTCTGCAACTCGGTGCAATCGTCGGCGAAGCAGCGAAAGCCGGACGCGACAAAATTACATTTTTCGCATCGCCATCGCTGCGACGCTTGCCCGTCTGGCTCGAACAGTTGATTGCAGAGAGCACAGGCAAGGAGGGAAAGGGAATCGTTCCCGTAGCGGACGAGGAGCCGGCAGGCGATCCCTCGCGATACGGACCGGATCGTTTGTTCGTGCATCTGCGGCTCGCCTCGGAGAAGGACGACGTTCACACCGCTAAGCTGCGTGCTCTTGAAGCGGCGGGCCATCCAGTCGTTCGGATCACGACGAACGATATCTACGATCTCGGCGGCGAATTCTACCGTTGGGAAATTGCGATTGCCGCAGCCGGTGCCGTTATCGGCATTCAGCCGTTCAATCAGCCGGACGTGCAACTTGCCAAAGATCTGGCTCGCCAAGCCATGAAGAAGACTCCCGGCGACGGCACTAACAAATCCACCGCGCCGGACGCCGTTGACTCGTCCAATTCCGCCGCGCTGAGCGCCGCGGTGCAAAAGTTGCTCGCGTCCGTGAATCCAGGCGACTACATCGGTATTGACGCGTACATCGCGCCTTCGGATCGCACTACTGCCGCGCTCGAGCGGATCCGCACTTTGCTCTGGCATCGCTCGAAAGCCGCCACGATGCTCGGCTACGGCCCGCGATTCCTTCACTCCACCGGCCAGCTGCACAAAGGCGGACCGAATACCGGCCTCTTCATTCAGATTCTCGACACGCCCGCTGCGGATCTCGCCGTTCCCGAAACCGATTACACGTTCGGCACGTTGATTCGCGCGCAGGCTCAAGGCGACTACACCGCGCTTCAGCAACGCGGCCGCCGGCTATTGCAGATTCAACTGGGCCGCGACGTCTTCGCCGGCCTCGCTCATCTGGAAGAGGTGCTGCGTGTCTGATGTCACGACGCTCTTTTGGGACGTGGGCGGCGTGATTCTGACGAATGGCTGGGACCGGTCCGATCGCCGCGAAGCCGTCGAGAAGTTCCATCTGGACTGGGACGAGTTCGAAGATCGCCACGAACTGCTTCTGAACGGTTTCGAGACGGGCGAAATCTCGCTGTCGGAGTATCTTCAGCGAACGGTTTTTTACCGCGATCGCCCGTTCACACGCGATGAATTCGAGAAATTTATCTTCGATCGGTCGCGCCCTCTGCCGGATTCAATGAAGTTGCTTGGCAAGCTCGCAGCCAAGAAGAAATACTTTATCGCCGCGCTGAACAATGAGTCGCGCGAAATCAACGAATACCGCATTCACGCTTTTCATCTGCGGGATTACTTCGACGCGTTCTTCAGCTCATGCTATCTCGGAGTCCGCAAGCCGGGCGATGGAATCTATCGTCGCGCGCTTAGCATCACGCAACGCGATCCTTCCGAGTGCGTCTTTATAGATGACCGCGGCTTGAATCTCGAGTGCGCCAAAGAGCTCGGCATGCGCACGATCCAATTCCGCGACGCCAATCAATTGCGTGAGAACCTCGCGAATTACGGCGTAACTGACGGAGAATAGCCAGGAGGCACTGCATGGAACTTGGAATGATTGGTTTGGGAAAAATGGGCGGATACATGACCGAACGCCTGATCAAAGGCGGCCACCGGGTCGTGGGATTCGATCGCGATGCCGCGACAGTACAGAAAATTTCCGAAAAGGGCGCGCAGAGCGCCAATTCGCTCGAGACACTCGTCTCGCAACTCAAAGCGCCGCGCGCCATTTGGTTGATGGTCCCAGCAGGCGCGCCGGTGGACAGCACGATCGCCTCCCTGTTGCCCCATCTCACTGAAGGCGACACGATCATTGACGGCGGCAATTCGAATTATCGCGATTCAATGCGCCGCGCCGCGGAATTGAAGCCGAAGAATATCAATTTCGTCGACGTCGGCACGAGCGGCGGCGTTTGGGGCCTCAAAGAAGGCTACAGCATGATGATCGGCGGAGAAGCCGCCGTGGTCGAGCGCCTCTCGCCAATATTCAAAACGCTGGCTCCCGGCCCTGACAAAGGCTGGGGACGCATCGGCCCAGCAGGCTCCGGCCATTTTGTGAAGATGGTTCACAACGGAATCGAGTACGGAATGATGCAAGCCTACGCGGAAGGGCTCGACCTGCTCGGTCACAAGAAAGAGTTCGCGATAGATCTTCTACAAGTTTCGCGCATTTGGCAGTACGGCAGCGTAATTCGCTCGTGGCTGCTCGATCTCACGGTTGACGCGCTCGCTGGAAATCCCAAGCTCGAAGGAATCGGCGCTTACGTGACCGATTCCGGCGAAGGACGCTGGACGACGATCGAGGGAATCGAGCTCGGCGTACCGCTGCCGGTGATTTCCGCGGCGCTCGACGTGCGCCTCCGCTCGCAGGACCCCGAGCCTTTCGCCAATAAACTCCTGGCTATGATGCGCCACGAATTCGGCGGGCACGCGGTGCAGTCTGTCGCAAGTAAATGATTCGGCCGATTCCAATTTCAAAAATTCACTGAGGTTTCGAAAGGATTTGACTGTGAGCACAACCGCCGCCGGGACACCGGCAACGGTGGTCGATGACAAATCAGCCCCTCAAGAAGCGCCGAAACGCACGGCGTCCGAGCCGTGTCTCTTCGTGATTCTCGGCGCGACCGGCGATTTGATGGGCCGCAAACTTTTTCCCGCGCTTTACCGTCTCAGAAAGCGCGGCCTACTGCCCGATCACAGCGTCGTGCTTGGCGTGGATCTTCGCACCGACCTCAACGACGACAGCTTTCGCGATCAATGCCGTGCTGAACTGATTGCCAGCGGCATCCCGGAAAAAGAGCTGCCTCCGCGATTCACCGGCGGCAACTTGCTCTATCAGGCGCTGCCGAACGGCAACGACTATCATGCTCTCGCCGCGCGCATCGCAAGCATCGAGAAAGAAAAAAACCTCCCCGGCAATCGCGTTCTTTATCTGGCGTTGCCTCCCGCCGCGTTCAGCCCAGCCATCACTGCTCTTGGCGAAGCCGGACTAAATAAAAGTCCCAAATGGACGCGCATCGTAATTGAAAAGCCTTTCGGTCACGACTTCGATTCCGCCCAGGCGCTCAATGATTGCGTTCACAAGTATTTTACGGAAGATCAGGTCTACCGGATCGACCACTATCTCGGTAAAGAAACGGTGCAGAATATTTTGGTTTTTCGTTTTGCGAATTCACTTTTCGAGCCGCTGTGGAATCGCGATCGCATCGCCAGCGTGGAAATCACCGTGGCCGAATCTATCGGCATTGAGCACCGCGCCAAATATTACGAAACCGCGGGCGCGCTTCGCGACATGATTCAAAATCATCTGACGCAACTCATGACTCTCACCGCCATGGAGGTTCCTCCGGCATTTGAAGCGGAGGCCATCCGCCATGAAAAAGCGAAGGTACTGCTTTCGGTGATGCCTCTCAATCAAAGTGACGTGGTGTTCGGGCAATATACGGCTGGCAAGATAGACGGTAAGGATGTGCCGGCGTACGTGGATGAGCCTGGCGTTGCCAAGGATTCCACGGTCGAGACGTTTGTTGCCCTTCGCCTGTGGGTTGAGAATTGGCGCTGGCACGGCGTTCCTTTTTTCCTGCGTACCGGCAAGCGCCTGGCCTGCCGTGCGAGCGAAATCGTGGTCAATTTTCGCCGGCCGCCGGTTATGATGTTTCGCTCAGCCGGAGAAGCCGCGCTGCAGCCCAACAAACTGGTGATGACGATTCAGCCCGACGAAGGCTTCGACATTCGCTTCGAAATCAAGAAGCCCGGCGATGCCGTTGAGCTGCAGAACCAAAGCCTGCACTTCAGATACTCGGACGTCTTCGAGCCGCTGCCGGAAGCGTATGAAACTCTTTTGCTGGACGTCTTGAAAGGCGATGCCACGCTGTTCGTCCGCGACGACTGGGTGGAAGATTCCTGGCGCCTCTACACGCCGCTCATCAAGAATCGCCCGCCCGTTCATCTCTATCCTGCCGGGTCGTGGGGTCCGCCGGAAGCGGATGGGCTCATGGCAGGTGTAGCCGAGGGCTGGACCACCCCGTGATTCGCGAAGCTCGCGTCTTCGCCGATACTGCGTTGCTCACCCGTGCCGTTGCCGAAGAATCACAGCGCATCGCGCTCGATGCGGTTCTCGCCACGGGACGATGTTCCATTTGCCTCTCCGGTGGCACGACTCCCAAATCACTGAATGAACTCTGGGCGCGCGATTACGTTACCCGAATGCCCTGGAAGAAAATTCATTTGTTTTGGGGCGATGAGCGCTACGTTCCGTACGATGACGAACGCAGCAACTATCGCATGGCGCGCGAGTCGCTACTTTCGCGCGTGAACATACCGGACGGAAATATCCATCCGATGCCGACCGATCTCGCGGATCCTAATGAAGCGGCGATCGCGTACGAGAAGACGTTGCGCGAATTCTTTATAGACCGTCCGGAATTTGATTTGCTTTTTCTCGGCATCGGTCCCGAGGGCCACACAGCTTCGTTGTTTCCGGATTCGCCTGCGCTCGCGGAGAAGCAACGCGCAGTTGTCGCCGTCGTCGCGCCCGCAGAGCCGCCACAACGCCTGACGCTCACCTATCCGATGCTCAATCGCTCCCGGAATATTTTCTTTCTTGCGGAAGGCGTCAAGAAACGCGAAATCATCTCGGAAATTCGTCGCGAGCCGGAGAACGCAACCAGCCGTTATCCTGCCGCGCGAATTCGTTCAGCCGGCCGCCTAATCTGGTTCCTCGATCAAGCCGCAGCCTGGTGAGGCGTGACAGCCTCATGCCGTGCGCTCTTTCGCGTGCGGAGTCTTAGGAAAGTCTGCCGAGAGCCCGCTCGACGCGTTCTCGCAATCCTCGTAAACGCGCCACCGGCTCGTTCGAAAAAACTAACCGTACAAAGCGGTCGCTGCGTTCCGATCCCCAATTTTTCATCGGTGTAGCCGCAATCTGACCGCGCTCCATCAAGCGCTTGCTGGCTTCCGCGCTCGCGATGCCGAATGGTTCCGCATCGAGAAGCACTGACCAGCCTCCGCTGCACGGCATGAGCGGCAGTGATTTCAATTCTTCACGAATGCAATCGAGCCGCGCCTGCCATTCCGTAACGGCGGCTCGAAACGACGCTTCGCCATCGCGCAAAGCAGCTGCCGCCGCGCGTTGCGCGATTCCCACCTGGCATACCACATTCGAAATGCACACGAGCCCGATGTCTCGCATCGTCTCGGTCGGCCCGACAATCCAACCCACGCGCCAGCCGATCATCCGCTGTTCCTTTGATACCGTGCCCACCGTGATTGTGCGCCGCGCCATTCCATCAAGCGATCCCGGATGAAAATGTGCGGCGCCGTCGTAGAGGATCCGCTCCATCGCCGCGTTGTAAATCATCCACGCGTCGGCGGCCATGCACGCCTCCGCAACTGCTTCCCACTCGCTGCGATTGAGCACGGCGCCGGAAGGCATCGAGGGACTCATCATCAAAAATGCGCGCGTTCGCTTTGTGACGGCGCGTCGCAGCGCATCGAGATCGAGGCGCCACGCTCCATTCGTCGCGTAGAACGGCACAAATACGGGAATTCCTCCCGCAAGCCGCACGCGATTGATAAGGCCAACGTAGATTGGATCCGTCATCACGACTTCGTCGCCCGGATTCAGAAGGGCCAATAGCGTGTTCAGAATTCCGGCGCAACCGCCCGCAGTGATGATGCACTGCCGCTGCCAGTCATATTCCACGCCGGATAGTCCGGCGACGTGCTCGGTCGCGGCCATGCGAAGTTCGTTCGCGCCAAAAAACGGCAAGTAACTGTTCGCGCTGTCCGCATCCACTTCATCTCTCGAGATCGCCACAGCCGCTTCGGGCGGGCGCACGTCCGTATCGAGATTTTCGAGACGCAGCACATCCGGAGCCGCGGCGTCGGCAAGTTCCGCCGTCGCGTCAACGCCGATTCCGACGAGATGCTCCACGCGTTCAACAGTCATACGACAACCTCCGAGCGGGCCAATATTACGCAACGCGGTGCAGCGCGCACAACTTCGAAACGCATCGCTGGCCTCGATACGCATTTTCGATTCGCGTGCGCCGAATCGGAACTTCCGTACCATTGACCATCGCGCGCTCGCTTCATAACATGGACTCACGGCGCGAAATCGCGCCACGGCCGCAGTTTTGCCCGCCGGAACTCGTTCCGCTTCAATCGTCGCGGCGAGATCCAAATTTCGAAATCCATTGGAGTCTAAGCCCCATGCCCACGCCTCCTTCAGCCCCAGCATCCGCGTCAGCCGCAGTGACGAGAAACGCAACCGGGAATGCGGTCGCGCAAACTCATGCGGCAATTCAGGGAATGCCGCAAGTGAACACGATTGCCGAAGAACGCCGACGAGGGCGTCGCGTTCTCCTGCGCATCCGGGCCAACGTCCACGTCATGCTAAAAGGAAAGGAAGAAACGCTGGAGGTCACCACACTCAGCGTGAATCCTGCGGGCGCGATGCTCGTTTGTCCAAAAAATCTTACCGCGCAGACGCAATTCCTGCTCCAGCATGCCGCGACGAAGCAAACGATTCCATGCCGCGTCGTTTCCGCGGCGAAACAGGTGCAGGATGGCTTTCACGTGCCGATTTCGTTCGATGACCCTGCGCCCAATTTTTGGAAGATCGATTTTCCGCCCGAGGACTGGAAGCCGCACGACGATATGTAGGCCGCCCGGCTAATTTGAGCCCTTGCCGGCATAATCGAAAGCAGCGAAAAACGGAGATTCGCGTCCGTGCGTGGACGACTCAGGAGTGGAACGGCAGATTTGCGAGATCCAGATTGCCGCCCGATAAGATGATCCCAACGCGTTTGCCGCGCGCGTCAATCTTTTTTAAGAGTGCGGGAGCCGCTGCGACGGCGGCCGAAGGCTCAATCACGATCTTCATCCGTTCCCAGATCAACCGCATCGCCTCGACAATGTCGGCTTCGCTTACAGGCACGATTTCGTCAACGCGTTCGCGCAGAATCGAAAATGTCAGCGGGCAGAGCGTCGCGCGCAAGCCATCGGCGATCGTTTCCGATTTCGCAGCTGGTTCAAGTTTGCCGCTCTCCATCGAGCGGTAAGCGTCGTCCGCGTTATTCGGCTCGCACCCGATAACACGAATCTTCGGTCGCAATTCTTTCGCTGCAATTGCGGTTCCGCTCAGCAGGCCTCCTCCGCTTACGGGAGCCATCAAGAGATCAAGATCCGGAGTTTGTTCCAGAATTTCGAGTGCAACAGTTCCTTGCCCCGCAATCACGCGCAAATTATCGTAGGGATGAACGAGCGTGGCTCCAGTCTTTTCTAATATCTCTTTCGCAGTGGATTCGCGCGCAGCAAGAGTCGGCTCACATTCAGTGATTTGTCCGCCGTAAGAGCGCACGGCCGCTTTCTTCGTTTCTGGCGCGTTCGACGGCATCACGATCCACGCCGGAATGCCTCGTTTGCCAGCCGCGCGTGCCAGCGCCGCAGCGTGATTGCCCGAAGAGTGAGTCACAACGCCGCCCTTCGCCTCTTCCTCCGTAAGCGAGAGAACGGCATTCGTTGCGCCGCGGATTTTGAACGAGCCTGTTTTCTGGAAGTTTTCACATTTGAAATAAAGCCGCGCGCCGGTGAGTTCGTTTAACGCCGAGGAAGTGAGCACCAAAGTGCGGTGAATCTGCGGCGCGATACGTTCGTGAGCCGCGCGAATCGTTGTTAAATCGGGACCGGAAGGCATGGTCAGCGGGTGATAGTGAACGTAGTCTTCGCGCTCGCCGAATTTTCGTATCGATTGCTTGCGCGTACCGAAATCGTGTGTTCGCCCGCCGGGAGATTGTGAAGCACGATCTCGTATGACTCCTGGAGAGAGTCCGATAGCGATCCCTTGGGGAAAATCACGCTCCAGTCGGCGCTGTCAACGCTGTATTCGGCGAGTTCGATCGTGCTGCTCGGATCGTGAACATCAAACGACAGCGTCACGTCGCCGCGCGCGCCGGCGTCCGGATGCGCGCTGATGTGCTCGATAGCCGGCGGAGTATTATCCACGTCGAAGCGATCGCTCACGCGCTCGGTCGTCAGGGCCCGGTCAGCGGGGTTCGATGGAGCGTCCGAGGCCACGATTTTCAAGTAGTACGCGCCATCGGGGAGCGTTGTCGCGTCCCAGGAATAATAGTGCTGCTCGACTTTTTCCTTCAGCGGCCGCCAATTTTTTTCGCCTTCGCCGCGGATGTATACGCCGAAGGTCAAATCGTCATCGTTGTCGTCGTGGCTCGACCACATCACGCTGCGATAGCCTTTTTGCTCAAATCCTTGCGGCGGAATTTCCACTTTCGTTGGTTTTGGAATGTCCGACGACGTTGGAGTGGATGGAGCCGATGGATTGTAGGCAGGCGGAATTCGAAGCTGGAAAGGCATGGGTGTGCCCACTCCGCCTACCGGAGTCACGAAACCTTGCACGCGAATGCCGGGGCTCTGAACAATCACACTGTCAATTACAGGCGCGACGTTCTTAGGCAGATACGCCAGATTCACCCACGAAATATTCGGCGTTCCTCTGCCATCGGATTCGCGGAACACCACTTTCCACTGCACAAATCGCGCTGGTGGGCACGTCACTGTGTCTCCGCCCGCATTCGAGTACGGTCCTGCCCAATCGCTCCAATTTTCTCCAGGCCGCGACGTATTTCCCGATCGAACATAAAAAGACACTTTGCCCGACGCGACTCCGTTCTCGCCCCACCACGTCAGCTTGCCCCACTGCGAGAAAATCTTGGCGTCGAATGCTTCCGATTCATACGAGCCGTCTTTTTCCTGCCCGGGGCCAAGCACGAATACTTTGCCCGGGTTCGCCGTCGCCACATAGACGGCGCCGCCTGCACCGGGAACCAACGCAGTCACTTGGTCGGAGGCCGCGCTTGCAGTGATTGAAAATATTCTTTGGCCCTCGAGCTCAATCACATTGCCGTGATTGCCAGTGCCGAGCAGCAATTTTCCGTCGCTCGCGAAGCCGAGCGCGTAGACGGCATCATCCCTCGAGCTCCATAGCGACTCCGGCGATCCATCGGGCGCAATGTGTAAGACCTCACCGCCGCCGGTCACAGAAGGAAAAAAGGGAACCGGAGCAGCCGCCGTGATGGGCACCTGCGCTTCGATGGTCACCTGCCCTCCGCCCGTTGAAATCTGGGCCTGCGGCGTGGACTGAACAATCACCGGCGGCGGAACGGATGGCGCTGTCTTCGGTTTTTCGCCAATCGCCGCCGCGTAGATGTTTCCTTTCGCGTCATCAAGCAGCGCTGTCACCTCTTTTTTGTCGGTCTCGTAGAGGACGAACGCGTGTCCCCCCACCGGAACAGCTGCTCCGTTTTTTGTCGCCACATCAACGCGCAGAATCAATCCGTCGGGGTCCGTGCCCACCAGCAAGTTGCCCTTGCCGTCCACAGCGATCGATCGCGCGTGCCGCTCGTCAGTCTTAAAGAAAAGCTGCCCTTTGCCATCCGGACCGACAGCGAATACTTCGCCTTTATCGCCAGTGCCCACAAATAGCGTTCCATGCGAATCAATCGCGAGAGCCCAGATGTACTTTGTCTTAGGCTCAAAAAAAACGCTCTTCTGCCCGTCGGATGTGACTTTGTAAACTTTTCCGTCAGGCGACGTCCCGACGTACAAATTATCTTTGGCATCGAAAAGAATCGCTTGCGCGGAAAGCTCCTGCGATTCGAACACCGTCGTCGCGGTCCCGTGCTCATCGAAACGAACGACCTTCGCATTCGAGCCGCCCGCCGCAAACAATCGCCCGCGCGAATCGAGCCGCACTTGCCACAGATAAGCCAGGTTGGGATCGGCGAACTGCGCGAAATGAGGAGCCGGCGCGAGCCACCCATCGCTTCTCAGCGCCACCCCCTTCCGCGTGCCTTTCTCGAAATCCGCGTAGTCCGTCTGCCGCCAGAATCGCGTGTGCTCGGCGTTCGCCGAGTTCGAGATCGCTAGAATTCCTCCGATGGCGCCAATGGCCGCCAGCAAGCACACCGCGCACATTCGTAATTTCATCAAACCCGCTGCTCCTTCATTTACGGAAATTCACTTCACGGAATCTCTTTATGGAATTCACTTCACGGTGATGGTAAGCGCTCGCTGCCCCGCAATCACTTGATTCATCGCCACGGACCATTCGCCCGCCGCCGATTGGCCTAATAGCCGCGCGGCGCCCGGATTGCGGCGCTGATCCATGATATTGATTTCCGAAAGCGGCACATTGGGAAGCTCTTTATCCTCGACCAGCAGAGTCGGCGTCGGTTGCATCAGCGCGGCATAGAGACGATCGTTGTGCCTCTCGCGGTTCATCATCGCCACAAGTTCATCGAGGCCGGCAAGCTGCGAAGGCGCGCCAAACGGCTGCGTCATTCGGTTAAGCGTTTCGCCGTCTGACACCAGCAATTCCATCGGCCCGCGCGCGGACTGCAGCGGAATCGTGATCGGAATTTCCTGAATGAAGGGAGAGCCGCGATAAGGTCGCAACAGAACCTTCACGCCAATCGTTTCGCCAGGCTCGACTTCACTCTTTTCGCTCCACGCGCTTTCAATCGTCGCGGAGCGATGCTCGGGAAGACTCGTCACCCGCAGCGAAATCTTGTCAATCTTCGGCGGCTCGTACGGATTGGTGTAAATCTCGCTGAAAGTCCGCAGCACCGCAAACGCAATCTGCAAGCCGCTCGGCGCGCCAGAATCCTGCGGCGCAAAAAAATCTTCCAGCTTCACCGACCCATGACCCCTCACATCAATCGCACCACTCAGTTGCAGCGTGGTGCCCTCGGTGTACGCCGTATTCCCCGAAATCCCATTCAACGCGGAAACTGCAACAAGCAGCGGCGTGAGCTGCCGCAGTTCCGCCACTTCGAAATGAAAACGCTTCTCCTCTTGCGGCGTCGCAATCGAAACATCCATCGGAATCATCCGCGGTCCCGCCCCTAGGCGCCCCATCACCGCCGTCGTTCGATCTTCCGTAAGCGTTCCGATCACGCTTCCGCTGCTCATGATTTTCGTGGATGCCATCGAAGAATTCAGCGTCATCACCACGTGCCCGCGCGTCAGTGGAATCGATACATCGCCAAAGCTGAACAGCGGATGCCCGCACGCGAACACGCGGTCGCCCACAATCGCCGTCACCGTGCAACCCGCGTCGAGCGAAAGATCGCCGCCCACCAATTCCATGCCCACCATGTCGCCGGGCTTCAATTTCGCATCTTCCGGCGAGGGAGCCGCCTTGCCGCCCACCATCGCCGTCATTCCCAGCGCGCTGAACTGGCTCGCGAATTGCGCGATAGTCTCCGGATATACGCCGGTCATGATCAGCGGCGTTTCAATCGGCACCAGGAAGCTGCCAGCATCAAGCGAAGCGCGTCGCGCAAGTTCGGGCGAAACTGGAATTCGCGGCGCAGAAAATCCAGCAGACATCGTCGCCCATTGCGTTGCGTCGGGGCTCGATGCAGGGTTGGGTGCGGGATTCGGAGCAATGTTCGGTGAGTAAGAAGTAGCCGGTAATTTTGCCGTGCCGTCTGCCGGAAGTGCGTTGTTGATGTCGTACATGTTCGCAATAGGCGTCACACCGCCAATCGCTTCTTTCGTGAACATTCCCAATTTCAGCGACAGCGCACCCGCCAGCTTCCCATTGATAAAAACCGGGCTGCCGCTCATGCCCGCCACAACGCCCGAATGTTCCGGCTTATCGCCCAATAATTGAACGAGAATTACGTCCACCTTCGGACCCAGCGCATTATGAAGCACGCCAATCACGGTCAGATCCATGGGCTCGACAGTGTCGCCGCTGAAAATCGTGTACGCGACACCCTTCATGCCAGGCTGAATCTGATCAATCGGCAGGGTTGTGTCCTGCGAAGTCGCGTCCTGCGAGATTGCGTTCAACAAGGTCCCGTCATCCGCGGCAGGCAGCGATACAGCGGTAGTCAGAAGCAACACCACGGTTAAGGCTAGGAAGAACCGGTTTCGCATAAATTTTGATGATACCCGTGCCACCGAAGCGGCGCAAACCATCGTTTCAGTTGGGTTAGATGCCGGTTACCCTGATTCAGTTCCTTGGGCACGCCAAACTACGTCGAACGAATTGGAGTTCGTCGCCAACCTGCTAGAATTCCATGCGTGAGCAAAGCGAAGATCGAGCCCGCGAAGAAGATTGACGGTGTCGTCGAGCTTCCCGGCGACAAATCCATCTCCCACCGCTACGCAATTCTCTCAGCGATCGCCGAGGGGGCGAGCGAAATCCGCAATTATTCCGTCGCAGCCGATTGCCAGAGCACCCTCGATTGTCTTAGACGTCTGGGAATCGAAATTGAATCGCGCGGTCACACAATTCGTGTCTCCGGCAAAGGCTTGCGCGGCCTGAAAGAGCCACGGCGTTCGCTCGATGCCGGCAATTCCGGCACCACGATGCGCCTTCTCACCGGTGTCCTCGCCGGGCAATCTTTCTCTTCGACGATTACCGGCGATGGTTCGTTACGCCGCAGGCCGATGCGCCGGATTCTCGATCCGCTTTCCGCCATGGGTGCGAAAATCGCGGCACAAGAAGGCGGTCTCGCGCCTCTCGAAATCCAGGGGACGCTGTTGCATTCGATTGACTACACGCCTCCAATCGCGAGCGCACAAGTGAAATCCGCGATTCTCCTCGCCGGACTTTACGCCGAAGGCGAAACTACAATTCACGAATCCGTTGCCACTCGCGATCATCTCGAGCTCGCCCTGCGCGAATTTGGCGCGCGCGTAGTCGCCGCAAAGGGTGTCGTTCGAATTGAAGGCGGCCCTCGTCTCGAAGGCCGAGTCCTAACTGTTCCTGGCGATCTCTCCGCCGCCGTTTTCTTCATCGCCGCCGCGCTGATTCTGCCCGGCTCGAACGTCATCATTCACGACGTCGGCCTCAATCCCACGCGCACGCGAGTCCTCGACTTTCTCATTTCCATCGGCGGGCCGATTCATGTCGCATCGTTGCAGAGCCGCGATGGCGAACTCGTCGGCGATCTATCCGTGCGCCACGCGCCTCTCGCCGGCGGCGCAATTTCAGGCGCGCAGGTAGCTGAAATGATTGACGAATTGCCGATGCTCGCGGCCCTCGGCCCATTCACGGAGCAGGGAATCGAGATTCGCGGCGCTCAAGAACTGCGCGTGAAAGAAAGCGATCGCGTCTCTGCCCTTGCGGAATCGCTCGCTCGAATGGGGGCGCGTGTCGAAGAATTTCCCGATGGATTGCGTGTCGAAGGACGCGCCGCCGGAAAATTGCATGGCGCAAAGATTGATCCCCGCGGCGACCATCGTATCAGCATGGCGCTGGCCATCGCCGCCCTCGGCGCCGAAGGAACAACGGTGATTCAGGACGCCGAATGCGCCGCCGTTTCTTTCCCCAATTTCTTTACAACGATCGACCGAATGCTCGAGCGCTAGCCATTCAGTTCCTCGCGCCGGCCTGCCCTGAGTTTTCGAAGGGCATCCTGTTTACCCTGAGCCTCGAAGGGCCGGCGTCTTTTACTTTCGTTCGCAAGCGAGTGGCGTCGCACTTCGGCAATCGCGCAACCAGCATTTTCGCAAAGGCTAATGCTGTGCCGCACAATCTCTTACCTTCAGAGCCCGGAGGCTCCCGCCTCCGGGACCATTCGCGCCAAACAACACCCATCCAATTCGCGCCGCCGCGCGCAGCTTAGCCAATTGTCCTGGAATTACGATTCAGACTTGCTAAGTTTAATCGTCCCGTAGCTCGTGGCAATCGTGATCTTCGGCCCCCGCATCCCCACTTTCCCATTCAACGTCGAAGAGTCCTCGCTGCTCTGCTGATTCAACCCCGAAGCGCCGAAGTCGCTTTGAATGTCACCCGAGCGCGAAAAAGCCGAAATTTCAAAAGTTGACGTCGCCGGAAGCGCGAGGTCCACTCCGCCCGTGTCATTCGTAATGTTGATCTCGTCTTTCGGCGTCTGGTTCAGATTCACCGACACGTCCCCATGCGCGTCGCTGATTTCAATTCGTCCTGCCGTGTTTTCCAGGTTGACGTCGCGATCGCGCGTAGCCACGCGGATGTTTCCTCGTACGTCCGACACCGCCAGCGCTCCGGAATCGAGGTCAAGATGCCCGCGCAGATTCAATATGGTCAAAGTCGTGCGCGAAGACGTAAAACGCGTCGTCTGCGCGATCTTTTCCATCTGCACCGAGCCGTAAAAATCGCCGTCGAACGTCGCATCCCCGCTGACGTCGCTTACATTCACGTCGTTTCCCGGCCCCTTTACGTTCACATCGCCCGTGATGTTGGTCGCGCGGACGTCGCCGTTTTGCAGTGCAATCGTGGCTGCGCCCGTGTCGTGCACTTCTACGTCGCCATTCTGCGTCGTTGCCGTCACAGTTCCCGAAACGCCGCCGACGTTGATGTCTCCCTTCTCCGTCTTGGCAATAATCGTGGCTTTCGACGGAACGTGAACTTCGAAATCCACCTTCGCATGTCCGCGGCCAGATGTTCCCGATGAATGAACGTCGTATACGCCATTTGCGCCGGGCGTAATCGCTACCGTGATTTCTTCTGCACGCTTGCGCGATTCTTGATCGCTCAGCGACGTAACCGTCTTGGTGGCCACCACGCGAAGCTCCGCCGTATCCTCCGCGAAAACTGTAATGTCGCCCTGATCGGTGTTTATCGAAATCGTCGAGTTCGCGGGAATTTTCTGCGCGGGGAGATCTTCGGCCACCGGAACGCCCTTGTTCGTCCACATATCGCCGAAGTCTAGATCCGGGAATCGCGCCCGCACGCGGTCATAGCTATCCAGTCCCAAAGCCAGAAAAACTAAAAGCCCCAGCAGCGCAATTTCTCCTCCGGTAATGACCGGCCGCCGCGGAGCTCCGGAGTTGCGATACGAAAAGTTCTCAATGAGTTTAGCGATTCCCCAAATAATGAGAAGAAGTGGCCAATAAACTCTGAAGAAATGGGCGATGCCGATTTCCGGATGGAAACGATGGACAAGAAACAGAACGCCGATCAGAATCAGGACCAGCCCGCCAAACAACCCTTGCCGGTGTTCCTGGTCGTTGCTCATATTTGTGTTCGATCACGAGCGCCCTGCATCCCCAGGCCGCAGTTCACGCGTCCTTCTCCTTCTGTATGTGCCCTGCCGTCGATGCCGTCGCTTCCAGGAGCTTCACTGCGCCAATAACGATTAAAATCACCGGCCAGAGTTCCCCAAACGTAATTCGATTCGAGAATTGCTGAATGAGAAATAGCACTCCGATTGTGATGAGGATCGCCGGCCCCATCAGCCCGCCTAACCGGCACCTCGCACACGTGCAACGCGCCTTATCCGACTCGTCGGACATTATCTTGTGCCTCCCCTGGGCGTGCCGTAGCCGCGCTTTACCAGCAGCCACACGCCAATCGCGATAAGTATCAGCGGCCAGCCGCGATCAATCACTTCGCCGCGAATCAAACCGAAATTCCCCAGCAGCGCGAGAATTCCCAGGCCGACAAGAACGAGCGCGCCGACAGGAAGCCTTCCGGCGGGCGCAGGTTCAGCCACGGGCGCGCCGATGGAGCGCGCTTTCGCCACTCGATATGCGTCAACTGCCATGTAAATAGGAAAAAGTCCGAAAGCAACCCATCCAAGCGCCGCGAGATCGCCAAGCGCGCCGGTGATGCCCGCTGCAAGTAGGCCGCCCCAGATGGCCACATGAATGATTGCCTTCGTGTATTCGCCGTTGTAGACCGCGCCCAGTCCGGGGATCAGCCCCAGCGCTGCGGCCGCTCCCGGATTGACGTCAGATTTCGCCGCGGGCGTTGTCATCTGCGCCGAAATCGCCGACGCAACGCAAGGCTCACAGTAAAGCGCGCCCTTCACATCGCGCGTGCACTCCGGACAGAGTGGCTTGCCGCAATTCCGGCAAAAGCCGGTAGCATCCACTTCCGGGTGAACGGCGCACTTCATTGGTGGCTCCTCGCGGCTTCGCGCGTGACGACGTAGGCGTACAAATTCGCGTCGAGTGTCGAGCTGCGGCCCGGGCGCGAATCTTGTTGCGATTTTTCCTGCGGCGTCGGCGAGGCCGGAGCTTCTTCACGCTCGCGCTCACGCGCTGGCGATTCTTCCGGTCTCAGTTTCGACTGAATCTCGTAAACGACTTTCAAATCGTTCACGTACTTCAGCGTGCGCCCATAGGTGAGATGGGCCTGTCGGTTGGCAGCCCGATAAATGTTCGCGGGTGCGAGATCGCCCTTCCTGATTTTCGCGGGGCTCAGGCCGGCGGCGTAGCCGAGAATGATTAACGTCACCGCACAGGTGAGCGCACCCATCGCGAACTTCGGCTGCACCAGGAACGGCGCCCACGCGAACCACCCCCGCCATCCCTTTTTCTCCGTCCGCGGACCAATCGTCTGATCGAGTATCGAATCGATGAGAAGCGGCGGAACTTCCACGGGCGCGAGCGAACGCATTCGCCGGACAGCCCCGCCCACCTGCTCAATCAAGCGCGCACACTCGGCGCAACTGTCCACGTGGCGATTCAGCTCCGCCACTTCAGCAGGGTCGAGACGATTATCGAGATAATCGCTCAACCGCTCTTCGATTTGTGCGCAAGTCCAGTTCATTTTTCTCTCGTTGACGCTAGGCTGGCCGCAATCCCAACTGTTCGAGAATTCGGGCCAGCTCAATCCGGCCCCGGTTAATTCTCGATTTTACAGTGCCTTCGGGCACGGATAGAACCTCTTGAATCTCGTTGTATTCCAAACCCTGCAAGTCCCGCAGGATCACCGCTTCTCGCAATTCAGGCGAAAGCCGCGAAAGCGCATGCTGTATCTGATCGCTCAGTTCCGCGTCGGCCACCTGCTTGAACGGCGTCCGCGTGGACGAGTGCTTTTCCTCAAGCTGCGGCATCTCGTCTTCGAGCGAATCCGTCAGCCGGTCGCGCTTCGTCCGCCGGTAGTGATCCACCAGCAAATTGCGCGTCACGCTGGTGAGCCACGTTGGAAATCCTCCCGCCGCCGACCGGTAGCTCGCAAGCGACCGGTAGATCTTGAGAAAGACTTCCTGGCTCAGATCTTCCGCTTCGTGCGGATTCCCTGTGAAGCGATAGCACAGCCCGAACACGCGGCGCGCGTGCCGATGCACCAACTCCTCCCACGCCGGTCCGTCGCCCCGCAGGCATTTTTGTACCAGTTGGGCATCGGGCTCCAATCCTTGTCAGCCTCACAGCCGCCATCGCCTTTCGGCCTCATCAAGAGAAACGCAATTTTGTGCCGAAAAGTTCCGTGGCTGGGCGGCATATTAGCCACGCTTGCTCCCAAAACACAAGTACGCTCGCAACTTACAGGAAGTTACCAGTCGTAGGGCCGCCGCTTGTTTGCCCTGCCTGCCCTGAGTTTTCGAAGGGAGCCTCGAAGGGCCGCGACCCCCTTCGCCGTTCGAGTCGTAATATTGTTTTTTACCCCACCTTTGAAAAAACCCTGTGGACGGTCAATCCCATTGAGCCCAAAGGCCTTGTATAGTACTAAAAATGTCACGACATTTGCTGGTACCCGGGGGTCACATGGTAATGTAACAACGCAAAAATGTTAGACCACAGACCAGCGCGGTTTGGGAAAGCCTGTCGAGGCAAGAGGGACGCTACGCAAATTTGCGGAGTCCAGTACTCGATTTCTACTCGATACACGTAGCGATTAGAAATCGCCGTAACCGATAGAAAACATGGAACGGAGGCCAATTCTACTCGATACAAAATCACTAACTGCGTCGGCAACAATCACGACTCGGCCATAGGGAATCGCAAATATCACATGCTCCTGTACATAATAAAAGCGACATCGCGATTCTCAGCAATCTTGACCAAAAAATCGGCGCCGTCCAGCACCGCTTCGATTTCCTTATACGCCGGCGCAATAAACACAACGTAAATCCGCCGCGGGTTTTCACGAAGTGACTTGCCGATGTTTTCGATAGCCTTGGCGAGAGGCATTGCCTCGGACGGCCGGTTAAAAAATAATACGGAAGGTTCCGGCGGCAAAGAGTACTCGGTGAAGTCCATGCAATGCGCTTCGAGCGATTTGCATTTTTGTTCAGGACTCGAATATTTCGAGATGTTTTTCTGCGCGATGGCATGAAGTTCGGGCGCGAACTCGATGCCGATGATCCGCTTGAAAGGGAAGTTCGACGCGAATAACAGCGCGCGCCCCTTTCCCGAGCCGTAATCAATGAAGACGAATTCGTTGAACTCGATGTCAAGAGTTGACATCGCTTTGCGAAATTGTTCCAGGTCAACGGGCAGATAATTGAAACCATAAATCCAATTCGGACTCGGGATCTCGAGGTCGCTCAAGAATGTCACGCCGCCAGTATCTCCATCGGTGTCAACGCCGTGGGCGATATCGAATTCGCTCCGCGCCGTTTCGCGCGCAAGTTGCTTCGCCGCCCGATGTTCCCGGAATAATTGAATCGGCAGAAGCACGCCGCGCAAAATCGATGCCATCACTCCGCGTCTGGCGAGCGATTTCTTGATACGAGGAATGATGGTCTTCGTGAGCCGCGGCACAAACGTTCTCCCGCGCCGATGATAGCACCTCACTCCGCTCGGCCGGACGCGCCGAATTCCGATTCAGAAATCGCAGCCATCAAACTGCCCGCAAGAAATAGCGTCTTTGCCCTCGAAACTTGACACCTTGCGCGCTTAGCTGCTACGGTCGCGTCGGATGCGCCGATCGCTTCGCAAGTTCATCATCCTCTTTCTGGCGGTCATCGCCCTCGCCGCGCTCCTCTACAAATTCCGTAACTCGATTGCGCTCGAAGGATTCCGTTGGAGCCTTCTCGGCAACGCGTGGCGCCACGCGAATCTCTATTTGCTCTTGTCGGGCGTCGTGGCCACGTACATCGCATACCTCATCCGCGCCTTTCGCTGGCAACGAATGTCCCGCTATCTAGGTCCGAGCAAGATCGCAAGTCTTTATCCGGCGACGTTGATGGGCTTCGCCTGCCTGTTCCTACTCGGTCGCGCGGGCGAACCGATCCGTCCGCTTCTCATCGCGCGTAAAGAAAATTTGCCAGTCTCCGGAATGTTTGGCGTCTATCTTCTCGAGCGCGTTCTCGATCTGGGAGCCACCGCGATATTTGCGGGCCTCGCTCTCATCGCAATCTCGCGCGGCGGTGTCGCTGCCGCGGCTGGAACTCCTCTGATGCACGCCGTGCAGACCGGCGGGGCAGCCATCCTCGCCGTCTTCGCTGTACTCACCGCGTTTCTAATTTATTTCCGCCTTCATGGCGCCGGAGTTGTAGCCAGCCGATTTGAGCGCTCGGTTGTCGAAGGGCACACGCAATCCGGCTGGCGGGCCAAACTCGCAGCGCTGATCGCCGGATTGAGTGAGGGACTCCACGCCCTACGCAGCTGGAGCGATCTCGGCGCAGCCGTCGGCTGGACCGCCGCGCACTGGATTCTCGTCGTGTTCATTTATGTTTGGGTCGCGCACGCCTTCGGTGGCACTCTTGCGACGCTCACTTTCTCTGGCGCGATGCTGGTGTTGGCTTTCACGATGATCGGTTCTGCGCTGCAACTGCCAGGTGTCGGCGGCGGCGCGCAGGTGGCCACGTTTCTTGTTTTCACTGTGATCTTTGGAGTAGAAAAGGAGCCGGCCGCAGCGGCAGCCATTTCGATCTGGCTGATTACGTTCGCAAGTTCGATTCTGGTGGGCATTCCGTTGCTGCTTCGCGAAGGCTGGTCGATGGGCGAATTAAAGCGCGTCGCCAGCGCCGAAAAGGATGCGGCGGTGCTTGAAGCCGAAGAACTCTTGGCTGAGGAAAATATGGACGAGCACGCGCGAGCTGATGCCCGTAGTGCCAAGCGAGACGCCCGGCGATGAAGTGTCCTTTCTGCGCCAACATCAACGACAAAGTCGTGGATTCGCGCGAAGGCCGCGCCGGTGATCTGATTCGCCGCCGGCGGCAATGCCTCAAATGCAATCGCCGCTTCACCACCTACGAGCGGATTGACGAAGTGCCTTACATGGTCATCAAGAAAGATGGCCGCCGCGAGCGCTTCGACCGCAAAAAAATTCTTCAGGGACTGCTGAAGGCTTGTGAGAAGCGTCCCGTTCCGACCGCGAAGCTCGAGGGCATCGTGGATGAGGCCGAACAGGTCGTGAGCGAATCCGCCGAGCGCGAACTCACCACGGTAGAAATCGGCGCGCTGCTGATGTCACGCCTCAAAAAGCTCGACAAAGTTGCCTACGTGCGCTTCGCTTCCGTCTATTCGGATTTCAAAGATGTGAAGGAATTTATGAACGAGCTGAAGGGGCTGCTTCGCGATCGCACTCGAAAGTGATTCGCGATGGGTTCCCGGAGGCGGGAGCCTCCGGGCTCTGAATTATTCTTTACGTTGATGCAGCAGCTTATCTGGTGCGATGACGAGACAGCGTGTCACGCGTGCCAGACACCAGCTGCGAAATTCTTGAGCGTCCGAAATCCGAGTTCTTCGTATAGCTTCACCGCCGTCGCATTCAAGGAAGTTACCGTCAATGACAGCGAATGAAAGTGCCGCGCCCGCAACGCCTGAATAGATGCTTCCATTAAATAGCGGCCAATCCCGGCGCCGCGATAGCCCGGCCTGACGCAGATTTGTGTAGTATGTCCCACGCCTTCGGCCACCGTTGACGTCAACACCATCCCAATGGGCGGCTCGCCGCTCGCTTCGCGCACCAGGAACGATGCCTCCGGCAGAAATTGTCCGCATCCCGGCAGGATCACGATATTACGAAGAAATTTCATGCCGCCCGCTTCGCTCCGGTATTGATCGTTGATGTCTCCATCCACATGATCGGCGTAAGCAATTTGTATCAGCCTGGCGCATGTTTCGAAGTTGCGGTCGCTCCATCTTTCAAGCTTCATACCCGACGAAAGAGTGGTGCCTTTCAACTTCACCTCTGAAATTTTCAGCATCATGAACTGACGCTGATACAGCCGGAAATGTTGCGAAAGCAGCGCGGCATCGAGCGGCCCGCCAAACGGCATGATCTGCGCTTCCACTCGATTCACGCGCGGCGTGGCGCGGAGCGTGGCGAGCATTTCGCCAAGCAGGCTATCGGTAACTTCGCCTTGCGGAAAGCGCGGAGAAGCGAACAATCCACCGATTAGTCCCTTATGATCTTCGAGAACATAGAAGCCATATCCAGCGGCCTCGTATCCCTCGCGCGCGACATACCCGCCAAGCGTGTGCGAATCCACAAAGCGCCGGATCAAATCGAGAGAAGGACGGTAATCCCAGGAGAGTTCATCGCGCCAGTAGCGAGCTTCTTCGTCAAACAGGCGCTCGAGGTCGCGCGTCTGCATCTGCCGGAGGTCGAGGAGCTGGACCGCCTTGGACTTTTGCTCCACGGCTCGATTATAGCCTCGCCTCGGTTTGCGCCAAAATATTACTCACGCGGCAAATAAGTAAGCGGCGCCAAGCGGCGCGCTTTCTGAACTGTGCTAACATCCCGCACGATATCAATTTAGAGAGGTTTATTACAGAGTTCCGATGTCGTTGCTTTCAGAGCTCCGGTACCCGACAACCCCAGCCGCAAAGATCATTTCCGGGGTTCTGGCCGTACTATTATTTGCCTTTTTCGGGACCACGGTCACCGCTGCATTTCTCCTGCGCCAGGTATTGAAACCTTCCCGCAACCCTACGACGATGGACCTCAGCGTGATGATGGGCCATCCGGCCACATTTTCATTTCCCGTGGACGGAGGCGAGAGGGAAGGTTGGTTTTTCCCGGGCTTGCAGGGAGCGGCCACGATTGTTTTCTGCCATGGTTACGGCTCACAGCGCGGCGATATTCTCACGCTCGTATCGGCGCTGCAGGATCAGCAGTACAACGTCTTCGTATTTGATTTTGCCGGACACGGGGCGAGCCCGAACGCGACCACGCTAGGCTATCGCGAAGCCGATGAACTCCGCTCGGCGATCAACGCGCTGGCTGGACGTTCCGATGTGGATCCGAAACATTTCGGAGTTTGGGGAATGGATCTCGGCGCCTATGCCGCGTTCAAAGCGGCTGAAGCCGATCCGCGCATCGTCGCCATCGCAGCGGATTCGGCTTATGACGACCCCGTCGATTTGTTGCGCATCCAGGTAAAAAAGACGGGACTGACGGCGCTGCCGTTCGTGATGCGCTTCTGCGAGATTGGATTTTATCTCCTCAACTATCAATACCGGCAAGACCCGCCGGTCTCTGCTCATTTCGGCCGTCTGCTCGGAACCGCCAAGCTCTTCATCCAGTCGCAAGACCGCCCGCTTCTCGCGCTGGCCACAAGTGAACTCTTTCAGAAGGCTCCTGATCCCAAGCGTCAGCAATCAACTCGGGTGTCGTATACCGAAATGGGCGACGAAGATCGCAAGATGTACGAGAACATGCTCTCTTCATTTTTTCTGCTAAATCTTCCTGTTTCAGGTCAAGCGGTCCGTTAACAGACTTATTGAGTTCAGCTCTGAGGTGGCCCGTCTTCGTGAGCGATTTGGCCAGCCCACCGGAAACCCGCGGCAAGATGCCGGCGCCACGCGCATCCGCCGCGACAGCTACGGCTGCTCGGGCACTACGAGCGCCCTGACGCATGGCGGATTGCCGAACTGCGAGATATTTCCCACCATCGCTTTATCGCCCAGATCATTTAGGCCGTCGGGCGACGTGAACACAACCGATACCCCCACCATTTCGGGCGTCCACTCCGGAAGCTCCCTTCCGTAATAAAAGTTCAATCCGTATTCCCAATTACGATTCACTTGATAGACCGCGATCGATTCATCCCGATGCACCACGAACCACGCGCGCGGCGGCAGTAATGGCCGGGCGGAGAGCTGCGGAGTCTTGATCGAAAGAGCGATTCCGCCGACCGTCAGCACAAATAGCACGCACGCGGCCAGCATCCCGGTAGCCACCCGCGGCCGCGCCAGGAACGGAGTAGTGCTTACAACGAAAAACACCAGGATTTCAAATGCGCGGATGTCTCGCACGAAATAGTCGGGAATATATGGTGCAAACTGGTGCGCGACCCAGAACAAGATCAGCCAAAGGGTCACACCCGCAGCGGCGAGCAAGTACCGCACCGGCCACTTCGTTCGATCGATCCATCTTTCGAACCCGATAGCGAGAAGCAGCGCGAGCGCAGGAATTGCCGGCAGAATGTAACCTGGCAATTTCGATTGCGATGCGCTGAAGAAGACCACGGGGAAAACCGCCCAGCATGCGGCGAAGAATCCTGGAGAATTACGCCAGGACTTTTCGTGCCATAGACGCCGCCCTTCTGCGGCGGCAGGAAAGAGAAGAATTGTCCACGGAATCAGCGCGAAGAGCAGAATCGGTCCGAAGAACCAGAACGGCTGGACGTGCTGAAATACCGGACTGAAATAGCGCTCGACGTTGTGGAGCAAAAAAAATGTCCGCAAAAAGTCCGGGTTTCGCGCCGCGCAGATTACGTACCACGGCACCGCGACAATCGCGAACGCCCCAACAACATACCAATCCACGAACCGCCGCAACGCTCTCCAGTTGCGCGTGCAAGCCGCCCACAGCGCCAAGCTTCCGCCCGCGAGAACGATTGCGGCCGGCCCTTTCGCGAGCGTGGCCGCGCCGAGCCACGCGCCCATGCATGCGCCAAGGACCGCGGCGCTCGTCTTTGTCCCGACGAGTGCCGTCGTAGTGGCCGGCGACAACTGAGAATCAGCGGATGCTTGTGGCGGCAAGCCGCGCAACAGGCCTTCCTCACGCAGAATTCCGCCGGCGCAAACCATGGCGCATGCCAAACTCGCGCTGAATAGCATGTCCGGCGTGGCAGCGTGCGAGAATGCAATCGCAGCGCCCGTCGTCGAAAAAATCATCACGGCAATCCATGCGGTTCTTTCACCGTATTCTTTCAGCGCAAACCAGGCGATGGCGCACGCGGCCAGCAGCGCGGCGATCGCCGAGGGCAATCGCGCAGCAATTTCTCCCGACTTCAGAAATCGAAATGCAATTCCAGCCGCCCAATAATAGAGAACCGGCTTCTCGAACCACGGCTGCCCGTAAAGGCGCGGCGTCACCCAATCGTGCGTTTGGGCCATCGCCCGCGCAATCCACGCGTAACGCGGCTCATCCGGCCCAACGAGGCCGACGGTGGCGAGTTGAGTAAAAAACGCCACGGCCGGAACGAAACCGGCGACCGTGATAGCAATTATTTTTAGCGCGCGTTGGCTCTTGGTCAATGTGCTGCAAGTTTATCAAAAGACGCCGCGCGATTTTGACCCGCCAGGATTCGAATTCCCAGATTTGAATCATCAGAATTAAAGCTCATATTTGTACTCCAAATTTGAAGACGTGTCCCCGTTGAAGAAATTATCAGAGCAGGTTTCGCGGAAAAACGCGGTCATCCCGAGCGAAGCGAAAGGTTTCCCTTTGGTTTATATGCTAACAATAAGAGGGATTCCTCGTCACTGCGCTCCTCGGAATGACTCAAGTTGTTCCAAGGTAGCTCGTTCGCTCACGTCTATGCCAGAATGGCCGCAGATGCGCGAACGCCTCGAGTTTTTTGCCGCGTGGTCGGTGATGAAGGGAATGGGATTGCTCCCGCGTCCGCTCGCGCGCAGCGTAGGCGCCGCATTCGCCTGGCTCGCGTATTGGATTCGCGCGCCTCTGCGCCGCGCCGCGGATTTCAATCTCAAACTCGCCTTTCCCGATTGGAACGAGTCGCAGCGCCGCGAAACCATCCGCAAGATGGTGCGCAACATCGGCTGGATGGGCGCCGAATTCACACAGTTTCCAAAATACAATCGCGAAAATATCGAGCGCGTCATCGTTCTCAGCGGCAATGAAAATTATCTTGAAGCCCTAGGCCGCGGAAACGGTCTGTTGTTCCTTACCGGGCACATGGGCCCGTGGGAACTCTCATCGTTCGCGCATGCCGTATACGGCTATCCGTGCTACTTTTTGGCGCGCCCCATTGAGAATCGCCGCGTGGACGCGCTCGTGAATCAATATCGCTGTCTTTCGGGCTGCCGCGTGATTGATAAGAATGACTCTGCGCGCGCTATGTTCAGAATTTTACGCGGAGGCGGCGCGATCGGCGTGCTCGCCGACCAGAACACCGCTCTTGGCGAGGGCGTATTCGTCCCATTTTTTGGAATTCCTGCGTGCAGTACTTCGGGATTGGCGCGATTGGCGTTGCGCACGAGCGCGGCCGTAGTGCCTGGTTACGCTTTCTGGGATGATGCGCTCGGCAAATATCGTTTGCACTTTGAGCCCGCGGTCGATCTTGTCCACACAGACAACGAAGAGAGCGACGTGGTTGCGAATACGGCCAAATTCATGAAAGTCGTTGAGAATTTCGCGCGTGCGCACCCGGATCAATGGCTTTGGGTGCATAAGCGCTGGAAAACGCGCCCGCCGGGCGAAGATCCGATCTATCCGTTCTAAAGTCGCTCGTTTCGCATCGCGATGAAACTGAGGAGCGAACGGCTCAACAATTCGTGTTCATCTCGAAACTCGGATTCCGTGAGGCTTATATGACTCGCACTGCTGCAGAGCTAGCCCAATATCTTCACGCGCAAATCGAGGGCGACCCGCGCGCTCCAATTACTTCGCTCGCTAGCCCGGAGAACGCCGGCCCCGATAGCTTGATCTACGTCGAGAGCGAAAAGCATCGCGCAAGGGCTCAGGCATCGCGCGCCGCCTGTATCCTGACGCCTCCGGACATGGAGTTGACCGGAAAAACGGTTATTCGCGTTGCGTCACCAAAATTGGCATTCGCCAAGGCAGCCGCCTGGCTCTTTCCGCGCAAAACCGTTCACGCGAACGTTCATCCAACTGCCATCGTCTCGCCCAGAGCGCGCATTTCCGCTGAAGCATCTATCGGGGCCAACGTTGTGATCGAGGACGATGTCTCGATCGACCCCGGCACCGAAATTGGGGCGTTCTGCTTCATCGGACAGGGCTCCTCAATCGGTGAGAATTGCCACCTTTATCCGCGCGTTTCGCTTTACGCAGGGGTCCGCATCGGCCGAGGCGTCGTCATTCACTCTGGGGCAGTTATCGGCGCGGATGGTTTTGGCTACGTCTTTGGAGAAGGGCGCTATTGGAAATTCCCCCAAATTGGACGAGTCGAAATAGGCGATGACGTCGAGATTGGCGCCAATACCACAGTGGATCGCGGCGCCCTGGACGCTACCCGCATTGCCAACGGCGCCAAGATCGACAACCTCGTTCAGATCGCCCACAACGTCCAAATCGGCGAAAATACCGTCATTGCTGCGCAAACCGGCATTTCCGGCAGCACAGTGGTTGGGAGCGGCGTCGTCATCGGCGGGCAGGTTGGGATCGCGGATCACTGTACAATTGAGGACAGTGCTATCGTCGGAGCGCAAGCGGGAATCCCTACTGGAAAGCGTATCCGCTCGGGTCAGATCGTCTGGGGCACTCCTGCGCGGCCACTGGAGCGGTTCAAGGAACAGTACGCTTGGTTGTCGCGCCTGCCGGAAATAGGAAAGCGCCTTCGCAAAATGGAATAAGCATGTCTCGATTTGTACACAGAATGATTTTCCACTGGTTCAGCGTTTGTTCGAAAGTCTCTCGAGGCTGCCTGAACCGCCCCCAGCACGCCAGTCCCCGCGCCAGTCTTTTTTGTTGACCCGAGAGCCATTAACCTAGATAATTTACTGGGGCCGTCCGTATCTAACTGGAACCGCTAGGGATCGACGATACAACCGCCAGCGGTTCTCGACCATCTTTCAAGATACGGCGGCGGGGGTCGTTTGTAGTCGAGGCCGTCGGGGCAGTTACATATGGGGATCGAACCCGGGCGGTGCCGATTGGCAACCGGCTTTTACTTCACGCAGCCGGCTATCCCGGAACGTTAGTTTGGGTTCGAACCGTGCGCCGATCGATGGCTGGCGCGCATCCAATCACATAACTTAGGAGCTAGTGAGTTTCTATGTCGGAAGGATTGATGACATCGCGACCATCAAGCGGCCAACACGGTGGCGCTACGGCAACCGTCCCGATTCGCACCCTTGAGGGACTCGTCGATCTGGCCGTGGACCGCACCACGCGGTGGCTGCTCTCGGCTCAATTCCCGGCAGGCTGCTGGTGGGGCGAGCTCGAGGCCGATGTAACCCTCAATTCCGACTATATCGTCTACAACCACGTCATCGGAGAACAGAAGTCTCCTAAGATCGCGAAACTCGCCAACCACATTCGACGCCTTCAATTGCCCGATGGCGGTTGGAACATCTTCCCGAAGGGTCCGGCCGAGCTCAACGCGACGATCAAGGCCTATTTTGCTCTAAAGCTCATCGGGGACGATCCCGGCGCACGCCATATGCGCAAAGCGCGAGAGAGAGCCGTTGCTCTCGGTGGCATCGAGAGTTCCAACTCGTACGCGCGTCTCCATTTGGCTCTTATGGGCGCCGTCGATTGGGACCTTGCGCCCGCGATTCCGCCTGAACTTATTCTTCTTCCGCGCTGGTTTTTCGTAAATCTCTATGAAATGTCATCCTGGACGCGGGCTATTATTGTGACCCTCTCCGTCCTGTACGGGCTGAAACCCGACTGGAAGATAGCTCCCGCAGGATTCGTTGACGAGCTTTTCGCCGAGCCCAATCGCAAGCGAAAAGCGTTCGAGTGGGATCGCGAACTGGTCTCCTGGCGGAATTTTTTTCTTGCCACGGACCGGGCCATGAAGTTCTACGAGCGATTGCCCTGGAAGCCTTTCCGCGCTCAAGCTCTCAAGAAATCCAAGAAGTGGCTCTTCGATCACATGGATCGCAGCGAAGGCTTGGCAGCGATTTATCCGTCCATACAGAATTCGATTTTCTGTCTGCACGCTTTGGGTTACGACTTCGACTCTCCGCTCGTGAAGCAGCAAATGAAGTATTTCTCAGGCCACGAACTCGAAGATGGCGACGAGATCCGCATGCAACCGTGCGTTTCGCCGGTGTGGGACACCGCCATCGCGATGGTTTCACTCGAAGAAGCGGGCGTTGATCCTCGGCATTCTGCGCTCGTGAAGGCTTCGAATTGGATGCTCGACGCGCAAATCACCGGCGGCGGCGATTGGCAAGTGAAGAATCGCGACGCTGAATCCGGCGGCTGGGCCTTCGAATTCCGCAACGATCACTTTCCGGATGTTGATGACACCGCTTTCGTGCTCATGGCCCTCGCTCGCGTCGCTTATCCCGACAAACAACGCATGGAAAGCGCTCTGCGTCGCGGCCTTGCTTGGATGCTCAGCATGCAGAATCGCGACGGCGGCTGGGGTGCATTTGATCGCGACAACAATCTCACTCTTCTGAACAACATTCCGTATGCCGATCACAACGCCATGCTCGATCCTTCGACCGCCGATGTCACCGCTCGATCGATCGAAGCTCTCGCCAAACTCGGCTGGCCTGCTGACCACCCGGCAATCGAAAGCGCACTCGAGTTCCTGCGAAAAGATCAGGCGCCTGATGGCCCCTGGTATGGACGATGGGGCGTCAACTATGTTTACGGTACGAGCGGCGTTTTGCGCGCGATGGAAGCTCTCGGACTTGGCAATGCTCCCGAGTCCCAGCACGCTGCCAGTTGGCTCCGCTCCGTGCAGAATCCAGACGGCGGTTTTGGTGAATCTCTGCACTCCTACTCCGACTCCAATTGGAAGGGGAGAGGCTCAAGCACTGCGTCGCAGACGGCTTGGGGCTTGATCGGATTGCTCGCTATTTCCGGAACGGACGATCCTGCGGTTTACGCAGCCGTGAAATATCTGGTGGACACTCAGAACGAGGATGGCACTTGGGACGAGGAAGAATTTACCGGCACAGGTTTCCCCTCGGTCTTCTACCTGAAATACCACCTGTATCGAAATTCATTTCCGCTGTATGCCCTGGCGCACTATCGCAATCTTCGAGATGGACGACGCGAATTCTCCGCCATCAAGCCCGGGCCACAAGGTATCGCATATCGAAAATTGCATCGGGGGATTGAATGAGATTTCCGCTTAGCCTGACAGCCAACCTGACAGGCTACCTCGCAGGAAAAAAGATCCGCGGGGAAGAGAAGTTTCCGTTGGTGATGATGCTCGAGCCGTTGCACGCGTGCAATCTCACCTGCACCGGATGCGGCCGCATTCGCGAGTACAAATCCACCATTCACGAAATGCTGACCGTCGAGCAATGTCTCGCGGCTCTCGATGATTGCGGCGCTCCCATAGTCTCCATCTGCGGTGGCGAGCCCATGATCTATCCCGAAATTGGCCGCCTCACATCCGAAATCCTGAAGCGCAAGAAGAACATTTATCTCTGTACCAACGGCATGTTCATCCGCAAGCGCCTCAATGAATTCAAGCCTACTTCGCGCTTTTTCTTCAACGTTCATCTCGATGGGCTCGAGAAAACGCATGATCTGTGCGTCGAGAAGGACGGCGTCTTCCGCGAAGCGATTGACGGCATCAAGGCCGCCAAAGCCGCCGGTTTCCTGGTCTGCTCTAACACCACTATCTACAAGGAAACCGATCTCGAAGAAATCGCCGAGCTGTTCGAAGTTCTCCGCGGACTGGGCGTCGACGGCTACATGATGTCGCCCGCGTATTCCTACGCCGCCGTTCAAACGAAAGACATTTTCATGTCGCGCGAGGAAACCCGCGAAAAATTCCAGCGTGCCAGCCAGCTCCTCGAAGATTTCAACGTCATCACCTCGCCCATCTACATGGAATATTTGCGCGGCGAGCGCGAGCTGATGTGCACGGCCTGGGGCAATCCCACTTACAACCCTCGTGGCTGGAAGGGCCCGTGCTACTTGATGACCGACGCCCATCACGCCTCCTTCAAAGAGTTCATTGACAACACGCCGTGGGAAAAATACGGCCGCGGCCGCGATCCTCGCTGCCAGGATTGCATGGTGCAATCTGGTTACGAGCCTTCGGCCGTCCTCGGTGGTAATAAAAAATTGGGCGACACCTGGAAAATGCTGAAGTGGCAGCTCTCCGGCCGCATGGGCGGCGCAAAGAAGGGCGCGAAGACGAACGGCACCGGCCACGTGCGCGCCAATGGCAACGGTCACTCGAATGGCCACTCAAGTGGTCAGGGTAACGGACACTCAACCGGCGCTCTCATCCCGATCAATGGCGCGCCAAAGGAAGAGGTTTTCCGAATTCTATGAAGACGCTCGTCACGGGCGCCACGGGTTTCGTGGGCAGCCACGTCGCGGGACGACTTCTCTCCGCCGGGCACTCTGTGCGAGTCCTGGCTCGGCGCGAGAGCGACGCGCGAGCACTGCGCGGAATGGATGTCGAGCGCGTCGAAGGCGACCTGCGCGATTCTGCCTCTCTCGATCGAGCCCTCTCCGGCATCGCCTGGGTTTTCCACGTAGCCGCTGATTACCGTCTCTGGTCGCGGAATCCCGAAGAAATTTACTGGAGCAACGTTACCGGCACTCTCAATTTGCTTGAGGCCGCACGCCGCGCCGATGTCGAACACTTCATTTACACCGGCACAGTCGCAACCGTCGCTGTCGATCGCCTGTCTCTTCCGAACGAATCCACAACTACGTCGCTCGATGAAATGATCGGCCACTACAAGCGCTCCAAGTGGCTCGCAGAACGGGAAGTTCTGAAGGCCGCGCAATCCGGATTGCCTGCCGTTATCGCTATGCCCACGACACCCGTCGGTCCCGGCGATTGGAAACCGACGCCTACCGGAAAAATCATCGTGGATTTCCTCACTGGGAAAATGCCGGGCTACGTCGAGACTGGCCTAAATTTCGTCGCGGTCGAAGATGTCGCCGCGGGCCATCTCCTCGTCGCCGAAAAGGGCCGCATCGGCGAACGCTATTTGCTCGGCGCGGAAAATCTCACGCTCAAGCAGGTCCTCGACGCGCTCGCGGAAATCGCTGGCACGCCCGCGCCGCGATTGAAAATTCCTCACAGCGTCGCGCTCGGCTACGCTTACGCCGAAAACGCCGTTTCGCGAATTCTCGGCCGCGAGCCGCAAATTCCCGTCGAAGGCGTGAAAATTGCCCGGCACAAAATGTTCGTGGATTGCTCGAAGGCCACTCGTGAATTGGGTTTCGCGGCAGGCCCGGTCAGCGCGGCGCTCGGTCGCGCCGTGAATTGGTACGAAAAGAACGGATATTTGCCAACGGGAGCCCGGCGCACAATCGCTGCCGCGGCTTAATATGAAAGTTCTAGTCACATTTGCGGTCGAGACCGAATTCGCGCCGTGGAAAAAGGCGCTGACCCTGCCCAGCCGTGTCGACAACGGATTCACCATTCACCAATTCGCCCTCGGCGAAGTCTCCGCCGATTTTGTAGTCACAGGCATGGGCGCGGAAAACGCGACTCGTTGCGGCGAAATTCTGATGCGCGAGCCATACGACGCCGTTATCGCCGCAGGCTTTGCCGGCTCTCTCCGCTCTGAGTTGAACGCGGGCGACGTGATCGTGGCCACGGCTGTTCAACGCCAGAGCCCGACACTCGGCAACCCGCAAGCGCTAAATTCCGATCGCGATCTTGCAGCGCTCGCGGCTGCAAACGGCGCGACAGTCGTCGAGACGCTCCTCAGCGTGGAGAAGATCGCCGCCACCATCCAAGAAAAATCTCAACTCGCGCCACTCGCAAACGCCGCGGATATGGAATCGTTCGAAATTCTCTCAGCGGCCCGCACGCACAAAATTCCAGGAGTCGCGATCCGCGTAATCTCAGATTCCTTGAACCAAGATCTTCCTGCAGGCGTGAACTCGCTCGTAGATGAAATGGGTGCCGTGAATGTTTCTGGCGTCGCAAAGTATATAGTCAGTCATCCATTGGCCGCGCCCGGGGTCATCAGCCTGGGCCGCCGCAGCAAGAGCGCTGCTGAAACTCTCAAGCGCTTCCTGGAGTCGTATATTCGGGGTCTTTCGATCGCTTCAAACGAACAGCCGCACGAGGAACTTCTGGGAGTAGCAGCCCGATGAGCCGCACTACCGCCATCATCGATTCCGGTTCAGACCTTCGGCCAAGTTCGAAGACGATGCGCGCCGCCGTCTATCGCGGCCAAGGGCGCGTCAGCGTCGAAACCGTGCCCATTCCCGAAATTCGTGAGGGTGAAGTCCTTTTCCGCGTAGCCGCATGTGGAATCTGCGGCACCGACATCAAAAAAATTCATCACGGCTTCGTGCCGCCGCCTCAGATTTTCGGCCACGAGCTTGCCGGAACAGTTGTCGAAGTCGGCGACGGCGTCACGCGCTTCAAGCCCGGCGATCGCGTTGTCAGCTTCCATCACGTTCCCTGTGGCGATTGCTATTTCTGCGAGCGCAAGCATTTCTCGCAATGCACCGGCTACAAAAAGACCGGCCTCACCGCCGGCTTCGATCCGAACGGCGGCGGCTTCGCGCAATACGTTCGTGCCATGCCCTGGATCGTCGAGCGCGGGATGATACCTCTGCCCGCCGATGTCTCGTTCGAAGAAGCCACGTTCGTCGAGCCGGTGAACACCTGTCTCAAAGCGGTCCGCAAGGCTCGCATCGCTCCCGGTGAAATCGTGGTCGTCATCGGCCAAGGCCCCATCGGTCTGCTCTTGATGCTTCTGGCGAAGTGCGAAGGCGCTGTCGTTTACACGAGCGATCCGATGCCGGGCCGTCGCGCCGCCAGCATCCGTTTCGGCGCCGCCGAATCCTTCGATCCGGCCGGCGTGAATTTGCTGGAAGAAATTCGACGCCGCACCCAAGGCCGCGGCGCGGACGCAATCCTCCTCGCCGTCCCAAGCCCAAGCCTCGTGCCCGAAGCGCTCGCTCTCGCCCGTCCCGGCGGCCGCGTCCTGCTTTTCGCTCACAACGATCCTGTGATGCAGCTCGATTTTCCCGCCGCAGCCGTCGGCGTGGAAGAAAAGGAAATCCTCGGCAGCTATAGCGCCTCGATTGAAGATCAGGAGGAATCCGCGCGCCTCGTATTCGAAAGGAAGCTCCCGGTTAAGCAGTTGATTTCTCACCGTTTCCCCCTGGAGGACATCGCCAGCGCACTGGAGTTGGCAGCCCACCCGGCGGGTGATACCTTAAAAGTGGTGGTCGTGAACTCATGAGCACCCATCAAAGCGAACATAACGGACACATGACCGCCGCGGTCCTCTACGGCCGCGAAAATCTTCGCGTCGAGACCGTGGACATCCCGCCCATCGGCCCTAGCGATGTCCTCGTCAAAGTCGCAGTCGCGCTCACGTGCGGCACCGACCTCAAAGTTTGGAAGCAGGGTTTTCACGCGCGGATGATCCAGCCGCCATCGGTCTTCGGCCACGAGCTTGCCGGCGTGATCGAATCGACTGGCGACGACGTTAACGATCACGTTAAAGCGGGGATGCGCGTCGTACCGGGAAATTCGGCGCCCTGCGGCATCTGCCTCTATTGCCGCAAGGGCCAGCCCAATCTTTGCGAAGATCTGCTTTTCAATAACGGCGCCTACGCCGAATACATCCGGATTCCCGCGCGCATCGTCCAGCAGAACATGCTAGAAATCCCCGATCACGTTCCTTTCAAAGACGCCGCGATGGTCGAGCCGCTGGCCTGCGTGTTGCGCGGCATCCATGAGATGAACGTGCAGGCGGGTGACACAGCCGTCGTCATCGGATGCGGCCCCATCGGATTGAAGTTCATTCGTATTCTGTCCGCGCGCAACGTGCGCGTGATCGCCCTCGGCAAGCGAAAGAGCCAGATTCGAGCTGCCGAACGCCTAGGTGCCATGGCTGCACTCGACGTGTCCTCGATGGGATATCCCATCGCCCGCGTCCGCGAACTCACTGACGGCATGCGCGGCGCCGACGCGGTCATCGAAGCCGTTGGGTCGCCGCTCACCTGGCAATGGGCGGTGCAAATGGTGCGCAAGGGCGGCACGGTGAATTTGTTTGGTGGTTGTCCGCGCGGCTCCGAAGTCAAGTTCGATCCCGCTGCGCTCCACTATTCCGAAATCACCATAAAGTCGACGTTCCATCATTCGCCCAAATTTATTCGCGAGGCTCTGGATTCTATCGCCCGCGGCGAAGTCCGGCCGGCTGATTTCATCACCGGCGAAGCTCCTCTTTCCGAACTGCCTCACATTTTTGAAGAAATGAAGCATCGGAATGGAGAATTGAAGACCGCAGTTATTCCGTAATTGTCCCGGCTTGTCCGGGATTTCCATGCAGGCGACACCCGAACTGGAGATAGCACGCAATCTGCCGCGTGCAGGTTGCTCGATTGATGAGGCGCGCCGGTACACCCGCTGGCTCGCGACGCACCACTACGAGAATTTCAACGTTGTCTCGTGGCTGCTGCCGCGCCGCCTGCACCAGCACTTCTACAATGTCTATGCCTACTGCCGCTGGGCCGACGATCTGGGCGATGAAGTCCCTGATCCGCAAAAGGCGCTGAAGCTTCTCGATGCCTGGGACGAAGAGTTGCAGAACATGTATCGCGGCAATCCTTCGCATCCCGTTTTCGTCGCCCTCGCTGGAACCGTGCGCGAGCTCGATATTCCCATTGATCCATTTCGCGATCTTCTAATCGCCTTCCGCCATGACCAGACGGTTCACCGCTACGAAAATTGGCAAGCCGTGCTCGACTATTGCCGCTATTCGGCAAATCCCGTTGGCCGGCTGGTGCTTTACCTCACCGGCTATCGCGATCCCGAGCGGCAGGCGCTCTCCGACGCGACTTGCACGGCATTGCAGCTCGCTAATTTCTGGCAGGACGTCGATCGCGATCTCGAGAAAGGCCGCATATACATCCCGCTCGATGTTCTCCAGAAGCACGGTCTGACGGCGGACGATGTTGTCGCGCGGCGATTCGACGAGCGTTTCGTGAAAGTCATGAAGGAATTGATCGTACATACGCATGCGCATTTCTCGCAGGGTGCGCCGCTCGCTCGCCGGGTTTCAGCCGAGATTCGCGTGGATATAGAATTATTTACAAAAGGCGGGCTCGCCGTCCTCGACGGAATTGAGTCAGTCGGCTATGACACGCTGCACCATCGCCCCGCGATCGGCCGTGCCACGCAAATTCGCCTGGTCGGCGGCGCGATTCTCGAGCGCTGCATGTCTTGGCTCTGGCCAAGTGATACAACCGACGCTTCGTCGCCGCAAAATCGCGCTTCGCAGAATGGCTCGTCGCAACATAGCTCATCACAAGACCCAGCCGGAATCGCGGGTCGTCATGTCTGAGCGTCCCATTCGCGAGCAATTGTCGGTTTCGGATTCCTACGATTACTGCCGAAACATCGCGCGAGTGGCCGCACGCAATTTTTATTATGGCTTTCGCCTGCTGCCGGCGCAAAAGCGCGACGCCCTCTGCGCACTCTACGCTTTCATGCGCGGCGCCGACGACATATCCGATGAGCCCGGCGAGATTTCCGCGAAGCAGCGCGGCCTCGCTGCGCTTCGCGCGGAAATGGATCGCGCGCTTGCCGGTGACGTAAGCGGCTCGCCGGTTTGGCCCGCATTTCGCGATACTGTCGTGCGTTTTCAAATCCCCAAGCGGTATCTCCACGATTTAATTTCCGGCGCGGAAATGGATTTGACGGTCAACGTATACGAAACGTTCGATCGCCTGCGCGAATATTGCTATCGCGTTGCGGGCACGGTTGGGCTTTGCTGCGTGCACGTTTTCCGATTCAGCGATCCACGCGCTCCCGAACTAGCCGAGCGGCTCGGCATCGCATTTCAGCTCACCAATATTTTGCGCGATGTCTCGAAAGATTACGAAATGGGGCGCGTTTATTTGCCGCAGGAAGATCTCGACCGCTTCGATTGCAATTCGGCGGAAGAATTCCGGCAGAGTACGGCGAGTAAAAAGTTTGTCGAGCTCGCGCAATTTGAAGCCGCGCGCGCGTGGCAATACTACGGCGACGGTTGGCCATTGCTCGATCTTGTGGAGGAGGATAGTCGCGCGGCGCTCTGGGCGCTCGCTCGAATCTACGCAGGCATTCTCGAGAAAATCGAGTCGCGAGGTTACGACGTTCTGGCGTCGCCGCCCGCGCGCCTTTCTTCGGCGGAGAAAGTCTGGATTCTGGCGCGAGCGCGCCTTGGTTGGCGGGATCCCAATTATGTCGTTCGAATGCGTAAACGTGATCGGCGGCGGGCTGGCGGGCCTCTCGGCCGCCGTCGCGCTGGCTGATTCGGGTGTTCGGGTGCGGCTGTTTGAGAAGCGGCCGCATCTCGGCGGACGAGCTACTTCGTATCTCCTTCCCGGCGGAAGTCACATTGATAACTGCCAGCATGTCACGCTCGGCTGCTGCACCAATCTCGCGGATTTCTATAACCGCGTCGGTTCGGCCGGGCAGATCCGATACTACGATCAACTTTATTTTGCCGATGCGCGCGGTGATCGCTTCACCATCGCGCCATCGTCGCTCGCGCCGCCGTTTCACATGATGTTTTCGTTCTTGCGATTCTCGGCGCTCACTTGGGCGGACAAAGTTGCCATCGGAAGAGCGATGATGCAAATCGCGACCACGGGAGGGCATCCGCCGGGAGTGGAAGGCACGTCCATGCTCGATTGGCTGCATCGCATGAAGCAAACGCCGGCGGCCATCGAACGATTTTGGCGCGTCGTGCTGGTCAGCGCGCTTGACGAAGAGCTGGCGCGCACCGACGCGCACTACGGAATTGACGTGTTCTGGAAAGCATTTCTCTCGAATCGCGAAGGCTTTCGTCTCGGAATTCCAGCAGTCCCGCTTTCCGAACTTTACGACGGCTGCCGCGCCGCAATCGAAAAGCGCGGCGGGGAAGTGCGCACTCGCGCGACGGTACGCGAGCTGCGCATCGAACAAGGACACACGAACTCGATCGTATTCGATGATGGCTCGGAGGAAACCGCCGACGCGTTCGTCATGGCTATGCCGCAGTCCGCGGTGCTCGACATCATCGATCCCGCACTTGCCGCCTCCGACGGAAGTTTTGCGGGCTTGCAGCATTTGCACGACGCGCCCATCACCGGAATCCATCTTTGGTTCGATCGCCACGTGATGGACGAGCCGTTTCTCACGCTGCTTGATCACACCGTGCAATGGATTTTCAACAAGACGCTGCTCCATTCGAAATCCGCGCACGCAGCATCGTCGAACGGCAATCCATCTGCCGCTGCAACAAAAGTTGGCGTCGTGTCCGAGGACGGAGACGGGGAACAGTATTTGCAGCTCGTGATCAGCGCGTCCTACGATCTCGTCTCGCGCTCCCGCCAGGAAATCGTGGAGATGTGCGTACGCGAATTGCAAGATGTTTTGCCCGCCACGCGCGACGCCAAGCTCGTGAAATCCACCGTGATCAAAGAAGTTGCCGCGACGTTTTCGCCCGAGCCCGGCTCCGATCAATATCGCCCAGGGCCGCGCTGCAGCGTCGAGAATCTTTTTCTTGCCGGCGATTGGACGCGCACCGGCTGGCCCGCAACGATGGAAGGCGCAGTGCGCAGCGGCTACATCGCTGCCGAAGCCGTTCTCACTTCGGCAGGCAAACCGCAAAAATTTGTTCAGCCGGACTTGCCTGCGCAAGGCCTGTGCGCTCGCTGGGCCCGCAACGGACAACGCGCGTGATAACGCCGCGCACCGCTTCGTTGATGTCGAAGTCGCCATGGTCGCGCGTGATATCGGCAAATGTTGATGTGCAGTGGGGCACCACACTCGAATTGAGCGATGGGGCTTGGCGTTTCAGAGTATGATGGGGCATCCCCCCGGAGGAATTCATGGACCGGAAGTATAGCCAGAAGGGATACCACGAGCGCGAGCGCGATCGTGAAGAGAAAAAAAAGGATCACCGGCCGCCGGAGCCGCGGCCGCGGCAGGATCAACTCGGTCCGCGCACCCCGCGCATGGTGGGAACCGTAACGCGTGGGCGCTGCGCGAGTTGCGGCGCTGTGCTGATGCCCGGATTCGATCCCAACGGCCAGTGTCCCCGCTGCCAGTTTGAATTGCATTCCTGCAAGCAGTGCCGGCATTTCGATACCGGCGCGCAATTCGAGTGCACGCAAAAAATTCTCGAGCGCATCGCCAAGAAGGATGCCAGGAACGAATGCCCATTTTTTGAATTCCGGATGACCGTCGAAAAAGATACTTCGCCGGTTGCGTATGCGGCTCCGGCGCCGGCAGCGACACCGGTTGCTGCGGGATCACCGTCGAATCCAAGAGATGCGCGGCAGGCATTCGAAGACCTCTTCAAGAAGTAACTCACTCCTTTTTTCATCGCATTTATCGCAGCAGATCAAACAGGAAAGAGCGTAGGTTCGCTCGCGGGCTGATCCGCAATTTTTTCAAGACGCGGGTAGTGATGCCGGAGGGGCTCGGGTACGCTCACTTTTGCGCCTGAAAGAAGGTGAATCAGCTCGAGCGCGTTGACGATGCCTTTGGCTTCGAAGTGATTGTTGGTGATGACGAAGGTCGTTTCCGCGTGCGCCGCCGTTTTTTGTATTCGCTCGCTCCATGGCGCTAGCTCTTCTTCGGTGTAGAGGTAGTTGTAGCGCTCGGAGGAAGGCGTCAACGGGTCATCGCTGAACCACGTGTCGTAGCGGCGGCCGTGAAGGCGAACGTAGCCGATGCGCGAAGTGGCGCGGCCAGTCGGCTTCACGGATTTTCCGATCACGGGCTGGTCAATATTGCAGAAGCCGACCTGGTGCTTGCGCAACCAATCGAAGAATGGCGGAGCCATCCAGCTCGAATGCCGGACTTCGACGACCAGCGGGTAGGTGGAAAATTCTTGCGCCAAGGTTTCGAGGCGGCCGAAATTTTCTGGCGTGTTGTGAAACGAAAAAGGGAATTGCAGGAGCATGGCGCCGAGGCGGTTGCCTTCGGCGAGGACATCGAAGCCTTCACGTACCGCGGCGACGTCGGCTGGGCTTGTTCCGGTTTCGTGGGTGAATCGCTGCCAGAGTTTTGCGCTGAAGAGGAATCGCGGATTCGCGGCGACGTGCGCGAGCCACTGGCGGCAAAGGTCGGCCCGCGCCGGCTGGTAAAACGAAGTGTTGATTTCAATGGTGTCGAAATACTGCGCGAGGAATTCGGCCTCGTGAAATCCCTTCTCGCGGCGCGTGGGGTAGACGATTCCTTTCCAGTCGGAGTAGGACCAGCCGGCCGGGCCGACCAGAATACGGTGCTGGCTGCTCGCGTCGGGTTTTTGGGTTCGAGGCATTTTGGGCTGCGCGTGCGATCGCGTCGGGCGCATTACATTCGGCGCTTCCGGCATGGCACGCGCCCGCACAGGGTATGCCGCGGTTTGATGTGGTGTCAAATTCATGCGCGCCAGGCGTCTTGCGACCCCTTGCTTTGTATCGAGTATGAGTTTGCTTTCCAAGTCGTAGGTGAGCTCTCCGGCCGACTGAAATTTGAAGATGCCCCGGTGAAAGCCGGTCGCTTCAAATGCCGGGAGGTGTATTTGCCACGAAATTGTGATGGTGCGGCATCGAAAAGTGCGGGCGCGGGACATCGTTTGAAAACTTAGGGCTGGCTGGTAGGCAGGCGGTACAGGAGAGGGCGAGGGTCAGGATTCGACGCGGAGTCATAGCCAGACTGTACGGGACGGGCGGGATGGAGGTTTTTTGGGGGGGAGGCGCCTAGGATTTCCTCAGTTGGAATTAAAAATTGCGAAGTTGCTGCAAAACGTAAACTGTCTCGGTGGTATTATGCGCACGCTGAGCCACGGTCGCACCCGACTACAACCAGGTGTATTCCAGCCCGACGGGAAAGCGACCCGAAATCGGTGGCACAGGGAGAGCTGCGAATGGACGAGATGATGTTTGTCGGAGCGATCGGCCTGGCGGGAATTTTGATCGGCGCAATCATCGGATACGTGATTGCGTCGACGAAAACGAAAGATGCGCTGGAGACGTACACGCTGCAATCGTACGGCAACACGCGAATCCTGGAGAGCTCGGCCGTGGAGCTTCGCAATAAAGTGGCGGAGATGAAGAACGCCGCGGAAGCAAAAGCGAAAGAGAATGCAAGATTGCAGGAACAATTGAGAGCGGAAGCCGAATTAAAAGCGGCAGCGCAAGCCGAGCTCAGGGATGCGCGGGCGTCGCTCGAAGCGTTTACCGGCGATCGGGACAAACTGATTGCGGAGAGCCAGCGCCGAGCGGTGGCAGAAAACAAATTGGCGCAATCGCAAATCAGCTTCGACGTGCTGCGAAAATCAATTGAGGATGCGGAAGTAAGGATGGTTGATGCGTTCAACGCACTATCGTCGTCGGCGTTGAGGAGCAACAACGAGACGTTCATGAGCTTCGCGAAGAGCACGTTCGAATCAATTCAGGCGCGGGCGGAAGGCAATCTCGACACGCGCCAGCAATCCATCGAAGGACTGGTAACGCCGCTGAAAGACGCGCTTGGGCGGTACGAGAAACAGATTGACCAACTGGAGCGGACGCGGCAGAACGCCTTCGGCAGCCTCGAAGAGCAATTGAAGTCGCTGGCGAGCACGAATCTAAAGCTGCAAAACGAAACGGGCGGGCTGGCAAACGCGCTTCGAACGCCGCAGGTTCGCGGGCGATGGGGCGAAATGACGCTGCGGCGCGCGGCGGAACTGGCGGGGATGTCGGCGCAATGCGATTTCACTGAGGCGGAGGTATCGAACGGAGGCGAACGGCGACAGCAGCCGGACATGATCGTGAAGCTGCCTGGGGACCGACGGATTGCCGTGGACGCGAAGGTTCCGCTGCAAGCGTATCTTGACGCACTGGCTGCGCCGACCGACGAGCAGCGCAGTGCCGAATTTTCCAAGCACGCGCAATTGGTGCGAAGCCACATGAACCAGCTGGCTTCACGCGAATATTGGGAACAACTCCAACCGGCGCCTGAATTTGTGGTTCTTTTCCTGCCGGGCGAATCGTTCTTTGCTGCGGCGGTGGAGAAAGACCGGACGCTTATTGAAGACGGCATTGCGGCGAGGGTGATTTTGGCGACGCCGGCGACGTTGATCGCGCTGTTGCGAGCGGTGGCGTTTGGCTGGCGGCAAGAAGCGGTGGCGAAGAATTCGGAGGACATTACCGACCTCGGGCGGCAACTGCACGAGCAGATTCGGGCGTTCATTACGCATTTCGAGGATATGGGGACGTCGCTGAAGGGAGCAGTGGATCGGTTTAATGATGCGCGGGCGTCGCTCGAGAGTAGCGTACTGCCGGCAGCGAGAAAATTTAGAGATTTGAATGCGGCAAATGGCGAGGAGATTCGGGAGATTTCCGGGATAAACGATGTGCCGGGAGCGATAGCTGCGCCGGAAGCGCAAACGGCGAACGGCGAGGATGCAAAGCGAGCGCGCGCGGCGCGTGGCGGCTCGAATGGATGATTGTTGGTGCGCGATCTGCGGCGGCGTGCGAAGAGAATTATTAGCTGCAGTATTACGTGAGGCGGTTGGGCGTTGGGTTCCCGGAGGCGGGAGCCTCCGGGCTCTGAAGTGGATGCGTGCTAGTATTCCCCGCAAGTTTTTAAAAATCGTGACAGTTTAAACAGGAGAGTTTCCTTGGGCCAGGTTCTTCGCGTGTGTCGCTTTATCTCGATGAGACGGATTTTCGTTGTCGTGAGCGTCGCGCTGCTTTGTCCTATGTTTGCGTGGACGCTCCCGGCGCAGACGCGGCCTGCGGGCGAGCCGAAGAAAATTATTATTGATACGGATCCGGGGACGGATGATGCGATCGCGCTGCTGCTGGCGTTTCATTCGCCGGAAGTGAAGGTGGAGGCGGTGACGATCGTCGCGGGGAACGTGACGTCGGATATGGGGATCGATAACGCGCTGAAAATTGCGAGCCTCGTTGGGCGCTGCGATGTGCCGATTGCGAGGGGCTCGACGCGGCCGCTTCTCGAACCGCTGGCTACGGGATTATTTTGGAATGGGCCGGGCGGCGTGGGCGGCGCGAAATTGCCGGCGTCGAAGTGCCAGGCGAGTCCGGTGTTTGGGCCCGATCTGATCATCGAGACGATTCACAAATATCCGCATCAGATCACACTTGTTCCCATCGGGCCGCTGACGAATATCGCGCTGGCGATCGGGAAAGATCCGTCGATCGTGCCGCTGGTGAAAGAAGTGATCTTGATGGGCGGCGGCATCACCGGGGGAAACGTGAATGCGGTTTCGGAGTACAACGTGCACAGCGATCCGGAAGCCGCGGCGATGGTGTTCAACGCCGGCTGGCCGATCACGATGGTGGGACTCGATGTGACGGAAATTACGCTGGTGACCGATGAGGACGTAGCGAAGCTCGAGCGGCATCCGGGGCCGGAGACGGAATTTGCCGCGACTGTGCTGCGTTATCAGATTGGTACGTACAAGGGCACGGGGATTTTTCACGGCGGCGCGATTCATGATGCGCTGGCGGTGGGCGGAGCGATCGATCACACGTTTATGACCACACAGGATATGCGCGTGGACATCGAGACGCAGGGCAAATTTACGCGCGGAATGACGGTGGCGAACCGGAAGAACGTGGTGGAGAAGGAAGCGGTGACTGGCGATCATGTGGAATCGGTGGGCGTGGAGGCGGTGACGCCGAACGTTCATGTGGCGACGGGGATTGACGCGCGGCGATTCGTGGATTTTCTGCTTTCGCGCATCGGAAATCATTAATCATTGCTTGGTGGCGATTGCGAGGCGCTCAGCTGGCGAGTTTGGGTGGCGCGCGTTGACTTGTGTTGGGGCGCAGAATAGAATTCGCTTGCATGCCTGATTCCTCTCCACTTTCTGGGCGAACGATTTCGCATTACCGCATCGTCGAGAAGCTGGGCGGCGGCGGGATGGGTGTGGTCTATAAGGCGGAAGACAATCGGCTTCACCGCTTCGTCGCTCTCAAGTTTTTGCCGCAGGAAGTTGCCAGCGATCCGCAGGCGCTCGCCCGTTTCCAACGCGAGGCGCAAGCTGCTTCGGCGCTAAATCATCCGAATATTTGCACCATTCACGATATCGGCGAGCAGGACGGGCAGGCGTTCATCGTGATGGAGTTTTTGGACGGCACGACTTTGAAGCACCGGTTGGGCGGCAAGCCTCTCGAGGTTAATCTGCTTCTTGATTACGCCGAGCAGATTGCGGACGCGCTCGACGCAGCGCATTCGGCCGGCATCATCCATCGGGACATCAAGCCTGCGAACATTTTCATTACCAAGCGCGGGCAGTTGAAGGTGCTCGATTTCGGCCTGGCGAAGTCACTGGCGCCGCCCACCCCGCTGTCAGCCTCGGCGACGCAGGATTTTGCGGGTGTTAATCCCGAACATCTAACCAGTCCGGGAAGCACGCTGGGAACGATTGCGTATATGTCGCCGGAACAGGCGCGCGCGCGGGAACTCGATGCGCGCTCGGACATTTTTTCGTTCGGGACGGTTCTCTATGAGATGGCGACGGGCGCGCTGCCATTTCGTGGGGAAAGCACCGCCGTGATTTTCGAATCCATTCTCGGCAAATCGCCGATTTCGCCGCTGCGATTGAATCCTGAGCTCCCGGCAAAGCTCGAAGAGATCATTGAGAAAGTGCTCGAGAAAGATCCTGACATGCGCTGCCAAACGGCGGCTGAACTGCGCGCGGACCTGAAACGGCTCAAGCGCAATCTTCTTTCGAATTCGAGCCGCCAGCCTGCGGCGGAAAAGGCCGAATCGTCGAGCGCGCATACCCCTCAACCGGCTCATCCTGCTAATACCGCACCGGCGAATAAGTCCGTTGCCGTGCTGTACTTCGAAAATCAGGGCGGCTCGAAGGAAGATGAATACCTGCGCGACGGCATCACTGAGGATGTTCTTACCGAGCTCTCGAAGATTCGAGGCTTGAATACTTTTTCGCGCGCCACAGTGCTGGCATTCCGCGACAAGTCAGTGACGCCCGCGCAGATTGGGCAGCAGCTTGGCGCGGCGTATGTGCTGACGGGGACGTTGAGACGTGCTGGCGCGCGGCTGCGTATCAATACTCAACTCGTGGATACGCGCACGGATTTTCCGGTGTGGTCGGAGCGATTTGATCGGGAGATGAAGGACGTTTTCGAAGTGCAGGACGAGATCGCCCGCAAGATTGCCGAGGCTCTGCGCGTGACGCTGTCGCCGCAAGAGCTGGAAGCGCTCGCGGTCAAGCCCACGGAAAATCTGCAAGCGTACGACCTCTATCTGCGCGGTAAGAGATATGCGCGGCGGCAGACACGGCAGGACCTTGAGTTCGCGCTGCAGATGTTCGAGAACGCCGTGTCGATGGATTCGAGTTTCGCTTTGGCTTACGCCGCGTGCGCCAATGCGTGCGCGATGTTCTACTGTAATTTCAGTCGCGATCAATTGTGGGTAGAACGCGCGCGGGAAGCTTCGGGCAAGGCCGTAGCTCTGCGCTGGGATTTGCCCGAAGTGCAGGTCAGCCAGGCTTGGGTACTGTACGCCGCGGAACTGCACGATGAGGCGGTGCGAATGGTGAGGAAGGCTATTGAGCGGAGGCCCGACTGCGAGGGCGCGTATTATTTGCTCTGCCGCTCCCTGTTCGCCGCGGGACGCCACCAGGAAGTTCTCGATGTAGCTGAATCCGCGATTGAAGCAAGCGGTGAAGACTACAATGTCTACGTGCCCATCTTAAACGCTGCCGGCGCTCTGAAAAAAGAAGAGGTGGGACTCGACATCTGCAGAAGATTCATCGCGGCGCTGGAGAATCATTTAAAGCAGGTGCCCGAGGATCCGCGCGCGCGGGTCTTGCTGGGCGTCAACTACGCGAGTACGGGACGCGAGGAAGACGCCATGCGCGAACTCAATCTGGCCATCACGTTGCGCGCCAACGAAGCCTCCATTCTTTATAACGCGGCTTGCGCGTTTTGCACTCTGAAAAGGAAGCCGGAAGCTCTCGATGCGTTGCGCAAGGCTTGGGAGGCTGGTTTTCACGATTCGGTATGGGCGCGCCGGGATCCTGAGCTTGCCTTGCTTCGCGGCGACCCGGAATTTGAGCGCCTGTACCCGGAAAAGCCTGCGGTGCCGCCGGCGTCTTCTCGCTAGCTTCGAAAATGCAGAAGCGCGTAAGCGTACCGCAGATTCCTCGTCGGACCCTCGTCGGGTCCTCTTCGGAGAGACAGAAATTAGCTGAGTGGCTTTAGAGTCGACGATTTGATTGGTTCGATTCAAAAACGCCGGCAAGATGCCGGCGCTACGATTGACTCATTGCCATTTATTAAAGATTGCTGCAGAAATTTCTTCGTGCTCCTTGAAGTTTCCCATGGTGCTAAAAGCCGACCCGGAAGACGACGCGCGGAATTCATCTGAAGCCGCGTTGACTTGTCTTGGGGCGCAGAATAGAATTCGCTTGCATGCCTGATTCTTCTCCACTTTCTGGGCGCACGGTTTCCCACTATCGCGTCTTGGACAAACTTGGTGGCGGCGGAATGGGGGTGGTGTATGAGGCCGAGGATGAAAGCCTTGGACGTCACGTCGCACTGAAGTTCCTTCCGGACGACGTCGCCAGCGACCGCGGGGCACTCGAACGCTTCCAGCGCGAAGCACGCGCTGCCTCTGCACTAAATCATCCGCATATTTGCACGATTTACGAAATCGGTCAGCACGATGGCCGCCCGTTCCTTGCCATGGAGCTGATGAAGGGCCAGACGCTCAAACATCGCATCGGGGGAAAGCCGCTCGCCGCAGAGGAAGCGCTGGAAATTGCGGCTCAGATCGCCGACGCTCTTGATGCCGCTCACACCGAGGGAATCGTTCACAGAGACATTAAGCCCGCAAATATTTTCCTAACCAAGCGGGAACAGGTAAAGATTCTCGACTTCGGTCTCGCGAAACTGATTCGCGGACGAGGCATGTCGGGTGAATCGGCCGCGGCGACTGTGGATGCCGTGGCGGCGATGCTCACGAGTCCCGGAACCGCCATTGGCACGGTTGCGTACATGTCGCCCGAGCAGGTGCGAGGCGAAGAACTGGACGCGCGGACGGATTTATTCTCGTTTGGCGTCGTTCTCTACGAGATGGTGACAGGTGTTTTGCCGTTCCGCGGCGAGACTTCGGGTGTGGTCACGAACGCCATTCTTGAGGGATCGCCCGTAGCTCCGGTGCGTCTGAATTCCGACGTCCCTACAGAACTCGAACGGATTATCAGCAAAGCGCTCGAAAAGAATCGCAAACTGCGCTACCAGAGCGCGGCTGAAATGCACGCCGACTTGCAGCGATTCAAGCGGGATTTGGAATCGAGCCGACGGCCCGCCGTTGAGAAGAGCATCTCGGCTTCAGGGGCGCACGCGCCCGCAGCCCTACAAAAATCAGTAGCGGTGCTTTATTTCGAAAATCAGAGTGGCTCGAAGGAAGATGAGTATCTGCGCGACGGAATTACGGAGGACGTTCTCACCGAGCTCTCGAAGATCCGAGGGTTGAACACGTTTTCCCGCGCGACCGTTCTGGCATTCCGCGACAAGTCAGTGACACCCACGCAGATTGGGCAGCAGCTCGGTGCCGCGTACGTTCTCACGGGCACGATTCGACGCGCCGGCGCGCGGCTGCGCATCAACGCGCAGCTCGTGGACACGCGCACGGATTTTCCGGTGTGGTCGGAGCGATTTGACCGGGAGATGAAGGACGTCTTCGAAGTGCAGGACGAAATTGCCCGCAAGATTGCCGAAGCGTTGCGCGTGACGCTATCTCCGCAAGAGCTCGAGGCGTTGGCCGTCAAGCCCACGGAAAATCTGCAGGCCTACGACCTCTACCTTCGCGGCAAACGATACGCACGACGGCAGACCCGGCAGGACCTCGAATTCGCGCTGCAAATGTTCGAAAACGCAGTAGCGATGGACCCCAGTTTCGCGCTGGCCTACGCGGCCTGCGCCAATGCCTGCGCGATGTTCTACTGCAACTACAGCCGCGATCAGGTGTGGGTGGAACGCGCGCGAGAAGCTTCCGGCAAGGCGGTGGCCTTGCGCTGGGATTTGCCCGAAGTGCAAGTCAGCCAGGCATGGGTGCTCTACGCAGCGGAATTGCATAACGAAGCTGTACGCATGGTCAAAAAAGCCATCGAACGCAAACGCGATTGCGAGGGCGCCTACTATCTTCTCTGCCGCTCACTCTTCGCCGCGGGGCGCTACCAGGAAGTTATTGACATAGCGGAAGCCGCGATCGAAGCGAGCGGAGAGGACTACAACGCTTATGTCCCCATCCTTAACTCTTTCGGTGCCATGCACCAAGAGGAAGGTATGCGCAATATGACGCTGCGAAGCCTGGCAGCTCTGGAAAATCACTTGAAACAAGTGCCCGAAGATGCGCGGGCGCGGGTCCTGCTGGGCGCCTTTTGCGCCGAATTGGGACGTGAGGAAGACGCCGTGCGCGAGCTCAATCTGGCGATCACGTTGCGCGCCAACGAAGCGTCAATTCTTTATAATGCAGCCTGCGCGTATTGCATTTTGAAAAGAAAGCCCGAGGCCATGGATGCCTTGCGAAAGGCTTGGGAGGCTGGTTTTCACGATTCCGCCTGGGCCCGCCGCGATCCGGGACTAGTGATTCTTCACGGCGACCCGGAATTTGAACGGCTGTATCCCGAGAAGCCCGCGACGACGTCCGGCTCCAGTCCCAACTAGCTCGCAGCAACGCAAGCGTAACGCGCAATCCTGAAGTTGCAAGGATCGCCTCGCCGGTGCGCGTTGACTTGGTTTGGTGCGCAGCATAAGATTTGCGGCGATGGCTGAATCTTTCCCGCTGGCTGGACGCACGATTTCGCATTACCGCATCGTCGAGAAAATCGGCGGCGGCGGGATGGGAGTCGTATTTAAGGCCGAGGATGCGAAGCTCGGCCGCTTTGTTGCGCTGAAATTCCTGCCGGAAAATCTGGCCGCGGACCGCCAGGCCCTCGAACGCTTCCGTCGCGAAGCCCGCGCGGCTTCTGCTCTGAATCATCCCAATATCTGCACAATTTACGACGTGGACGAAGTGGACGGCCAATCGTTCATCGCCATGGAATTCCTCGATGGGCAGACGCTGAAACACAAGATCGAAAATAAAGCGCTGCCGGTCGAGCAGGTGCTCGATATCGGCGTGCAGATTTCGGACGGCCTCGATGCGGCGCATTCCGAGGGAATCGTCCATCGCGACATCAAGCCGGCGAATATATTCATCACGCGGCGCGGGCACGCCAAGATTCTCGATTTCGGATTGGCTAAGCTGATGGCCGATCGAAGAACCGACCTCGAGGGCGATACGGTCACTTCGATGGATTCTCCGCACGTAGCGCCGGAGCTGCTGACGACGCCGGGCACGGCGATGGGGACTGTGGCGTACATGTCACCCGAGCAGGTGCGCGGCGACGAAGTCGACGCGCGGACGGATTTGTTTTCGTTCGGGCTGGTCGTTTATGAGATGGCGACAGGGCAGCTCGCCTACCCGGGGAAGACTTCCGGAATTATCACCGATGGAATTTTGAATCGCGCGCCGGTGCCACCGAGCCAGATCAATCCCGCTATGCCCGCGAAACTCGAAGAAATCATCGGGAAGGCTACCGAGAAAGATCGCAGCATGCGTTATCAGAGTGCCGCAGATATGCGCACGGATTTGCAGCGTCTGAAACGGGATATTGATGCGGGACGCGTGATTGCGGAATCGGGCGGCGCGGTTCCGACTGCAAGCGGAACTGGCATCGCGCCGGCGAAGGAAGGCGCGGGCAGTTCAGCGAAGATTCCCGCGGTGGCGGGCTCGGGTGGTTCGGCGGCGGTTATTACGACAGTTTCGCCTGCAGCGCGGCCGAAATGGATGATTCCGGTCGTGGCAGCCGCAATTGTTCTCGTGCTCGTCGTGGGCGGCTATTTTTATTTTCACCGCGCGCCAATCCTCACGGAAAAGGACACGATCGTTCTGGCGGATTTCGCGAATACGACGGGCGAAGCAGTGTTCGACGGGCCAACGCTAAAGGAAGCGCTGGCGGTTGACCTCGGTCAATCGCCGTTCTTGAATATTCTTTCGGAAGATAAGGTAACTGAGACGCTGCGGTTGATGGGCCGCACGCCGGAAGAGCATCTGACGAAGGACACGACGAAAGAAATTTGCGAGCGCGCTGGCGGAAAAGTTTATGTAGCGGGATCGATCGCGGGGCTCGGGAACGAGTACGTGCTTTCGCTGGATGCGTTCAACTGCAACACGGGCGATGCCGTGGCGCGCGAACAGGCGCAGACAACCGGCAAGGATAAGTTGCTCGCGACGTTGAGCGACACCGCGGCCAAACTCCGCGCGAAGCTCGGTGAGTCGCTTGCCTCGATTCAGAAATTCGACGCGCCGCTCGATCAGGCAACCACCAGCTCACTCGAAGCCCTGAAAATCTTCAGCCTCGGCGAGAAGTCCCGGCGTGAAAAAGGAGTTCTCGAAGGCGCGGCTCAGTTTCGCCGGGCCGTCGAGCTCGATCCGAATTTTGCGATGGCCTACGCGAACCTCGCGATTTGCGAATACGATCTCAATCAGATCGCGCTATCGAAAAACGAAATCACCAAAGCCTTCGAGCTTCGGGACCGCGTTACGCAGCGCGAGAAGTTGCACATCACGACGTTCTACTACGACATCGGCATGGGCGAGATGGAAAAGGCCACGGAGAGTTACAAAGATTGGATTCAGACCTATCCACGCGATGCACAGGCGCACTTGGACCTCGGCGTTGCGTATTCCGAAATGGGCCAATACGAACAGGCCGTACAGGAATTCCGTGAAGCGTTGCGCCTCGAGCCGGATAACGTCATCGAAATCGGCGACCTTGCCGCGGTGTACATTTCGCTGAACCGTCTTGATGAAGCGCAGACGATATTCGGCGACGCTGAGGCGAGGAAAATTGGCGATGCCTTCTTGCGCGAAAGTATTTATGGGTTGGCGTTTCTTCGAGATGACGCGGCAACAATGCGCAAAGAGTTCGAGTGGTCAGTGGGAAAGCCGGGCTTTGAAGACGCAATGCTGGCAATGCAGGCGGATACGGAAGCGTACGGCGGGCATTTGAAGAAGGCGCGTGAGCTTTCCAAAAGAGCTCTTGCCTCGGCTTCGTCGGCCGATGCGAAGGAAACTGGCGCACTCTGGCAGGTTTTTGGAGCGTTGCGCGAAGCAGCGTTCGGGATTCAAAAAGATGCGCACGAAGACGCCGCGGCGTCTCTGGCCATGGCGCCGGACAGCCGGGACACGCAGATTCTTGCGGGCGTGGTGTTTGCGCGAAGCGGAGACGCCGGACGAGCCCACGCGCTAGTCGAGTCTTTGAACAAGAGCTATCCGGTGAATACGATTCTCGAATCTGAATGGATTCCAGCGATTAATGCGCAAGTCGAGCTCGGCCGCGGGAATGGATCGAAGGCGGTCGAACTGCTTCAACCGGCCACGCCTTACGAGCTTGGACAGACTGTAGGAAGTCTCAACAATTCGTGCATGTATCAGGTTTACTTGCGCGGCGAAGCGTACCTGCAAGCGAAACAGGGAACCGCGGCCGCTGCGGAATTCCAGAAGCTCCTCGATCATCGCGGGATTGTATGGAATTGCTGGACGGGCGCGCTGGCGCATCTCGGTCTCGCACGAGCGCGCGCGGAAGCAGGCGACATCGGCGGCGCTCGAACGGCCTATCAGGATTTCTTCGCGCTCTGGAAGGATGCCGATCCTGACATTCCCATCCTCATCGCCGCGAAGTCCGAATACGCCAAGTTCAAGTGACGGTGGCCGGTTCGCGCCTATCGTAGTTCCCATCTGAGTCTTCTTCATTCTCTCCTTGACAGCTTAGGAGTGTTTGGAGTAGTCTCCTAATCATCTTAGGAGGGCTCGGTGACCGATCAGGCTCAATTGCTCCCCGGCACTCTCGATCTTCTGATTCTCAGAGCAGTCTCGCTAGGCCCCCTGCACGGATACGGCATTCTTCTGCGTATCGGGCAGATTTCCGGCAACGCGCTGCTCATCGAACAGGGCGCGCTCTATCCCGGGCTATTTCGGCTGGTACGCCAGGGAGTTCTCAAGGCGAGTTGGGGCACGTCGGAGAACAATCGCCGAGCCAAGTTTTACGAGCTTACCGCCGCGGGGCGCAAGCGTTTGCGCGAAGAGACCAACAACTGGAATCGTCTCGTCAATGCCATCGGGGCGGCGCTTTCCGAGCAAACGGAGGAAGCATGAAATTCCTCTACTCGCTTCGGTTCCGCATCGCCGCACTTTTCGGGCATTCGCAGATGAATGCTGAGATCGAGGAAGAGCTTCGCTCGCATATCGAGCTTCGTGCTGATGATCTGGTGCGTTCCGGTCTCCCTCGCGCTGAAGCCGAGCGTCGTGCGCGCCTCGAATTTGGCGGCCATGTGCGGTTCAAAGAGGCGTGCCGCGATGCCTTGGGTGGCAATTTTATCGAGAGTCTCATCGAGGATGTTCGCTTCGGCCTTCGAATGTTGCGCAAGTCTCCCGGCTTTACCGCAGTAGCCGTTGGTACGCTCGCCTTGGGCATCGGCGCAAACGCCTTGGTTTTTAGCGTAATGAACGCGCTGATCTTGCGACCGCTCAATGTGCCGCAACCGCAGAGCCTCTACGCAATCGAGCGCAGAGCCAGCTTCCTGGATCCGTCGCAGTCCTATCCCGACTATCTCGATCTGCGCAATCGAAATCGCAGCTTTGACAGTCTGGCAGCCTTCACCATCACGGAGGCTGGTCTGGACACAGGCCAAAATGCAACTCCCTCGTGGGCCGAGGAAGTAAGTGGAAACTATTTTGACGCGTTGGGCATTCAGCCCTATCTCGGGCGTTTCTTCCACGGATCCGATGAGCGCGGACCAAACAGCGCCCCGTATTTAGTTCTCGCATACGGCTATTGGCACGTACATTTTCAAGATGATCCTCACGTGGTGGGCCGCACTGTCGGAATCAACAAGCATCCTTTCACCATTCTCGGCGTAGCTCCGCTCGGTTTTCACGGGACATTGTTGTTTGGAGCACCCGATTTCTTTGTGCCCATGGTTAACCAAGAGCAGGTAGAGGGTTCGAACACTCTCAATGCGCGCGGAAACCGTTGGGTATTTATGGTAATGGGGCATCTGAAGCCGGGAGTCACTCCGGCGCAGGCGATTGCGGATCTGAACTCGATTGGCGCGTATTTCGGAAAGAATTATCCCAAAGATGATGGACAGATGACGTTTACACTCGCGCGACCAAGTCTTTATGGCGACTATCTTGGGCGTCCGATACGTGCATTCGTTACGGCTCTGATGCTGCTTGCCGGATTAATTCTGTTGGCGGCGTGCGCCAACCTTGGGAGTCTATTTGCGGCGCGGGCCTCTGACCGCGCGCGAGAAATTGCCCTGCGGCTCGCGCTTGGATCAAGCCGCCTGCGCGTTCTGCGGCAATTATTCACCGAAGCCATTCTGCTTTCATTGATGGGAGGCGCCGTCGGGCTATGGGGCAGCGTGATGCTTTTGGGCTGGCTGCGCGCGTGGCAGCCGGTACCCAGGTATCCGATGAATCTGCCGCTGGATCCGGATTTTCATGTTTATCTAGTCGCATTGCTGCTCGCGTTGGCGAGTGGATTTCTCTTTGGCGCAGTCCCCGTGAGGCAAGTTCTTCGCACGGATCCATATCAGATCGTGAAGTCCGGATCGATCGTCAACATCGGGCGGCGGATTACTGCCCGCGACCTTTTGCTCGCGGTGCAAATTGCGATCTGCGCGGTGCTGGTCACTTCTTCTATGGTTGCCGTGCGTGGGCTGGCGCGCTCGATGCACAGCAATTTTGGCTTTGAGCCGCGAAACGCGATGCTGGTGGACACGGACCTGAACATGTCCGGCTATAGCGGCGACGCCATGCTCGCAATGCAAAAGCGCATGATTGATGGCGTTGCGACGATCCCCGGCGTGATCTCCGTGGGATTGATTGACTGGCCGCCTCTTCATGAGGCTTGGAACAGCACGAGCGTCTTCACCGACGCAACTGCGGATCTGAGAGCGTCGAATGCGGCTGCTGAAGTCGTTGTGTACAGCATCTCGCCGGATTACTTCCGAGCCGCGGGTACTTCGCTATTGGCGGGCAGAAGTGTTGCCTGGACTGACGACAAAAACTCCCCGCGCGTGGCCGTAGTGAACCGGGAGTTTGCTCGCAGGTTGTTCGGCTCCGCAACGAATGCGATGGGCAATTACTACAAGCGGCAGGATGGGACGCGAATACAAGTGGTGGGCATTACGGAGGATGGGAAATACACGAACCTCACGGAAGATCCACATCCGGCAATGTTTCTCTCAAATCTGCAATTCCCGATTAGCGAGATGCATATGGTGGTCCGCTCGAATGCCGATCCGCAGCATGTCGCAGCCGCCATCAAGAGCGAATTGAATGGCCTCGATGCCGGGCTGCCTTTTTACACTCAAACGTGGGAGGAAAAACTCAACAGCGCTTTGTTCGCCTCCCGCGTAGCCACTATTTCACTTGGCGTGCTGGGAGTTATGGGCGCGATGCTGTCCATAACCGGCATCTTTGGAATGGCGGCGTATTCGGTGAGCAAGCGGAAGAGGGAACTGGGAATTCGCATCGCCCTTGGCGCGCAACGCAAAGAAGTTTTGCAGGCGGCATTAGGTCGAGCGTTCAAACTGCTGGCGTTTGGATCTGCGGCAGGTTTGCTGCTGGGAATTTTAGCGAGCCGGGTACTTGCGTCAATCGTGTATCAGGCAACGCCGCGCGATCCACTGGTATTGGCCGGCGTCGTTCTAGCGATGATGTTGGTTGGATTGCTGGCTACGTGGATTCCCGCGCAACGCGCGCTCTCGATCGATCCTTCCATACTGATGCGCGAGGAGTGAGCTGCTCCGGCGCTTCTGGTGCGGTAATTTGTAGCGGGTCAACTTTGTTGGCTCGGCCGTACGAAATTCGACCTATTTATCCAACATGAAAACAGGCGAAAGAAATTCGTTATTGTCGCGGGACTCTTCTATGGCATTATCTGGGCGGAATCGTCGCTAACCGGCGCGTACATCAGCACTTCGGGCGGCGATAAAAACTCTTATTGACGATCGTCAACACAGGTAAACAGCCTTCGGTTTCCGGCTATCAGCCCGCGTCCACCGATCGCGGCGCGCTCATCGTCGTAACGATGCTCTTCTTTTTCTGGGGCTTCATCACCGTTCTCAACGACATTCTCGTCCCGCACCTGAAAGCCATATTTGCTCTGAATTACGCCGAAGTGATGCTGATCCAGTTTGCGTTCTTCTCGGCGTACTTCATTTTTTCGCTTCCGTCGGCAAAAGTGATTGACACGATCGGCTACAAGAAGACCATGGTCGCCGGTTTATTGACCATGACCGTGGGCGCGCTGCTTTTCATTCCCGCGGCGAGCGCGCCATCGTATCCGCTTTTTCTTGGCGCACTGATGGTGCTCGCTGCCGGAATCACGGCGCTGCAAGTGGCCGCGAATCCTTATGTGGCTGTCTTGGGCCCGCCTGAGACGGCATCGAGCCGCTTGAATCTCACGCAAGCCTTCAATTCTTTGGGGACGACGATCGGGCCCTATATTGGCGGACTGATGATTTTGAGCGCGAACCCCAAGACGATGGAACAGATCCGCCAGATGCCGGCCGACGCATTGCAGGCCTACCGCGTGCACGAAGCCGCCACAGTGAAGCTTCCTTACTTGATCATCGCGGCCATTCTGCTTGGAGTTGCGGCCATCATCGCGACCTACAAACTGCCGGCAATTCCGCAGGCACAACGTACCGATAGCAACGCTCCCAAGGCGAGCCTGTGGAAATATCGCCAGCTCATTTTCGGCGCGATTGGAATCTTCGTGTACGTTGGCGCGGAAGTATCGATCGGAAGCCTGCTGATCAATTATCTCGGCCAGCCGGAAATTGGAAATTTGCCGGAGGTTACGGCCGCGCGCTTTGTGACGTACTACTGGGGCGGCGCGATGGTCGGAAGATTCATCGGCTCGGCTATTCTGCAGAAGGTTCGAACGGGAACGGTTTTAGCCATAGCCGCCATCGCGGCGTTCTTGCTGGTTTGTGCGTCCATGCTGACTCTCGGCAACGTCGCCATGTGGACCATCATTGCAGTCGGGCTGTTTAATTCCGTCATGTTCCCGAGTATTTTTACCTTGGGGATCGCCGAACTCGGGCCGCTCACTGGTGATGGCTCGGGCGTTCTGGTGATGGCCATCGTTGGCGGAGCAATCCTGCCGCTGGTGCAGGGCGTGATGGCGGATCGAATCGGAATTCATCACGCGTTCATTTTGCCGGCGGTTTGCTATTTATATATTTTCTACTACGCGCTTTGGGGCTCTCGACCCGTCCCAGTCGAAGTGAATTGAGCGCGCAGCCTGCTCGTCGTTGCTTCCACATCGCCGCCGGGAAGGTTCGTTCGGAGCGGCGCAAATGACTCGCATTTTCAATCCTTTTCGAGGCGCCTTGCTACGAGTGTTGTGTGCAATTGTGCCGTTCGCATGCCTGCCCGCCTCGGGAGCCAATGACAAGTACAAAGATCATTGGGTCGCGACATGGAGCACTGCCAACTTCGATCTTGCAAATCCGGATGCCGTCGTTCTTTTTAGCTCACCTGGCGTTCCCGACTCGCTCGAGAATCAGACCATTCGCGAAATTGTGCACACCACCATAGGCGGGCGCGAGATTCAAATTCGCTTGTCGAACGCCTTCGGCGCCAAGCCGATCACGTTCGATTCTGTTTACGCCGGCTTGGAAGCGGATGGTGCGGCGCTCGCCGCTGGCACGAATCACGCCGTTACATTCGGCGGCTCGAAATCCGTCATGATACCGGAAGGCTCCGAAGCGCTCAGTGATCCAATTCCTCTGTCCGTTGGCGCGGAACAAAATCTGGTGATCAGCCTTTTCACAACGGGATCAGCGCGCTTGGCGACTGGCCACCCCGCTGCATATCAAACCAATTTCATTTCCACGGCCGGCAATTTTGCCGCTGACGAAGGTGCAAGCGCATTCACGAAAACAATGGGGTCGTGGTATTTCCTCGGTGAGATTGACGTGCTCGCATCACGGAAAGTGCGAGGAGCCGTAGTCGCGTTTGGCGATTCAATCACAGACGGAGCGTCCACGAGGCCGGGCACAAACGCGCGATGGACCGATGTTCTGGCGCGCCGGCTGCTTGCGGGCCGGGAACGGAGCGCAATGGCCGTACTCAATGCCGGAATTGCCGGTAATCGCGTGCTCTCGAGTTCGCCTTGCTTCGGAGCTAACGCCTTGGCCAGGCTCGATCGCGACGCTTTCGAGCACTCCGGCGTTCGCGACATCATCCTCTTCGAAGGCACGAACGACATTGGCCAGCCTGACACGCCCGCTTCTTCCATACGGGCTAAATTCGCCCCGTGTCTAACCCGCACACAAATCACCGCCGATGATTTGATCGCCGGGTACAAACAAATCATCGAACAGGCGCACGCAGCAGGATTGAAAATCTTCGGCGCGACGATACTTCCGTACAAAGGATTCGGAGGCTGGACGGAACAAGGTGAATCGAAGCGCCAAGCCGCGAATCATTGGGTCAGGGAATCGGGCGCGTTTGACGGCGTGATTGATTTTGATGCGGCTCTGCGAGATGCGGCGAATCCCACAATTTTAAATCCCGCCTATGACAGCGGCGACCACCTGCATCCCAATCCCGCAGGCCACGAAGCCCTGGCAAACGCGATTGACCTTGCGCTCTTCCGCTAGCAAGATATTTCTTCAGGGTCTGAGACTCGATGATTTTCCGCGACCGCAAGTGTGCCGGCCAAAAACTCGCCGAACAGTTAGCCCGATTTCGCGAAAATGCAAGTTTCGTTGTACTTGGTCTGCCGCGCGGCGGCGTTCCGGTTGCTGCTGAAATTGCGCAGGAACTGGGGGCGCCCCTAGACGTTTTCGTCGTTCGCAAGCTGGGCGTGCCGCAACACGAAGAGCTTGCTTTCGGAGCGATCGCATCGGGAGGCGTTCGTGTCGTAGATACCGAAATCGTCGATGAACTGGCGATCCCGAATGCCGCCATCAACGGCGTCCTCGAGCGCGAAATGAAAGAGCTTCAGCGCCGCGAGCTCGCCTACCGCCGGGGCATGCCTGCGGTGGATGTAAAAGATCGCATCGTGATTCTCGTAGACGACGGCATTGCCACCGGAGCGAGTATGCGCGCCGCCGTTGAGGCTCTCCGCAAGCTCGGTCCGGCGCGAATCGTCGTCGCGGTTCCAGTGGCGTCGCCGCACGCGGTCCGTCAGCTTTCGAAAGTGGCCGACGAAGTCGTGTGTTTATCAGCGCCCGAAGATTTTTCCGCGGTCGGCCAGTGGTATGCGGATTTTCAGAGCACCACGGACGAAGAAGTCACAGCCGCGCTGGAATCCGCAGCACAACGCAAAACAATCCACGCAAATTAATCGCGCGTTCCTGCCGCAGGTGAGCGAAGCAGATCGTATAAGAAGGTTCTACTTTACGTTCGAGCGGAAGCCCCCGAATTTGCGGCAGTCTTCTTATTCCCAATCATCAAATAAGCAGAAATCGCGCCATTAGCTGCAAGAAGAGCGCAAAGAAGCATGGTCACGCGAAATGCCTCAAGAAACGAATTCGCGATAGCGGTAGAGACCGCCTCGCGCTCGTTCGCTCCCAAGCCCGCGGGGATTTCGATCGCGGCCAGCTTTGTCCGTTGTTTGAGAATATCCTGACGCACGGACTCCGTCACCTCAACATGCGCGAGACGCCGGTTCAGCCCGTTGTTGAATACCGACGTCACAACAATTCCGAGAACGGCGATCGCAATTAATCCGGAAATTCGCGCGACGGCATTGTTGATTCCCGAAGCCGCGCCAACATTGGCCTGATCCGCGGCGCCCATGATGGCGGTCGTCAGCGGTGCCACGCTCACCGCCAGACCAAAACCGAGAATCACGATCCCGGGGAAAAATCTGATCCAATAGCTGCCACTCCCGAATGGCCAGGCCAATAGCAGGAATGCCGCAGCGACGATCGAAGGGCCAATGATCAACGGCGGCCGCGCTCCGAAGCGATCCGCCAGCCCTCCAGACCAGCGCGACAGCGCAAACATCAATAAAATCGACGGAATAAACGCTGCACCTGCCGCCGTTGCCGAGTAGTGCTCGACTTCAATCAAGTTCATCGGGAATAGAAAGAGAAAAACCCCAAGCGCTGCGTACAGAAGAAAGGTGAGGATGTTCGCGCCTGTGAAATCGGGAGATTTAAAAAGTTCTGGCGGCACCATCGGAGCTTTCGCCCGCTTCTCCGCGAACCAAAACAGCACCAGGCAGACTGCGCCCAGAACGACGGCGCCGATAACGCGAACATCCGACCACGTCAGTTGCGACGATTCGATCAGACCGTACACTACACCGCCAAGTCCAAAAGTCGCGAGCAACGCGCCGCGCCAATCCACCGGCCCGCGCACTGTTTCGGCGCGGCTTTCCGGCACGTGCCAAATGCTAAGGACGATAACCCCGATCGCTATCGGCAAATTCAAGAGAAACGCCCATCGCCAGGAGGCATGCTGGATGAGCCATCCGCCGAGAACCGGCCCTATCACGGCGGTGATCGCAGTGAAACCGGACCAAGTTCCGATGGCGCGGCCGCGTTCGTTGTCTTCGAACGATGCGCCGATGATGGACAGGCTGCCGGGAACTAGGAACGAAGCGCCGAATCCTTGCACCGCGCGCGCGGCGATCAACTGATGAATGCCCGTTGCCGCGCCGCACCACGCCGATGCCGCCGCGAAAACGCAAACTCCGAATAGAAACATCCGACGGCGACCGAATGTGTCCCCAAGCGAACCGCCAACAAGGATCAGCGAGCCAAGCAACAGCAAATATGCTTCGACCACCCACTGCAAGTCCGTAACGGTCGCTCCAAAACTCGTCTGCAAAGCCGGAAGCGCGACGTTCACGACCGTGCTATCAATGAACGCCATGCTCGAACCGAGTATCGTAGCGACGAGAATCCACGGCTTCGAACCTGCGGCCGCTAATCCGGTAACCGAGCCGGTGGAATTTGCGATGGCGTCAGATGGCGATTTCATTCAAATCGGCGGTCAAACCAAAACAACATCTACGGAGGAAGCCGTGGGGAGTATTGCCGATTCCTCGATGAAAATCGATGAAAAGGGAAGCAGTAGGGAGAAATCGCGAGTTCGAGCGGTGCAAAAAAGAAGGCCCGCGGCGAGGCGGGCCTTTGGGGGAGAAAAGCCCTTGGGCCAATGCGCGGATGGCCGCAGAACTCTTTCCTCAGCGGCAGTTTAGAGGCGGCCCCGCCACAAGTCAAGAAAGAATGCTACAAACGCAGTTTCCGATAAGCTGCTTATTTTCCGTAACTTAAAAGGTCGACAGGCGAAGGTTGTGGAAAAATGGCCAAACCTACGGCCGGGTAGACCCGGAGACGCCGTAGAAGTCCTCTGAATTGATAGGTTTACTACCGAGTCCTAATTGCAACACATCGAGCTGATCGCCGCGATCAAAGACACGCCCCGGCAGCAGCCGCTTCACGGCAATTCGCACGCCGCCGAATGCCAGCCCAGCGACGAGCGCAAACCCGCAAAGAAATCCAGTTCCATAGATAATTCCAACGAGGACGCTGCCGATATTGGGGTCACTCAGCGAAAATCCGGGCTCGTTCCAAGTCAATTCGGCGCCCGTGTGGACGTTGTCCAGAATCAGCGCAGCTTGCGTTTGCGAATGCGCCTTAAACACCAGGCCAACGAGCGTCAAAGAGCGCTTGGCATAAACCACCGGCTTCCCGCTTCCGTTCTGTAAGCCGCCGACGTCGAGAAAACCTGTCCACTCTTCCATTTTTTTCGTTGCAACTTGCGGAGTCGGGAAGTCCGCGATCAGAAGAGTGAGATCCTCGCCGTTGATTCGATAGCTTGCGACTTCCGCCTCAACGCCGCTGCCAAATCCGAGCCAATCGCCATCCGCGACCGGAAAGTATTCATGCAACGTCGCAGGACCCAGAACGTAACAGTCGGAATCGGTAACGAATGAACTTTGCGGCAGGTGGCCGTAGAGCGTCGGGTAAGGGCCGGGATTGGAAGTGGGAGCTACTGCCGCTGCCAGGCTTTTTAGCCCAGCCGCCTCGCTTCCGGAGATTGTCGGACCAAGTACATCCAACACGAAACTGCCCTGCAGAATCAGCGCTCGGCCCGGAGCAATCACAGAGTGATCGGTAACATCCGCGCGGTGAAAATCACCCTTCTGGGCGTATGGGGAAAGCTCGTATGAGACAGACTGACCGCTCGCGTGGAACACCGTCAATGTCGGGGGATACGCGTGGATCGACCCCTGGCGAAGCCCAGACGATCGCAGATACGAATACAGCCCGTACGCACCGGTGGGATCTTTTAGCCGGTAGAGAATCACCTGTAACGTGCCTGTACCATGCGTGTACGAACGGGTCGACGCATTCGACAAGCCGTATTCCTGCAGAACAGAAGGGCTCGCAAGCAGACTTCCCGACGGCACAGCGGTTTCCGCGCCAGTCGCAGTCCACAAGGCAAAGTTCGCCGGCAACGTTTCCTGTGGCGGCGAGGGCGCGCCCGCAAGAACCGCAGGGAGCAACACGAAAGCCACGATAATTGAGAATAAAAAGTTGAGTTTGCGCATGCTACTTGTTATTAGATGCCGGAAACTACTTTGGGTTCCCGGCAGAATCAAGCGGCGATCCTTGCCGCGAAGGCATTGGTTTCTGGAGGTTATACGACAGGCTGTTCAAATTATCGAGATAGCTGGTCACGCCCTTATAGAGACCCTCGGCGATACGCTGCCGCTGGTCAGGCTTCTTCAGCATTTTCTCGTCGTTCGAGTTGCTTAGGAACGAAATCTCAGCCAGAACCGAGGGCATATTCGCCCCGATGAGCACCACAAACGGCGCTTTCTTGACGCCTCGATTTTTCTCCGAATTATTCACTTGCTGCAAACGCTTCGTAAGCGAATCCTGAATGTCGCCCGCCAGCTCCTTCGATTCCTCGATCTTTTCGTTCCGTGCAATTTTCTGAATCATGTTCTGAAGATCGTGCAAGCCCGTATCCGCCAGCGCGTTTTCTCGCGCGGCTACTTCCATCGCGTCCTGCGACGTCGCGAAATTCAAATAATACGTCTCGACGCCACGCGCATCGTGATCGTGGCTCGAATTCGCGTGAATGGAGATGAAAAGATCGGCCTTCGCTTGATTCGCAATCGCGGTGCGCTCCTCGAGCGGAATGAACGTGTCATCCGAGCGCGTGTACACAACCTCAGCTCCCGGCAGGCGTTCCTGAATCATTTTTCCAAGCCGCAGCGCCACATCGAGGCAAAGATCTTTCTCCATTAACCCATGCGCGCCAACCGTGCCCGTGTCGTGCCCGCCGTGCCCGGCATCAATCACGATTCGATTGATCTTCAATCCCAGAGCGCGCGTCAGCGAGCGTTCGCCGTCACGCGTCGGTTTCGGCTCAGGCACCAGCGCCGCAACTTCGCGGCTCTGCCCGGATGCCGGACGAATTGGTAGCCGGTCAACCGGTTTCGGACCGATCGACGTCGCCACCGCTGGCTTTTCAATTCCGATTGGTGGAGGAGGCGCCGCGGCATAAACTTTTATGTGTTTTGCGTCGGGCGGCTCGGTTGTCTGGTCTGCGAGAACAGTGCGCGCCATTGGCGCAGCTTTCGTCGTCGTGTCAGCCTTGGGCGTCGCGTCGGGTGTAGCAGCCGCATGATTCGAAGCTTCGGAGTTACGCCGAGAAGTTCCATGCACATCGGTTCCGTGCACGTCAATCACGAGACGATACGGATTCTGAAGCAAATACGCTGAGTATTGCTTGACCGTATCTACATCCAGAACGATCCGCACCACTCCATCTTTATTCTGTCCCAGGCGAATAGACTTCAAAAAGCCGCTCTCGACTTCGATGGTTTTCTGCGTTACACCGGGATCGAGTTTCGCATCATGCAGGTCAAAGAAAATGCGGTCAGGATTGCCGATTCGAGTGGCTCTGTACTTGATCGAGTCACCGAGATTGATCACCACACGCGTGTAGTTCTCCGCGTTCCAAGTGCGCACGCCCGTGACGCGTGCAATGCCCGCTTGAGCGCCGCCTTCGATCGGATTGATCGGCGCGGTTGATGGTTCATCAGACTGGTCGGAAGCGGGTTCGACAGTATCGCGGTCCCGATCCGGAGCAGCCGGTTGCCGGTTGTGCGCCGTCGTTGCGGGCATCGCAGAAGCATCGTTGCGCGCTTGCGCGATTTGCTTTATCGCGATCCTGGCCTCAACGATTCTCGGCGACTTCGGAAACTTCTGAATGAACTCTTTGTAGGTTTTCTCCGCCGAATCTGGATCCCTCAATTCGTTTTGCTGGATGTCAGCGATCGAGAAGAGCGCCGAAGACGCGTACCGGCTGTGCGGATATTCCTTTAGAAGATAGTTGTATGAACTAATTGCCATCTTGAAAAAGGCCGGATCGTACTGGCGGCCCATCTCGATGGAAAGTTCAGCAGATGCCACAAGCGAGGGCGTGACGATTTCCGCGTCCGACGTGTACGCATAAACTTTCTTATACGCGGCGAGGACTTGCCTATATGCTTCAAGACTGCGCTGGCCCTGCGGATGGCTTTCGAGTTCCGTGCGGAGCGATACCGCCTTCTCAAACTGCCGGCGCCCCTGATCAATATTATTATTTTGCGCCGAAGACGGCCCCGCAAGACACACAATTGCCGTCAAAACTCCGACGGCCGCCAGAATCGCACGGCGAATTGCCGGCATTGTTGCGCCTGGGCTAGTTTCAAATCGTCTTCGCGTCATTCGTTCGTAAAAACTACCCGGCCGTTCGGATCCACTTCGCGCCGCACGGGAATTCGCGGCTTCGCTGAGAACGATGGATCACGACCTGAACCGGGCCGGAAATAGGAGTCTGTGACTTTTCGGACATAAGAACGCGTTTCCGGAATGTTTGGTATACCTCCGACCCGTTCCACCGCCCCCGGCCCCGCATTATACGCGGCCAGAGACTTATTGAGGTCTCCATGGAACCGATCGAGGAGCGAGCGCAAATAGGCCGCTCCGCCGTTCACATTCTGTACCGGATCGAACGCATTTCCTACACCCATTTGTCCTGCCGTTGATGGGATCAATTGCATCAATCCCAATGCTCCCTTGCGCGAGATCGCCGTCTGGTTCCATCCGGATTCAACCCCAATTACAGCTTTCACCAAGGCTGGATCCAGATTGTGCTTCGTGGCAGCATCTTGAACAATCCGTTCGAGACGCTCCTGTGGCACGGTTGCTGCGTGTACCGGCGTTTCGCTCGTTAGACGCGTCTCAGCACCCAACTGTGGTGAAACCCGGGTGCCAAAAGGCGCTATACGATGAGATGCCGCTACCGGCGTCTCGGCGTTAACGAACACAAGATTGCCTTTGTCATTCGTACTAGACGCGATTTGCGCGCATGCCGGCAGCGCTAATCCTAGCCACATGCCGCAAGCCACAGCCGCAATCGATATAGCTCTCTTGTTCATCATCGCAAGGGGAAGGCAGAAACTCCAAATTCCGCACGAATAATGCGACCACGCCGAAAAGGGAGGTCCCTCCCGCGTGGAACTGGCGCTTCAAGGAATTATAGCATTCGTTCGAGCAGGCTATAGGCATCGGAGATAGCACTTTCTAAAGCGGTTGTGTCTTTTCCGCCAGCCTCCGCGATGTCGGGCCGGCCGCCACCAGAGCCGCCGACTTTTCGAGCTAATTCCTGTACGATCTTCCCCGCCTGCACACGGCTTGTAAGATCCTTGGTAACCCCTGTGATTAGAGCCACTTTGCCGTCGTCTGCAGCACCCAGAATAACCACGCCGGAGCCTAATTTTTGTCGCAACGAGTCCACAAGCTGCCGCATTCCATCCCGATCAACGCCGGAAACTGTTGATGCCAGGACGTTTACGTCCTTAATCTTCCGCGCTGACTCGAGCAGCGTATCCACCATCGAGACGGCGGTCTTGCGCCGCTGTCCTTCGAGTTCCTTCTCAAGCTGCTTGACGGTCTGCGCCTGGCGCTCCACGGCCGCCAGAACCTCGTCTGGGCTCGATTTGACGAGGCCGGCGATCTTCCGCAACGTTTCGAGCGCCTGTTGATATTCCGCGAGCGCCCGTTCGCCGCTGATGGCCTCGATTCGTCGCACCCCGGCAGCTGCGGATTGCTCGGAGACAATTTTGAACACACCAATATCGCCTGAGCGCGTCACATGCGTGCCACCGCATAGCTCTTTGCTGTAGAAGCCGCGCGGGTACTCAGCATCAGGAATCGTCACCACGCGAACATTCGCGTCCGGATATTTGTCGCCAAAGAACGCGAGGGCGCCGGACGCCAGCGCGGCGTCAATATTCATGAGATCGGTGCAAACTTCCGAGTTGCGGCGAATCTCTTCATTCACCTGCTGCTCGATTTCGGCGAGGTCACTTGGATCAACCGCCGCAAAATGCGAGAAATCGAAGCGCAAATGATCGGGCGCAACGAGAGAGCCAGCCTGCTTAACGTGCGTCCCCAGAATATTTCTCAGCGCGGAATGCAGAAGATGCGTCGCAGTGTGATTGCGCCGGTCACGCGCGCGGCGAACCGGGTCAGCTACAGTCGCCACGCGATCGCCAACATGAAGAGTTTCCGTGGCAACCACACGATGCGCCACGAGCCGCGATACCGGGTAATACGCGCCGCGAACTTCCGCAAGCTGCTGGGTCTCGCGATTGTCGAGGAACAAGCCCGTATCGGCGACCTGTCCGCCCGATTCGGCATAAATCGTCGTTCGGTCGAGAACGACTTCGCCCTCCGCGCCCGCAGGAAGTTCGTTGACCAGCCCATCTTTCGTGACAATCGCTTCAATCCGGCAATCCCGCGTCTCCGTGCCAAAATAAAAATCGGGCTCCGTTCTCGATATTTCAGCCACCTTCCAATACACCGGGCTCGCCACGTCTTTGTGCACGCCCTTCCACGAGGACTTCGCGCGCGAGCGTTGCTCCTCCATGGCGCGGTCGTAATCGGCCCAGTCCACCTCCACGCCGGCATCGCGCGTCACGTCTTCAATAAAGTCGCGCGGAAGCCCGTATGTGTCGTAGAGCTTGAACGCCTTGGCGCCGGGCAGCACGAATTTCCTCCTGAGTGCGGAAGCCTGGGATTTTCCAGTCGCACTCCCCGATTCCATCTCTGCAAGGAAAGGCGCAAGCTCTTCGTCGAGATGCGAAAGTCCCAACGCTACGGCGCGAACGAATCGTCGTTCTTCCTCGTCGAGAATGCTGCTGATCCGCGCTGCATGCTCTTCGAGTTCTGGATAGGCATCCACCATCTCCGCGCGCACCGCCGCCGACATCACCGATAGAAACGGCGCCGGCGCATTCAACATTCGCGCGTGCCGCAACGCCCGCCGAATGATTTTCCGAAGCACGTATCCGCGGCCGTCGTTCGAAGGAACGACGCCGTCGGAAATTAGAAACGTTGCGGCGCGGGAGTGATCGGCAATAATCCGAAGCGACGGCTGAATTTCCCCCCGATTCCGATCAACATTGGCTAATCGCGCAGCTTCTTCGATCAGCGGTTGAAATAGATCCGTATCGAAATTGCTGATTTTGCCCTGCACAACCGCCGCCATGCGTTCCAGCCCGAGGCCCGTATCCACCGACGGCTTCGGCAGGGGATTGAGTGTGCCGCTCGCATCCCGATTGAACTGCATGAACACGAGATTCCAAATCTCGACATATCGCCCGCAATCGCATGGAAACTGGCAATCGGCATGGCCCTGATCCGACGCCTTCGGACCCATATCGTAATGAATCTCGCTGCACGGCCCGCATGGCCCCGTATCGCCCATTGCCCAGAAATTTTCAGCAATGCCCAGTTCGTGAATGCGATTCTTCTCGACTCCCTGATTCACCCACTCATCGTAAGCCTCAGCATCGCGCGCGATGCCTTCCTCGCCCTTGAAAATCGTCACGTACAGCTTGTCCTTCGGAATCGCGAACCATTGCGGCGAAGTAACCAGCTCCCACGCAAACGCAATCGCATCCTTCTTGAAATAATCGCCAAACGAAAAATTCCCGAGCATCTCAAAAAACGTGTGATGGCGATTTGTAAATCCAACATTCTCGAGATCGTTATGCTTGCCGCCGGCGCGCACGCATTTCTGACACGTCGTCGCGCGCTTGTAATCCCGCTGCTCGACGCCGAGAAAAACATCCTTAAACTGGTTCATCCCGGCGTTGGTAAAAAGCAGCGTCGGATCATTCGTCGGAACGAGCGAAGAGCTCCGCACCCGCCGGTGCCCCTTCTCCTCGAAAAATCCCAAAAACGTCTCGCGAATCTCGTTGCCAGTCAATTTGTCCTCAGGAATTTCCCAACAAATTCATTATCGCAGAGTGATTCGCGCCTCGCAAACGAACGCCCGCGAGCGCACGGAACGAAATTGCTCGCCCGCGCGTATATAGATATGGCAGGCTTGGGGGCGATCATGAAGTTCTTACTGTGGTGCATTCTCTTGGTACTGTGCTGGCCGCTGGCGTTGCTCGCGCTGGTGCTATATCCCATCGTTTGGCTGCTATTGTTGCCGTTCCGTATCGTCGGAATAGCGGTGGATGGAGCGCTCGAGCTGGTTCGCGCGATCATTCTATTCCCAGTTCGCATCCTGCGCGGGCCACGCACGGCGTAACCAGTCCAATCGTCGAACGCTACTCTTCTTCCGGCGACGATTCCGCAATGTCGGCGATGGCAGCCGCATCCACACGCGCCGCTCGCAGCGCATCCCTCACGGCGTCACCCGAAAAACCCGCCCGCAGCAGCCCACGATACAGCGACGCAGCCTTGCGCTGATCAATCCTTCCTCGAAAATTCGTCAGTTTGCGCTTCAGCCGCACGCCAATAAGCTCCGCTTCACTCGTCTCCGCAAACACAGCCTCGAGCGCCGCTTCAATATACCGGTCAGGCACGCCGCGCTGCCGCAACTCGCGCGCAATGCGATACCGCCCCTGGCGCCGCGCCAGTCCGTGCACGCGCGCAAATTCCGCCGCAAATCGACCATCATCGAGATACTTATTTTGCCTGAGCCGCGCGAGAACCGCTTTCGCGTCGTCCGCGCTCTCAGCCCGCCGCTCAAGCAGCTGCCGCATCTCGTGCACCGAATGCGCCCGCCGCATCAACGCGCGCAAAGCTGCAGCATAAAGCTCAGCTTCCGTACCGAGTTTACGAGGCGAACGTGACCGCACAAAACGAAGATAGTGACTTGCAAGAAAAGAAGCAAGCAAACCGCTCAACCCGATGCCAGTTGCATGAGTTTTGCAGCGAGCGCAGTAATTACAGTCCTAAATACATGCCTTGCGCAAAACCGATTACGGTGAAGGCGCGGTTGCCTGTTTTGAAAGATCCCGTAAGGAAATGTCGATACCCGCGCACTTGACCACCTGGAAGTCGAGAATCGCGTGCCCTTTGTACGCCAAATCTAGACGCGATGGAGTGACCCAATTCATGTCCACGCTGGTTATTCCGGACGGATAAGCTGAATCGTTAGAAAGTTCCAAGATTTCTACTGGTGGCTGCGAACCATTGATCCGCCTCAGATACACACTGGTTTGAACACTAGCCGTCCCGGGTCCACCGTATTGCTCGGTGTGAGCTTTCGCAAGCCAATTCCCATCCGGAGACCGGACTTCCGCCGACCAGATCGTCGCGGAATCCTGACAACCGGACGCCAAGACGCAGATTCCAAAGAACAATATTAGAGTCAGTCCATTTCGCATCTTTATGCAGCGCCTAGTATATTCAGCTCGGGCCCTCCATACACTGCTCCGTAAATCAGGCGCGTCCGTTTTAAATTTTAGATTCGGGATTTCGAGTCCGGGATTTCCAGATTGAGGCTTTACATTCGAAATTTAGAATTTCAGATCTCCGCGCCCGCTCTTACCTTGGCCCGGTTCTCTCAAACTCATTAATCGCGCGTTCCATCTCTTCGCGCGCAGAATCCGCTGTCGAGCGCACGCCCTGAACGCGCAACCGGAACTCATCCGGATTCGAAGCCCGCATCAACGCCTCTTCCAGCGTAATCAACCCGCGCGCATACAAATCGTAAATAGACTGATCGAAAGTCTGCATCCCATACTGCGAAGTCCCGGCGGCGATCGCGTCGCGAATCATGCGCGTCTTGTCCGGATTCATGATGCAATCGCGAATATATCCCGTCGCAATCATCACTTCCACCGCAGGAACGCGGCCAAGCAAATCGGCCCGCCGCACAAGGCGTTGGCTGACCACAGCGCGCAGCGTGCTCGCCAGTTGCAGCCGAATCTGTTTCTGCTCCGGCGGCGGAAACACAGCAATAATGCGCTGAATCGTCTCGGTCGCATCGAGAGTGTGCAAGGTCGAAAGCACAAGGTGGCCGGTTTCAGCCGCAAGCAGCGCCGTCTGAATTGTCTCGATGTCGCGCATTTCGCCGACGAGTATTACGTCGGGATCCTGCCGCAGCGCAGCGCGCAAGGCCGTCGAAAAATTCGACGTATCCACTTCCACTTCGCGCTGATTGATGAAACCTTTCTTGTCCCGATGCAGATATTCAATCGGGTCCTCAATGGTAATCACATGCTCTTGTCTCAGCGAATTGATGCGGTCAATCATCGCCGCAAGCGTTGTAGTCTTGCCGGAGCCGGTCGTGCCCGTCACCAGAATCATTCCGCGCTGCTCTTCGCAAATCTTTTGCAGCACGCGCGGCAGTTCGAGCTCTTCAATCGTCCGGATTTTCGTCGGAATCACGCGCAGAACCATGCCGACATTCCCGCGCTGCTGAAAAACGTTTACGCGGAACCGGCCAAGCCCGGCCACGCCGTAGGCCATATCCAACTCGGCAGTTTCTTTGAATTTTTGCTTCTGGCGGTTCGTCATCATGCTGAACGCCATGGAAAGCATTTCTTCCGGAGTGACGCGCGGAACATCGCCAACGGGGTTCAGAATGCCGTCAACACGCAGGTAGGGGTGATTGCCGACCTTCAGGTGAAGGTCGGACGCTCGATTTTCGACAGCGCGGCGCAGCAAATCGTCGATGCTGATTGCCATTTTCGGAAATCCCCTTCACCCTCACGCCCTACGGTCAACGTAGCACGGGGTTTAAGGGAGCGGCAATCACCCGGACGATAACAATTTCCAGACAAACAACCCGCCCGCTACCAAGCATTTGAGCGTACATCCGAATAACCGGATATAAAGTCAAACGGTCGAGGTACTTTCCCCAAATAACTCGCCGAAACCCAGCTATTTCCTAGGTGTCGGCTGCTGGGGAGTCCTCGCGCCTCCGCCAAAAACCTGCATGGGGTCCTCTTGCACCTGCTGAAACCCCGCAGGAACGTCGAACAGGCCCGTGTCGAGCGAATCTGTCGAGAATGCAGTTACCGCCGTAGTCATTTCCATCAGCGCATTCGGGTCAGGATGCGGATTCGGAGGCAACGTACTGGCCGCCGGCGCGGAATCACTGTCCTTCTTCTTTCTGCCAAACATCCCACCCAAGCCTTTCATAACCGCCGCTCCTTCGAGCGAGCTGGGAGAGTTGTCGGTCTGTGACGCCGGCGGATTCGATGCATTCGGGTTAGATGCGGCGTTGTTTTGCGCCCCCACATTCTGGGTCTGCCCATCGGCTGTCGCAGACATGGTCATGCTGACGTAAGACAGCATCGGAAAACCCTTCAGCGCGTCGGAATTCTTCTGCAGCTCAGACATGCCCTCGGCAGCTCGGGGATCAATCTGGATGCCGGGCATCGACGGGATCTTCATCCAGGATACCTCTTCGCCCAAGCGCCGGTAGAACTGCGCGAACTCCAGGTAGCCAGTAACGTTTGGCGCCACGTAAGTGTCCATGTGCATGGCGGACGTAAAGGTCGCGGAGTTAGGCTGCCCGGGCGGCGGCGCGTCGGGGCCGGTAGCAGTGCCTTGCATGGCGAGGTCTATCTCCACGTTGGTTTCGTTGGTGGCTTGGCCCAGGATCGTGCGTCCAGCGCCGCCTGGCGTCACTTTGACGGTAGGCTTAAGAGTGAGCTGCACGTCCTGCGGCACGGGTTTCTGCTGCGGCGTCTGCGGATTCTGCTGCGCCTGCTGCTGCATCTGCTGCGCCGCCTGCTCCATTGCGGCTTTGATCTGATCGAAGGTCGCCACGGCGTAGGTTTTATTATTGTTGTCGATGAAAATCACGCGCCTCGCGCCCACGTCAATGATCTGTGAGGTGCCATCCTCGTTATCGGTGCGCAGTCGATCGCCCTTAACGTAGTGCGTCCTGGTGGTTGGCTGCAGCATGTCTTTTTCCTGCTTCTTGGAATCTCCGTGAGAGAACTTGGAAACGAACTTCACCATTGTGAGCAGCGAGCCGCCGGTCATCTGCGACGTCTCGGTATACTTGAAATCGGCATGCGCGGGCGCGGCAGAGCTTAAGAGCAAAAACCCAGCGAGTAAGGCCCGAACGATTTTCATGGATTCTCCTACCTTTAGGATCAAGATTTTGTGAGCGCCTTCAAGATTCCTTCAAAAGAAAACTTCCGTAAATCCAGCCCGCCACAACGCCCCCGAAGAGCGGTCCGACCCAATATACTCCTTGATTCTGCCAGTGATGCGCCACAAGCGCCGGTCCAAACGCGCGCGCTGGATTCATAGCCGCTCCAGTAAACGGCCCCGCGACAAGCACATCCATCGTCACAGCCAATCCGATCGCAAATCCAGCGATTCTATTGAATGCGCCGTTCGGGTCGACTGCCGTCGCAAACACCACGAAAACCAGCAAAAACGTCGCGATCCCCTCAAGAACCATACCGTGGGCCCGCGTGAAATCGAGCGCCAGATCAGGCGTCCCGAGCCCCACAGTACGCCAAATCGAGTCCGAAATCGCGAGCGTGAGTACGTACGCAGCGAGCGTAGCGCCCAGCAGTTGCGACACTCCATAAGAAATCGCATTGAGCGTGCTGATTTTTTTCGTAACCCAGAATCCGATCGTCACCGCTGGGTTCAGATGTCCGCCCGAAATGTGTCCCAGCGCCGTGAACATCACCGCCGTCGCCAGCCCATACGCGGCAGCAATCCCCAGAACGCCGATCCCGTGCTGCCCTTGCGCCCGCAAATACGCGTCCGCGCAAATCGAGCCCGCCCCGACGAAAATCAGAGTAAACGTCCCGATAAATTCCGAAAGCAGCTTTTGCGCCAGACTATACAGGCCAACCTCCACGACGAACTCAGTGTCTGCTGAAGCGTTATCGAGATGACGTGGAACGCGCGCGATTCTACTCAATCAAACCGGCAGAGTCAAAATGCGGATGGTGAAGCGAGTGATTCAATTGGGGAGAAAAAGTGCAACGAACGCGAATCCAAATAGAACCACGGCAGTAACAAGCGGCAGCCGTGACCAGCCTCGTTTAGGTGCGAGGCGCCAGTAGGTGAGGTAAAGCGTAGCATTCTGCATTTTGAATCCCCGCTGCCGTTCATATCCCAAACTCTTGAGGCGAGCGGAAACCCAATATAGAAGTACGTTCGCAATTACTATGCAA
>Ga0209624_10000066_pt1 | contig 98350 bp, 84 predicted proteins | sample JacPinW_OM2H0_O1_FD_188565 | JGI IMG/M metagenome (GOLD analysis project Ga0209624, IMG submission 188565) | Forest soil microbial communities from Algoma, Ontario, Canada - Jack Pine, Ontario site 1_JW_OM2H0_O1 (SPAdes) (version 2) | ecosystem: Environmental > Terrestrial > Soil > Boreal... | reverse complement strand
GGGCCCCCAGGAGATCCGCCGCATGCTGATCGGGCGCGAGCTGTTCGAGGCGGCGGCGTGAACGTGGAATTCGCCCCGCTGCTGCTCGAGCCGGCCTATCGCAAGGTGGCCTCGGCCATCGGCGAGCGCATCCTCAGCCGCGCACTGCGCGAGGGCGAGCGGCTGCCACCGGAAACCGAACTCGCGCGGCAGTTCGCGGTGAACCGCTCCACCGTGCGCGAGGCGCTGCGCGAACTGGAGAGCCGCGGCCTGGTGCGCCGGCGGCCGGGCTCCAAGCTCATGGCGGTCAGCCGCCCGCTCACCGGCACGGTGGCACAGGGCGTCAGCCACGCGCTCATGCTGCAGGATGTGACGGTGCACGATCTGTGGGAGGCGCTCACGATCCTCGAGCCGCCGCTCGCGCAGGTGGCCGCACGCGCGGCCACCGCGCAGGACCTGGAAACCCTCAACGCCGCCCAGCACGACTTCAGCGCCGGCGCGGCTGAGACCGCACAGGCGGCGCACTGCACCGCGCAGTTTTTCCGCTGCATCGGGCGCGCCACCCACAACCCGGTGCTCGCGCTGGCGCAGGAACCGCTGCTGCAGCTGCTCGAACCCTCGCTGCGCGTCATGATCGACAAGGTGCCGCAGGCGCGCTCGCGCATTGCCACCGCTCACCGGCGCCTGCTCGAGGCGCTCGGGCCGCGCGACGAGCAAGCGGCGCACGATTGGATGGCCCGCCACATCCGCGATTTCAGGAAGGGCTTCGAGCTTGCCGGCATCAAACTTGAAGTGCGGGTGGCGCCGCGCGAGGGATAGTGGCGCTGCCCAGACGCTTAGGCTAGTGCGCGACCTGCAGGTACGCGAACAAGGCCTGCACCTGGCCCTTAAGCAAGGCAGCGAACAACGGTCGCAGCTGATCCAGCTGCGCATCGGGGATCGCCTTAAGATCCGCGGGCGCCTGGTAGCCGCTCCAGTTGCCGCCATCACCGCCCCACTCGCGATCGCTGAGTGCGGCGGCGGAGCCGTTCACGCCGATCAGCAGCAACTCGGTCAGGTTGATCAGCTGCGGCGGGGCATCGGCAGCGCCCTGCCCCGTCACGAAGCACCATCCGCGCAGGTACTCGGGAAGCTCGCGGTGGCGTGCGCCGCCGGCATGGGCCGAGTCGTTGCGGCCGGGTCCGAGCACGATGAGGGCGGCGAGGTGCTGCGCCGCGCCGAGCTGCGCATACAGCTTGCCGCACTCCTTCGGCAGACCCTTGGCGAGTGTCGCATTGAGGAAGCAGTTCTCGCGGGCGCGCTGCAGCTCATCGCTGGCAGCCAGCGGCACCGGCACAAGTCCGAGCTGCGTCAGGCGCTCCTTCACGCCCGTGAGCAGCATCGCGTTTACCGGCCAGTTCACCGCATAGGTCTTCAGGAAGCTGTTCTCGATGTGGCGCGACTCATGGAAATGAGTCACTTCGGCATCGAGCAGGTTGATCACCCCGACGCGGCTGCCGGCCGGCACCTGTAGCGGAGCGGCCGCCCGAGCCGCCCACGCGAGCGAGGCCGCCGGGATCAGGGCCGCGCTGAGCAGCACGACGAATAATGAAGACCTTCGGGTCATACGCCTCCCTGGCGGAGGCAGTCTAACCCAATGCTGCCTAGGGGGCCGGTGTGCGCGCCGCCCGCACGGCGACCTTTGTCGCCACAAGCACCGGCAGCGCCAGCACCATCCCCGCCACGCCCCACAGCCAGCCGCCGGTCCACAACGCGAACAGCACCATGATCGGGCTCAAGTCCAGGCGACGACCGAGGAAGACCGGCTCGACGATGTGGCCCTCAACGCTTGCCAGCGCCAGAAAGCACAGCACCACCAGAGCCACGTGGGCGCTGCTGGTGAAAGTCACCAGCGCGACCACCGACACGATCGCAAGCGTGATCACAGGTCCTAAGTAAGGCACGAAATTCAAAACCCCGGCGACCACTCCCCACAAGGCGGGGTTGGGCATGCCCAACAGCCACATCGCCGTCGCCATCACCGTCCCGTAGCCGAGGTTGATCAGCAGCAAGGTGCCGTAGTAACGGCCGACATCGCGCCGGATCGCATCGATGACGTGCAGCGCCTGAGTCGCCCGCCCGTTCCAGCCGAGCGCGCAGCTCATTCGGGCCAGCGCCGAAGGCCCGGCGGCCAGCATCAGGAACGCAAACGCCATGACCGTCAGCACCCCCACCGCGGCCCAGCCGGTCGCCAGGAAGATGTCGAGCGGCGTCAATCCGGCCGGACTTGCCGGGCTGCTGGCCGGCGCATCGGCGCTGGTGCCCGCGGTTGCCAGCAGTTCTGCCCGCCTGGCAATGTCATCCACTTGCCGCAGAACCGATTGCGCCGGCCGCGCCCTGCGTTCAATGGTGCGCAAGAGCTTCGGCGCGTTTTGCATCCACTGCTGCGCGGGAGCGGCGATCAGATCCACGGTACCGCCGAGCGCGGCGGCGAGCAGCACCAGCAGGACCGCGGCGCTCAGGGCGCGCGGCACGTGCAGGCGTCGCAGTCCCTCCACGGCACCCGACAGCACGAACGCCACCAGCAAGGCGAGCGCGAGCGGAATCAGCGCCTCGCGGCCCAAGCGCAGCGCCGCGACGAGGCAGCAGAGGGCGATGATCCAAAGCGGACGCGCCCAGCGCCGCGATCGTGCGTCCGCCTCAGCCGGTTCCCCGACTCTCGGGGCGGCCTGCAGAGACCTCACGGCTACGATCGTCGGCGCGGGCGCCTGGGTCACTTGGGGTTTTCCTCAGGCCGGCGCTCCGCGGGCGCCTCGGGCGCTCGCTGCGGTGCCCGCTCCTGTGCCGGCGGATGAGCCGGATGGGGCTGCGCTGCCGGTCGCGGCGCCTCGTGGTGTGCGGGGGCCTGCGCGAGCCGCGTCGGATGATCCTCGGGGTGCGCCGTTTCGGGACGCGGTGCCGCGGCGGGCGGGGTCACGGCGTGCGCGGCCGGCGGCGGCGCCTCGCGAGGCGCCGGCTCCGCGGGCTTCGGCGGCGCGGCCTTGGGTGCCGCGTTGTGCGCAACCGAGGGAGCGGCATGCTCCGGGGCGGCGGGCGCGCCGCGCGCCTTCACGATGCCAGGACCGGAGAAGGCGCCGGGCTTGGGCGTCGCGGCGATCTGCGGCTTGCCCTGGTTGACGGAGGCCAGCAGATCATGCTGGGAAGCGGCGCTGTTGATGTGGGCGGTCTGCGCGGAAGTGGGCGCCTGGTGCGCCTGATGCGCAACGGCCTGCTCCTGCGCGCTCGGATGCTCTGCCACCCCGCCCGGGCCACCGTTGTAACTGACATTGTTCACCGTGACGTTGTTGACGACCGTCTTGGTGTAGACGTTGGTGATAGTCGTGGTGTTGGTGATGTTGGTGACGCTGCGGTTGTAGAAGAACTGGTTGTTCTGCCAGTAACCGCCGTAGTAGCCGTGACCGGGATAGCCGAAGCCGTAGTTGATTCCGCCGTAGTAGCCGATCTGCGCGCCCCAATATCCGGCGTTCCACGCGAAGATGCCGTTGGACCAGCCCCAGTAGCCGGGCGTCCAAACCAGCCCCGGCTGCGGGGGCTCCACCCAGGTTCCGGGAACCCAGAAATACCCGTCCGGCCCGTACGCCCAGTAGCCGGGCATCCACAGGAAGCCGGGCGCCGGGATGGCCGGCTGCTCGTACACCGGCAGCACCGGCGGTCCGACGTTGACCGTGACGGACAGCTGGGCATTGGCCCGGCCGGCGATGAAGAGGGATGCCGTGAGTAGGGCGAGAGCGAGATAGCGTGCTGCGCGCAGGGCGCCGCGCGCTGTAGTGTGAGGAGATTTCCCTGGTGCTGACATAACTAAGTCTCCGCGTGGTTCAGTCATTGCCGGAAACTTTGCCCATTCAGCCGGGGCCTCGAAAGAAGTTGTGACGGAATGTTGCTGTCAGCGCTGTCTTACCCGTGTCGTCACGGCCCGACGATGCGCGGCCTCTGCGCCGGCTCAGGCCGTGCACGGGCCGCCGCGCTTAAGACCGTTGCGCTTACGCTTGCGCATTTCAGTGCCGCGCTCGCCGCGAGCCGCGCGCCGCTTTGCACCGCAGGCTCAATCTGAAAAGTTGTTGGTCTCGTGTGCCAACACGGCAGAGCTCCTACGCACAGCCGGCGCACAGTCCTACACGCGCAGTATCCGACTGAACGTAATCTCAGCTCTCGGCGACGCTAACACACAACTTACAAGGCGAGGACGAGGCCATGCGCACGATCCTGTTAGTCATTCTCATTCTGCTGCTGGTCGGCGCGCTGCCCGCGTGGCCGTACAGTGCCGGATGGGGCTACTACCCGAGCAGCGGGCTGGGCCTCATCGTGCTGGTGCTTTTGGTGTTGGTGCTCATGGGAAGAATCTGACCGGCACGGAGGAACTCGCATATGGCAGCCAGGTACAGCAAGGCGAGCGGGCGCAAGGTGCAACGAGCGATGCATGAAATGAAGCGCGGTGAGCTCAAGAGCGGTCGCTCGGGAAAAACCGTGCGCAGCCGCAAGCAGGCGATTGCCATCGGCCTGTCGGAAGCGCGCCGCGCCGGCAAGAAGGTGCCCGCCAGGGCACGCTCGAGCTAGTGACCGCCCTCCACTAACAGGCCCGCATCGCGCAGCGCCTCGGCCAGCTGCGCCTCGATTCGCAGCGCCTCGCTGCGCGCCAGATGCTGCAGGTGCAGCGTCGGTCCTGCCAGCAGCTCGATGCCACGCCTAAGCACACTGCCCGCGGCGTGGATACCGGCCTTGTGCTGATCGAAGCGCTGGGCCGGCGCATAGCGGCTCATGCCCACGTAGATGCCATACGGCCCGCGATTGCGGTCTGCAAAATCGAGCAGCACCAGGTACACGTTGCAGCGGCCGGGGCGGCGCGCGCTGAAGCTCAGCGCGACCTCGTACAGCCGCGGCAGCCAGTCCACGTAGCGCATCGGCAACCACTCGGGGATCGAGGCCGCGGCGTTTTGCCACAGCGCCGCCAGCGCCGCCTCGATGTTGGCGGCGAATTCCCCGCGCATCCAAAGCTCGTGAATGCAATGTGCGCCGGCCAGGCCGTCCCCGGCCGCGACGGCGGCGCGCAGCTGCGCCTCGACCCGAGACTTCGCCAGCGTCGCCAGCGGACGCGCGGCCGGCGCTGCCGCCGCCGGCCGCCTCGCGCGCTTCACGCCCGCGCAGCCGCCGGCGCGTGTGCGTTGACCCGGGCGGACAGCAGCCAAATGATGCCTCCGATCGCAACCGCCACCGGTACGATGAGTACCGCCCGCGCGAGCGACCCGGTATCAGACAGGTGCCCAATCAGGGGCGGCGATGGCACATCGCCCAGCAGGTGAATGGCAAACATGCTGAGCGCGATTGCGGATGCGCGCTCGAACGGGGAGACGATGTTCGCGATCGCAGCGTTGATCGGTCCGGTCGACATGAACAGCAGCAGCTCCGCGACCACGATCGCCGGGTAATAGATGTGCGGCAGGGGTGCGGTGAGGGATACCAGCACGAGCGGCGCGGCGGCCAGCGTCACGGCGCCCGAGAACCACAGGTAGCCTTGCGACGAGCGCTTCAGGCAGTAGTCACCGAGCCAGCCCCCGATCAGCGTTCCGAACACGCCCGTCACCACCACGATGGCGCCAAAGCCGGTCGTGGCCTGGTCTGCCGGGACGCCGCGCACGCGCTCAAGGAAGGTCGGCATCCAGAAGCCCAGTCCGCCGAGTGCAAAGGTATAGGCGGCGTAGCCGAGCACCAGCAGCAGGTAAGGCCCGCGCCGCAGCAGGCTAAGGTAGATCGAGAGCGCGGCCCGCACGCCGCCGCCGGCAGCCGGCCGCGGCGCGCGTATGCCCTCCTGCGCGCCACGCGGCGGGTCGCGCAGCCACAGCACCGCAGCCGCCAGCACCAGGCCGGGCGCGCCGCACACGAAAAACGCGGCGCGCCAGCCAAAGTGCTGGCCGATCAGGCCGCCGAGCACATAGCCGATCGCCGCACCAACCGGAATCGCCATGTTGAGCACGGCGAAGATGCGCCCGCGCGAACCGACCGGGAAGCAGTCCGCCAGCAGCGCCGGGGCGATCGCGACGTAGGCCGCTTCGCCGACCCCCACCAGCGCGCGCGCCGCGAACAGCTCGTGGTAGTTGCGCGCCAGCCCCGACAGCACCGTGGCGATGCTCCACACGAACACCCCGATCGCGATCGGCCGGGTGCGCGAGCCGCGGTCGCCCAGTGCCCCGAACACCGGCGCGGTGATCATGTAGACCAGCATGAACGCCGGCCACAGCCAGCCGACCTGCTCGTGTGAGAGCCCCATGGCGCGCTCCAGATCGGGCACCAGCGGCGGCACGAGGTAGCGGTCGACGTAGTTGAGCAGGTTGATCGCGGTCAGGATGACCAGCGCGCGGCGGGCCGAGCGCAAATCCGATACGGGATCAGCCATGCCGAGGACTTTACCCCACGGCAGCTTCAGGCGGGCGCGAGTTTCAGTCTTTCCAGGTACTGGCGGACCGGATCGCGGAATCCCTCGCTGCTCGTCACGGTGGTGCCGCCGGCCAGCACCAGAATGAAATCCCCGCGCGGCGTGCGGCTGATCTCCTTGACGTGGCGCATGTTGACCAGGCAGGAACGGCTGATGCGCAGCATGGGCTGCGTCTGGAACGACTTTTCAGCCTGCTGCAGGGTGCTGCGGGCATGAAAGGTTTCGCGAGCGATGGTCAGGCGCACGTAGTTGCGGTCCGCCTCCACCACCTCCACCTGCGCCACATCCAGCATATGCATGCGGCTGCCCGCTTCCGCCAGCACCCGCGGCTGCGACTCGGTGCGTGCCAGCGTTGCGCGTTCCAGCTGTTCGAGGAGTCCGGCGAGCGCGCTGCCGCGATCGAAGCTGCCGGCTGCCTCGTGGCGGCGCCGCACGCGCGCCACGGTCGCCCTGAAGCGCGCCTCATCGAAGGGCTTGAGCAGGTAATCGACCGCGCTCACCTCGAACGCTTCCAGCGCGTAATGATCGTAGGCGGTGACGAACACGATGAGCGGAAGGTGCTGCGGATCGAGCGAGCGCGCCAGCGCGATACCGGTCATCGAGTCCATCTGGATGTCCAGGAACAAAAGCTGAGGCGCGTTGCTGCGGATGGCCTCCAGCGCCGTGCGGCCATCGCCGTACTCGCCGATCACGCGCAGATCGCTCTCGCGCTCGCAGCACTCGCGCACCGTGCGCCGCGCCGCCGGCTCGTCATCGACAATGATCACGTCCATCACGGCCGCCCGGCCCCTTTGGACTCTGGCACGCCTCCTGGTCCGTCGCGCAGCAACGGCATGCGGATCTCCGCCAGCCACAGATCCTCATCGGCGGGACCGGCCGTAAAGCTTGCCTCGGAGCCGAACTGCACCTCGAGCCGCTCGCGCACGTTCGACAGCCCTATTCCGGTCAGGCCGACCGCCTTGCCGGGCGCGATCGTGTTGAGTACCCGCAGCGCCAGGCGCTCGCCACTCGCGTAAGCCTCGACGCGAATGCTCACCGCGCCCTCGTGCCCGGCAAGTCCGTGCACCACCGCGTTCTCCACCAGTGGCTGCAGTATCAGGCTCGGCACCCAGGCACGCGCCACATCCTCACGCAGCGGTACCTTGATGGTCAGCCGGTCGGCAAAGCGCTTCTGCTGCAGCTCAAGATACAAGGACACGAACTGCAGCTCATCGGCCAGGCGTGAGAATTCGCGCTCGCCGGCGGTCAACAGGCGCCGCAGCAGATCGCCGAGCTGGACCACCATGGCCTGGGCGGCCGGCGGATCCCAGATGATCTGCCCGCGGATCGTGTGCAGCAGGTTGAACAGAGTGTGGGGCGAGAGCTGCATGCGCAGCGCCGCCAGGTGCGCCTCGGTCAGCGCGCGCTCCAGCGCCGCGGAGCGCAGCTGCGAATCGCGCAGGCGCTGGTAAATGGCGAAGCCGGTGATCAGCGCAAGTCCGAAGCAATAAGTCAGCAGGAAGGTGGTGATGCTGGCGACCCAGGTGGGCAGCTCAGGTCCTGCGAAGAAGCCCTGCCAGGTCCACTCCTTGGCATCCGGATGACTGCTCATCGGGTGCATGCTGCTGGTGAAGTTCTCACCGCACCACAGTGCCGGGGCTGCCAGCACGGCGAAGCCCAGCGCGCAAAGAAACTGGATCGGAACCGCGCGCCACAGCGGCTGCCAGCCGATGCGCTGTGAACCCCACATGCACAGTATGAACAACGGATACAGCAGCAGGTGCTGAATCAGCCGCGCATCCCAGCGCGCGAACACGTGGCCCACGTTCATCTGCGAGAGGCTCGCCTGCATGTTGTTGGCGTACATGATGTTAGATGACGCCACGTACACCCAGAACAGCGTCAGCACGCCCAGCAGCGACAGGAAGTTGACACGGTCCGCAACCGAGGCGCTCGTCGCGCTGCCGCGTCTGCCTTGCGCCAGCGCGGTCAGCGCCGGTGCGACTCGTTCCAACGGTGAAGCGCTCATGTGCGCTCGCTCTCCTTAAGGTGGCAGAAGATAGCCGCGTTCCCTCATAGCGTACCTGCAACTGGCGCCCGCATGCGCCAATGACCGCCGATCGGGGACGAGAGCGTTGTACGCGGGGACGAGCCCGCGCGCTGCCGCGCCTGCTACACGCGGCGCATACCGCGGCGGGCGCCAAGCGCGCGGCGCGCGCCGTGCTGGCGCGAAGTTGCGGCGCGGTACGAACACGTCGCTCGCCGGGATCAACACGCTGCCGCAGGGCTTAGCCGCAGCGCCCGGAAAGAGTTTCATATGCACGTCCTGAAATGCAACGCCAACCAACACCAGTGGAGACTCTCATGTTCAACGCAACCTCGAAGTTCAATAACTATCGCCGCGCCATCGCCCTTGCCGCCCTCAGCGCCGGCCTCCTCGGCATCAGCGGCGTTGCCAGCGCCGGCGTGCCGGATGAGAGCGTGCGTGCAATCACCGTTTCCTACGGCGATCTGAACCTCGCCAGCGATCAGGGCAGCAAGGCGCTGTACGCCCGCATCGTCTCCGCGGCGCGCGCCGTGTGCGGAGCATACGATGTCGACGCGCGCGACCTGCATGCGCTGGCGCTGGAGCAGGCCTGCGAGACACGCGCCATCGCCCAGGCCGTGCATCAGGTCAACGTGCCGACGCTGGCAGCGCTCTACAGCGCGCATCTCACGCGCGGCTGAGGCCGTGCGGCGATGCCGGGCGGGTGGCCCGCGACGGGCCACCCGCTCCACGGGCCAAACTCGCGCCTAGCCGATCGCCGCCACTTCTGCATGACTCAGACTCACCGCCGCTGCCGCCACGTTCTCCTCCAGGTGCGCCTGCGAGGAGGTCCCCGGGATCGGCAGCATGGCGGGTGACTTTGCCAGCAGCCACGCGATGGCCACCTGCAGCACGCTCACCCCGTGAGCGCGCGCAATGCTGTCCATGGCGCTGGCGGAATTGCCTTCAAGGGTTTCTGCCGAGCCGCGCGCAATCGGCGCCCACGGTATGAACGCGAGCTGCTCGCGCGTGCACACGTCGAGCACTTCCTGAGAGCCGCGATCAGATAGGTTGTAGCGGTTCTGCACCGAGACGATCGGCACGATGCGCCGCGCCCGCGCCAGCTCTCCCGCATCGAAATTGGACACCCCGATATGGCGGATCTTGCCGGCTGCCTTAAGCCGCGCGAGCTCGCCGATGGAATCCTCGAGCGGCACCTGCGGATCGATGCGGTGAAACTGATACAGATCGATGCGCGCAAGCTTCAGTCGCCTGAGGCTTGCCTCGCAGGCCGCGCGCAGATGCTCGGGCCGTCCGTCGGGGACCCACTGATCCGCTCCCGGGCGCACCAGCCCGCCCTTGGTGGCGATCACAAGGCCCGCCGGATAGGGATACAGGCTCTCGGCGATGAGTCGCTCGCTCACCTCCGGTCCGTAGGCATCGGCGGTATCGATGAAGTCGACACCGAGCTCAAGCGCGCGGCGCAGCACCCGGCGCGCCTCCTCGGGATCCTTCGGCTCGCCCCAGATTCCAGACCCGGTGATGCGCATCGCGCCAAAGCCCAGCCGATTCACCCTCAGATCGCCGCCGATGGTGAGGGAGCCCGCGGCGGCGGCCGGCACAAGCTTGAGACCCGCGTGCAGCGCCGATCGCGCTGACAAAAGGCCGGCCATCCCCACCGCACCGCTCACCAGTACCTGCCTGCGCGTCGGCCGCCATGGCTTCATGCTCCGGATGCTACAACCGCGCCCGCATGAACACCATGAAGGAGGTCGGTCGGTAGCCGTAGCTGGAATTCAGAACGCTCGTGAAGCTGTAGGTACTCACGAGTCCGCCGACGCCCAGGTTGAGGGCATCCCAGTGCGCAAAATCGTAGACGTAGCCGACCGAGAGCTTTTCAATGCTGAACAGGCGGCCGTACAGTGCCGCTCCCGGCAGGAACAGATCGTCCTTGCCGACGCGCTCGAGGCGCGCAAAAAAGGTATGGGCCGGGCTGGGATGCAGCTGTGACTCGAGCAGCCAGGCGTTGCTGGCCTCTCCGCTCGAGGGAACGTCGCGGCCGAAGGCGAAGGTGCTCTGCCAGTAAAGACCGAGCGGGGCGTTGTAGGTAGCCGAAGCGGTCGTGCGCTGCACGTTCACGTTAGGCTCAAGCTGCTCCGGGGCGATGAGGTGCCCGGTGCTGGCCTGCAGTGACCAGTCGCGCGTCGGGTTGTACGACACGCGTGCCGCGTAGGAATCGAGCGCTCCGGTCTCGATGTCGTAATGATTCTGGTTGGGCTCGTGTCCGTTGAAGGCGGAGGCTTCCAGTTTCAGCGGCCCCGCCGTGTAACCGCCCGTGACCACGCCCCAGGCGACGTGGGTCGAATCCAGCCAGTGGTGTCCGAGCGGCGCCTCCGGGTTGTCCTCATCGGAGAGCCGGTGCATGAACGCGGTGGGTCCGAGCGCGGGCTCCCCGGGCAGTCCGGCGTACACGAACGCGGAACTGTGCGCCGACAGATCGAGGCTGTAGCTGGCGGAGGCCTCCATCAGAAGATCGTGCGGGTGCTGGCGGTCGATGAGCGGCACCACGCCGTTGGCGGTCTCGCCGGTCTGAAAGAGGAGTGGATATCCTTCCCGTCCCATCAAGGGATCACCCGAGAGCATCAGGCGCAGCCCGAGCGCGCCCTCGCTCAGTTGCCGGCGCGCCATCAGCATCAGCATGCTGGTGGAAAAGGTTTGCGTCGCGCCGCGCGGGCCGCCCTGGTCATCGTAGATCGCATAGACGAAGGCATGCACCATGGTCATCCACGGACCGCTCATGTGATCGATGCCGCCCATGGGCGTGGAATCGGGCTGCCAGCTGGTCCCTGAGGCTTCGCGACTCATGTCATACGGCCCGTAGAGAGCGGGCATCCCGCTCACGTCGGCAGCGCCGCTGTCGGGTGCGGGCTGCTGGGCACGGCTTGCGGCACCCCCCGCCGCGAGTGCGCAGCCGAGCACCATGCGTACAAGACGAGAAAACACGGTGACCGCTGAGCGGGCGACACTCATGAGTAACGCTGAGCCTTCGGGTACGCTTGCGATGCTACCCCGAAAAGCATACGGGCCGCCCCGGTCCCGAGCGCATGGGATCCGACCTTATGAATAATCTCTATCATTTTGTTTATCAAAACTTTAATACCGCGCTGACCTGGGTGAATTATGACCGTATTTTTGCAGGGCGCTGAACGGGGCGGCGCGCTCGCGCGCCGCTGAGGCACGCGTGAACTATCGCAGCGGGCGGCGGGACCGGGCTTGGTAAGATGTGCAAATGACGCACACCGTTCCGGAAAAGATGCCTTTGAGCGATCTGGTCAAGCACGTCGGGGAGGAGATGGGCGTCTCGTCCTGGACCACCCTTGATCAGGCGCGTATCGGAGAGTTTGCCCGCTGCACGGGCGATCACCAGTGGATCCATGTTGACGTCGAGCGCGCCACGCGCGAGAGCCCGTTCGGCGGCACGATCGCTCATGGCTTCCTGACGCTGTCGCTGATTGCGCCGACCGCGTTCGAGCTGCTGGTGGCGCGCGTCGATCCGAAATCGGTGGTCAACTACGGGCTCGAGAAGGTGCGTTTTTACGCACCGGTGCGCTCGGGCAAGCGCGTGCGCAACCGCATCAAGCTCGCCGGCGTCGAGGAGCGCGGTGCCGGTCGCTACCGGGTCACCACCGAGAACACCATTGAGATCGAGGGCGAGATCAAGCCGGCGCTGATTGCGAGCACCGTCGCCATATTCATCGCCTGAGTGCGCGAGCGCTCAGGCGCGCATGCGGCGGCCGTCAGGATCGAATACCGCCGCGGCCTCGCGCTTGGCCTTGCGCCGCTCGCCGATGATCTCGATCTCGAACCCGTCCTTGGCGAGCGCCAGGGCGGCCGGGATATAGCCGAGCGCGAGCGAGCGCTGGACGCGGTGTCCGTAGGCACCCGAGGTGACCCACCCCACCACCTTGCCGTCGTGCCAGATCGGCTCATCGCCGATGGCATCCGCATCGGCGGCGTCCACCGTGAAGGTCGCAAGACGCAGCGCCCCGCCACTCTCCTTCTCTTCGAGCGCCGCCGCGCGGCCGACGAAGTCGCCCTTGTTAAGGTCCACGAATCGCCCGAGACCGGCCTCGTACGGGCCGTAGATCGGGCGGTACTCGCGTGCCCAGCTGCCGAAGCTCTTCTCGATGCGCATGGCATTCAACGCCCGTGCGCCGAACAGCCGAATCCCGTGCGCCTGCCCGGCTTCGCTCAACAGATCGTACAGCGCGCGCTGATAGTCGCTGGTCACCCAGATCTCATAGCCCAGATCGCCCGTGAAGCTGATCCGCCCCACCAGGGCGGGGATCATGCCCACATCGAGCTGCCGAAACGACAGGAACGGAAAGGCGACACTCGACAGATCCTCACGCGTCAGGCCCTGCAGCAGCGAGCGCGAACGTGCGCCCGCCAGCGACAGTCCGACGTACTCCATGGCGCACGGACGTACCGTCACGCCTGCCGGCGGCGGATGCCGTTCGAACCAGCGGCGGTAATAGACCTCCGCCGCATAGGTGCAGATCAGGAACACCCGTTGTGCGTCCACCCGGCACAGCGTGAAGTCCCCGATCAGTTTGCCGCGTTCGTTGAGCATTGGCGTGAGGGCGATGCGGCCGGCCTTCGGCACGCGGTTCGCCATCACATAGCTCAACCACTCTTCGCTGCCCGGCCCGCTCACCTCGAATTTTCCGTAGCTGGAGATCTCGAGCAGCCCGACCGCTTCCTGCACCGCGGCGCATTCGGCCGCCACGTGCGCGTGCGCACTCGAGCGGCGGAAGGTGATCTCTTCGGTCGCCTCTTTCGCGCTCGGCGCGAACCACAGCGCGTGCTCAAGAGCACAGTAGTCGCCGAACACCGCGTGTTTCTCCAGCAGACGCTCGTAGACGGGCATGGTGCGCAGCGGGCGCGCAGCGGTGAGCTCCTCGTTAGGGAAACGGATTCGAAAGCGCCGCGAATAGTTCTCGCGCACCTTGGCGTTGGTGTAGGCAAGCGTCGCCCAGTCTCCATAGCGCGCAACATCCATGCCCCAGATGTCCGCCCCCGGATCCCCTTCGACCATCCATTGCGACAGCGCCAGTCCCACGCCCCCGCCCTGGCTGAACCCGGCCATCACCCCGCACGCCACCCAGAAGTTGCGCAGCCCGCGAACCGGCCCGACCAGGGGATTGCCATCGGGTGCGAAGGTGAACGGTCCGTTGACCACCTTGCGGATCCCCACTTCCCCGAGGGCCGGAAAATGCTCGAAGCCAACTTCCAGACTCGGCGCGATGCGCTCCAGGTCATTCGGCAGCAGGCTTTGCGCGAAATCCCACGGGGTGGTCTGCGGCGACCACGGCACGCCGGCGCGCTCATAGGTTCCCAACAGCATGCCGCCGCGCTCCTGGCGCGTGTAGAGCTCACCCTCGAAGTCGATGACGTGCAGCGCTTCGGGCAGCCCCTTGAGCATGGGGATGTCCTCGGTGATGAGGTACTGATGCTCCATGGCGAGGACCGGCAGCTCGATACCGACCATGCGGCCGACCTCGCGGGCCCAAAGGCCCCCGGCATTCACCACGTGCTCGGCGTGCACGCTGCCTTGCTCGGTGAGCACCTCCCAGGAGTCATCGCGCCGCGGCGTGAGCTCAAGCACCCGGTTGTGGCGCACGATCTCCGCGCCGCCGAGCTGCGCGGCCTTGGCGTACGCCTGGGTGACGCCCCAGGGATCGACATGTCCCTCGATGGGATCGAGCAGCGCGCCCACAAAGTGCTGCTTGTTCATGAGCGGAAAGAGCCGCGCCGCCTCGTCCATGCCGATGATCTCGAGCTCCATGCCCAGATAGCGACCGCGCGCCTTAGCCATTTTCAGCCAGTCGAGGCGCTCGCGGGTGCCGGCGAGCATCAGGCCCCCGGTGAGGTGCATGCCGCAGGACTGCCCGGAGATCTTCTCCAGCTCCTTGTACAGCTTGATGGTGTATTGCTGCAGCTTCGCGACGTTGGGATCGCCGTTCACCGTGTGCATGCCGCCGGCGGCGTGCCAGGTCGAGCCGCAGGTGAGCTCGCCGCGCTCGATCAGCAGCACATCCTTCCAGCCGGCCTTGGTCAGGTGGTAGAGGACGCTCACCCCCACCACGCCCCCGCCGATGACCACCACCCGCGCGGCGCTTTTCACATTGGCTCCTTCATTCGTTCGACACCGCCAGCTGCACCGGCGGTTTGGCCGCCGCGGCAGGAGTGCCAAAGCGCTCGATCAGCCACGAGCGGAACAGCGCGATGGCCGTATCGGCCAGGCCTTCCGCGTGCGTCGTCAGGTAGTAGCCGTAGCCGGCATCGAGTGTCGCCTCGAACGGCTTCACCAGCCGTCCCGAGCCGATCTCCTCGGCGAACAGGTTCGGGTCCACCAGCGCGATGCCCTGGCCGCTGAGCGCGTACTGCGCGGCGAGCACGGCGGTGTCGACCACCAGGCCGCGCTCCACATCGAGTTTCTCAAGCCCCATCTGCCGCACGAACTGCAGCCACAGGTAGTGGCGCGGCTGGTCGGCGAGACGGATATGCACGATCTCGTTCGCCTCGATGAAGGCCGCGAGACTGCCGCCGCGCTGCGCCGCGGCGACGCGCGGATCGCACAAGACGGTGAGCCGCTCCGACCACAAAAGGTCGGTCACAAGGTCGGTCACGCTCGGGCGCGAGTAGACGACCGCCACCTCGACATCACCGAGCGGCGGGCCCACGCCCGCGGGACTGATCAGATCGATGTCGACTTCGTTGCTGATACGGCGGAAGTCGCGCAGGATCGGCACCGCGAGCTGTACCGCGAAGCTCGGAGCCATCTGCACCCGCAGCGTGCGCTGCGTGGACGCCCCCTCGTTACGGATATCATCGAGGGCGTGCTCGAGGCGGTCGAAGGACTTCATCACTGCCGGGAACAGGTGCTGGCCGGCCTTGGTGAGGGTGAGCGCATGCGGGCGGCGCTCGAACAGCTGCGTGCCGGTGAGGCGCTCGAGCGCGATGACGTGGCGCGACAGCGCGCTCTGCGAGATCAGCAGCGCGTTCGCCGCGGCCGTAAAGCTGCCGTGCTTGGCGACTCCCTCGAACGCGCGCAGCGCGTTCAGCGGCAGCCAGCGCCGGTCAATGGTTTTCTTGTGCACCCCGGTCTCCATGATTTGTTCGTGCGACGGCGGATGCGCCGCTAGTGCGCATCCTCTCCCAGACCCAAGCCTCGCGCCAAGAGCCCGCCGCGCTCCAATGCCTTTTTTCGATGCGGGTAGTGAATTTCTCGGCTTTGACGGCCGGCGCGGCTGTGGAAGGCTGCCGGATGGCGATCCTTGAATGCCATGCGACAAAATATCGGAACATGAGCGAGCGCCCTGCCAAAGCACTGCCGGCAAGTTGCGGGCAGAAGATCAGCGCCGTCACGATCAGTCACCACCGGCCGCCGCTAGCGCCACCCTTCAACGCCAGCTGGGACAGCCAGCCGCGCCTGCACTTCGATGCCACCATCGTGCGGGTCAGCACCGACGGCGGGCTCACGGGGATCGCCTCGGGCGACCGCATGCTCGGGTTTGAGGGTCACGAGAGCCTGTTCGTGGGCGAGGATCCGCTCGCCATCGAGCGCCACTACCGCGTGCTGTCCAACATCGACTTCCACTATGGCCGTTGCTGGCCGCTCGATCTTGCGCTGTGGGACCTGGCGGGCAAGATCCTGGGCGCCCCCTGCTGGAAGCTGCTCGGCGGACTTGCCCACCGGGTGCGCGCCTACGCCTCCTCGGGCACGCTGCGCGACCCGGCCGCGCAGGCCGAGGCGGCCGAGCGCTACCTCGCACAGGGCTTCCCGGCGCTGAAGCTGCGTTTTCACCGCGGCGACTGGCGCGACGACCTGCGGGCGCTGGAAGCGGTACGCGCGCGGGTCGGCAGCCGCCTGGAGCTCTTGGTCGACTGCAACCAGGGCTGGCGGCTGCCCTGGGACACGCAGGCACCGTGGAGCTTCAAGGACGCACTCACCGTGGCGCGCGAGCTTGAGCGCTTGAGCGTCTATTGGATGGAAGAGCCGCTGCATCGCGCCGATCGCGCCGGCATGCGCGCGCTGCGCGAGGCGACCAGCGTACGCATCGCCGGCGGCGAGATGACCCGCCAGCTGCACGAGCTGCGCGACCTGATCGACGGCGGCTGTGTGGACGTGGTGCAGCCGGATGCCGCACTGGTCGGCGGCATCACCGGCCTTAAGCGCATCGCCGTCATGGCGCAGGAGCACCACCTGGTCTTCACCCCGCACACCTGGACCAACGGTATGGGCCTCACCGCCAATGCGCACCTGGTGGCTGGCGTTGCCGATGCGCCGTTCCTCGAATATCCGTTCGATCCGCCGGAATGGAGCCTGCAGCGGCGCGATTTCATGTTGAGCACACCGCTCGAGGCCGACGCCGAGGGCTGGCTCACGCTCAGCGACGCACCGGGCATGGGCTATGCGCCGGATGAAGGGCGACTGCTCGCGACCCGCATCGGCTGAGGCGCAGCGCCGACCAAGCCGCGCAACGGCTCCAGGTACTTCTCGTAGTTGCGCCAGCGCCCGACCGATGCGGCGCTGAGCTTCTGCCGTACCTGCCAGCGGCTCGCCGTGATGACGAGGCGCTCGGTGCGGTGAAACTCCAGGCACCTCGCATCCCACGGCAGGCCGACGAACTCCAGAAGCCGCCGCGTCCAGCCCTCCTGGTCCTCGATCAGCCCCTCGTACGGGATCTCCAGCAGCGCGCTCCCCGGAAGCACGGCGCGCCAGTGCCGCATGATGCGCAGATACTCACCGTAGTAGTGCGCCAGATGCTCCAGGTCGTTGCTGTAGGCGCCCATGTTGAAGAAGTTCTGAAAATAGATCGACAGGCAGGTGTCGAGCGGATGGCGCTGCATGTGGATGATTCGCGCGCGCGGCAACGCTGCGTGAATGAGGCCGGCGTAGAGAAAATTGGCGGGCATCTTGTCGACCACCCGCAACGCGCCGTCGGATAAGCTTCGCAGGCGCTCAAGATAATCACGCGCCATGGCGGGTATCACCCGGGCAATGCTGTCGCCCTTTGACTGTGCCGCTTCGAACTCACTGAAGGCGCGGTTCCAGAAGCGCAGCTCCCCGGCACCGAACACTGCCGGGTGGGAGGCGAGGATCTGTTCGGTCAGTGAGGTTCCCGAGCGCGGCATGCCGATAATGAACACCGGCAGCTCCGAGGCAGCGCTCTCGCCTTGCGGCTGGCGCAGCAATGCCGCATCGAAGCGGCCGATGATCCGCTCGACGCGTTCACTCAGTTTGCCCGGCTCATAGCTTGCCCCATAGCGCTTGGACAGATCGTTGGCCGCCCGGTAGTGGCCAAAGGCCTCATCGTAGCGGCAGAGATCGTCGCAGTACTTGCCGAGCGCATAGCGCAGACTGATCTGGTGTCCGAGCGGCAGCGGCCTGGCCAGCAGCGCTTCAACGCCCTCGCGCCACGCGCCATCCTCGTCCGTCATTTTGCGATGGGCCGCGATGCTGCAGTACACGAAGGGAAAATCCGCATCGAGCTCGAGCGCGCGCTGGAACAGCTCGTGCGCTTCCCCGAACTGGCCGCGGTTGGCGTGCAGCTCGCCCTGCAGGGTCAGTGCTTCGACGTTGTGCGGCTCGAGGGCGAGGGCTGCCTGGTAGCTCTCCTGCGCCTCGCTGGCACGGCCTCGCATCTGCAGTGCCGTGCCGAGGCCCAGATGCGCCTGCAGGTGTTGCGGCTGCAGCGCGAGCGCGCGGCGGAAGCTTTCCATCGCCTGCTCGAGCCGCCCCAGCTCCGTGAGCACGTTGCCGAGATTGCCGTGGCTGTCGGGGCGCTGCGGGTCAAGCTCGACGGCCTTGCGGTAAAGGGTGACCGCTTCGCCTCGCTCGCCCAGCTCGTGCAGCACGTTGCCGAGATTGTTCAGCGCCTCGAGGTAGCCGGGGTTAAGAGCCAGCGCCCGCCGGTAGCTCACCACCGCCTCGTCACGGCGTCCCTGGCCTGCGAGCACCAGCCCGAGGTTGTTGTGCGCCATGCTGAGGCGCGGGTTGAGCGCGATGGCGCGCTCGCTTTCGATGAGGGCCTCCGGCAGCTGCCCGAGCTGGCGCAGCGCATTGGCGAGGTTGCAGTGGATGTCCGCGTTGTCCGGACTGAGGCGAAGCGCCCGACGGTAGGCGGCGGCCGCCTCCGCACACTGGCCGATCTCGAGATGGGCGTTACCGAAGTTGTTGTGCGCCACGGCGTCGCCCGGCTCGAGCGCGAGCGCCCGCTGATAGAGCGGCAGCGACTCGCGCACGCGACCGCGCGAGCGCAGGGCATCGGCGGCCTCGAGCGCGGATGCGGCCTCCTGCGGCAAGGCCCGTTCCGGGACCGCGGCGACCTCCTCCGCAGCTCCAGCCGCTAACCGGCCGCAGCAGTGCTTGTACTTGCGGCCGCTACCGCACGGGCACGGCTCGTTGCGACCTGCTTTCATTCCTCGTCATTCATCGCGGTAGCGGGTCAGGGCATCCCCGAGCGCTACTCTCAAAGGATCGAGCCAGGGCTCGAAGTGGCGCCACTGGTCGAGCCCCTCGCGGTAGATCGCCTGACGCACCTGCTCGGAGCTGGCGGTGCGCACGCTGCGCTTGGTCTCGTGGAAGCTGATGCACTGCGGCTCGAACTCAAGCCCGCAGTACTCGAGGATGCGCCGCACGTTACCTTCCAGATCGTCGACCACGTCCTCGTGGTGGATCCGCAGGATGCGCCCGGCGGGCAGCACGCGGTCCCAGTGGCGCATGAGCTCGAGGTAAGTGCGGTAGTAGCGCGCGATGTCGTCCACGCTGTAGGTGAACTCCTGCCCCTGCGCGAACAGCTGCTTGAGATTGCTGAAGCAACAGGCCATCGGCTCGCGCCGTGCATCGATGATGCGCGCGTTGGGGAGTATCAGGTGGATGAGCCCGAGGTGGCGGAAGTTGTTCGGCATCTTGTCGATGAAGAACGGCCGGTCGGTGCGATAGACGCGGGTCGCGGCGAGGTACTCCTCGCCCAGCGCCCTGAAATCCTCCGCGCGCATGCTCGCCAGCACCGGCGGATAGAGCGGATTGTCCGGATCCGGGTCGCGGCCGCGCAGGCGGGTGACCATCTGCTGGATGTTGGGAAGCTCCTGGGTACCCTCCACCTGCGAATGCGAGGCCAGGATCTGCTCGAGCAGCGTCGAGCCCGAGCGCGGCAGACCGACGATGAAAATGGGCTCGCGGCTCGGCGCCCCCCAGCCCGCGCGGCTGGCGAACAGGTCCTGGCTGCAGGCCTTGATTTGCTGGCGCGTATTGTTCTCGATGATCTCGGGGCGATAGCGGCATTCGGGCCGCTTCAGCGCATTGCCGCGCTCGTAATGGCGGAACGACTCGGCGAACTCGCCCTCATCCTCGAGGGCCTTACCGAGCGCGAAACACAGATGGTAGCGATCGACGGTTCCGGTCGCATCGGCGGCCAGCGCGGCACGGATCTGCGCCAGCTCCTCTGGCGTGAAACGGTAGGTCTTGAGGTTGGCGAGGCTCCAGTAGGCATCGCCGAAGTCCGCCCGGCAGGCCGCCGCGCGGCGATAGGCGGCGATGGCTTCGGAAGTCTGCCCGAGGGTCTTCAGGGCATGGCCGATCGAGAGGTGCACCTCGGCGTCCGCAGCCGTCCCGTTGAGCAGCGCCTGGTAGAGCCCGATGGCGCGCTCATGCTCGCCGAGTCCGACCGCGCTGGCGGCGTAGAGTGTGCGCAGCGCGAGGTTGTCCGGATCGTCCTTCAGCAGCCGCTCGAGCTCGCGGCGGCCTTCCGCGTAGCGGTGCAGCTCGACCAGCACGCCTGCGTATTCCTGGCGCGCCATGCGGTACTCCGGCGCCAGCGCGAGCACGGCGGCCAGCAGCAGCTCCGCGTCGTCGTACACCTTGTGTGCGATGCCGATGCGCGCCAAGAGCCGCATCGCCTCGAGGTGGTCGCCGTGCTCGAGCAGGAAGGCACGGATCAGCGACTCGGCGGGCTCAAGATCCCCGTCCGCGAACAGCGCGGTGGCCACTACGATCGGCTGCGGGAGACTGCGCAGCGTCGCCACGTGACTGCCCGCCATGCGCTCGTTGTCCGGCTGCCCGGTCAAGCGGTACAGCCCCTCGAGCATGCTCCAGCTTCCCGGCAGCGCGTGGTTGATGTTTACGGCCATGAGGAAGGCCTCGATCGCCTGCGGCGCCTGGCGCAGCTCGACGAAACAGCGGCCGCGCTCCTCGTAGAGGCGGCTGAAGCGCGGGTGATGCCGCTCGAGCGTGGCGAGGGTCTTGAGGGCATCCGGGATGCGGTGCAGGTAGCGCTGGGCGAGGGCGACAGCCAGCAGCCCGTCGCGATCCCCGGCAACCTCGGGGCGCAGACCTGTGGCCGCGGCCAGCACCGCCTCGAACTTGTGCTCGCGCACCAGCGCACGGATGCGCGCCACGTCCGGCGCGGGGGGCGGAGTGGCTGCGGCTGCGGGGTCGGTCACGTCCATGAGCGGTTCATAAAGAGAGGGCGGACCCCGCGAGGGGCCCGCCCTTCATTCTACTGCACCGCCCGACCCGCCGGCCGGTACGGCCTCTACCGCTCAGAACTTGTAGCTGATCAGGAACATCACCACGCGCGGACGCAGCGGAATTTCCGACTTGATGAACTGGCCGGACGAGATGTTGGTCGGTCCGTAGGCGTTGCTCAGGTTGCTGCCGCTGACCTGCGCCGTCCAGTTATCCTTGGACACGCCGATGGCCCCGTCATAAGTCGTGTAACCGGGGATGTTGTACAGAAGCAGAGTCGTGATGGGCGGGCTGCCGTACTTCGGCACATCGCCGGGGAAGTAGTTCCTCGGCTCGTTGGTCATGGCACCCGTGTGGCTGGCACCGGCCCAGATGAACGGCCGGTACTCGTTCACTTCCCAGTCGTAGCGCGCCCGCAGGTTGAACATCCATGGCGGTGAGAACGCCGGCGCGGTGCCATAGGCACCCAGGGCGTTCACGAGCGGTACGCCGTCTTTGACTGCGATGCACGCCCCGGCCGGAGTGGGATTGTTGGCCGTCTTTGGGCTGGTGGCCACGACGCCAACCGACTCCAGGCACGGTGAATTCGACTGGCTCGAGCTGTTGACCGAGCTGGATCCCTGCACGGTGAGGCCATCGGTGATACGCGCGACGAACTGGGCCTCGAAGCCCTTGATGATGTAGTTGGGTCCATTGACGTTGAAGGTCGTGTTGCCGAGCACCGACGGCTCGAACAGCGACAGCTGCACGTCCTCCCACTTCATGTAGTACGCCGAGGCGTTGAACAACAGCCGGTGGTCGAAGAACTCGGTCTTCAGGCCGACCTCGTTGTTGATCAGGTTGTCGGAGTTGTAGCCGGCCGGTTTCAGGTACTGATCGGAGTCTTTGATGGTGCTGGAGAACGGCACCTCGGCTGCCAGCGATGGCGGCTGCCCGGGCAGCGATGAGGTGCGGTTGAAGCCACCGGGACGGAAACCCTGGCTGAACGTGTAGTACGCCATCACGTCCGGGAGGATGTGCCAGCTGACGTTCAGGCGGCTGCGCGTGCCGGTTTCGGTCTTCTGCAGGTTGATGGGAAAGCCGCAACCGCCCCCGTTCGTGCAGGTGCCGTTCGCGCGGTTGATGAGCAGCGGCTGGGTCGAGCTCTCGGTGTAGAACTCCGAGCCCTCCTCGAATTCGTTGTAGTGATACCAGCGCGTGCCGCCGCTCACCGTCAACACCTTGGGGATGATGTCAAAATCGAGCGATGCGAAGAACGCGGTCTGTTTGTAACCACGCTGCGCGTCCTCGCCGAACGCCGTGTCGGAGTTGACACGCAGGCTGGGATCGCTCGCGAAGGCGCCCGGCACCGGTCCGACCGCGGACAAACAGAAGGGCCCACCGGCGTTGGCGGCCGCGAGGTTGGCCGCATCGCACTGGGGAATGCCCAGGTAGTTGAAGTTCATCTGGTCATCGATGACGAACTTCTCCCAGTAAGCGCCAAACAGGCCGCGTATCCGGAAGTCGTCCGGGGTAGTGATGCGGAACTCGTGGCTCTGGTGTGTGTTCGTGACCTTATCATTCCAGTCGCCCACCGGTGCGTAGCACTGCAGGTTGGTAGCAGTGGCCAGGGGCGTACCCGGGTAATTCGAGGGCTTGAAATATGCGGCACCTTTGCCGATACAGCCGTAGTACGAGCCCACGGTGCTGCGCATGTAGTTGGAATAGTCCTGCTGGCCGTCGATGTGACGCACCATGTAGCTGCCGGTGTAGACGGCCTTCAGTCCCGCGAACTGGCCGTTCAACGTCCAGGCGGTGCTTTCGTAGCGGTCCTTGTTGTAGGCCGGGGTGAAGGCGGCGATCTGGTAGGGCTGCAGAGGCGTGCCGTTCGAGTCCTGCGGATAGGCGTAGAAATACCCGTTCGCGTTCATGTCCTGGTAGTTCTGCTGCAGCAGGAAATTCCAGTCGTCGTTGAACTTCCACAGTACCGAGAGGCGCGCGCCCTGGTAGTCGACGCTATTGCCGTTGCTCTGCACGAGGCTCGAGTTGTTGGCGGTCGGATTTCCGCCGAGCGTCGCTGCAGCTGAACCCGGCTGATAGCCGATGGTGCTCGCCACGTTCGAGATATAACCGCCCTGGTGCTCGGAGAACACCACGGCGCGCACCGCCAGCGTGTCCGGGATCAGCGGCAGGTTGAGGACTGCATTCAGCTGACTGTTCGGATCACCGCCCGAGGTGTAGCCGTAGCCTGCCGTGAATTCACCCGAGGTGCTGTCGAGCTTTGGCTTGTTGGTGATGTAACGAATCGCGCCCGCCTGCGCGCCGCCGCCGAATAAAGTGCCCTGCGGGCCCTCGAGGATCTCGACGCGCTCCATGTCGACCAGGTAGGGGTCGTTGTTACGGGCCGGGAACTGCATCGACTGGTCGTCGAGGTACAGCGCGACATTCGGAAATGCGGCCGTGGTCGACTGCGACTGGTTGCCCGAGCCGATGCCGCCCAGACCGCGCATGAAGATATTGCCGGTGCCCGGGCCGTTGCCGCTGAAGGTCACGTTCGGCGTGTATTTGAGCAGGTCGTTGAAGTTGGTGACGTTCAGCTGAGTCAGCTGCGCACCGCTGATGGCCTGCACCGTGATCGGCACGTCCTGGAGGTTCTCGGTGCGCCGCTCCGCGGTAACCGTTACTTCGGTCAGTTCCAACCCCGTGTCCGCGGTGGTCGCGGTCGCAGTGTCAGCCGGCGCGGCAAACACGATCATCGTCGCCGGCGCGCTCAGAATGGCGGCCACGGCAGCTGCGATCTTCGGATTAGGCTTCATCATTGCTCCCCGAGACTTGGTTGTGTATTCCCCACAAGAGCGCGACCGCTGACCCAAGCGGCTCCCCCAGACGACTTTTATACTACTGGCCCGGGGCGCGCTTGAATAAATACGCCATCAATCCATTACGCGGCCGGGCCCGGCAGGTAGATTTTCACACAATTGGCAGTGCCGAAAGTCGAGAAATTGGATAGCCCCATCTTAAAAAGGGATCGGGCCAGGGACGATCGAGCGCCTCATGCAGCAGGAGGAGTCGTTCTTAAAGAGGGACTGACCCGCCGCGGCGTTGCGCCCGAGCATCACTTGCAGAAAGGCCCCCGGGGCGCCGCCTGGAAACGCTCCGCGGCGGGGCACACGCCCAAAAACGCACCACGCCTGTGCGGGCTGTCGTTGCCGAAGCGCCGCCGGAAGGGTCGGGCTTGTGCCGGCCGGCCCGTTTCTCACCGGCGCCCCGGGCGATCCCGGCGCATCTTTTGGCTCGTGTTCGGTCCGCGGGCGCATCGGCGCTGTCATCGGCCGCGTATTGAAGCCGTTCTGCGGCGCGGGCGTGTGACGGATTCATGACGGACGCCCAACCTTGCGATGCCGGGCACGATGCCGGGCCGCCCGGATGCGTGATGGCTTCGCATTGAACTTAAGCGCCGTTCGCCCGCGTGCGAAGTGGCTTCAAGGCGCTGGCGGCGTTACATTCCTGTCCACAGTGGAGTGCGAGACAAGGAGGTAGCGGACGTATCCACCTTAAGGCGCCACGTGCGCACGCACCGGCTCGCCCGGTGCCCGGGGGACGATTCCAGTGGACGTAACGACTTGAGGGCTACCGGCTTATTCACAGTGAGCGGCGGTCGCTGGGCGGTGCGGCGACGGGCAGCCTCCGAAAGTCCCCTCCCCCGTATTTGACCAGGCAATCCGATGAGCACCGAACCTTATCTTTTGACCCCGGGACCGCTGACGACCTCGCTGCGCACCAAGCAGAGCATGCTGCGCGATTGGGGCAGCTGGGATGTCGATTTCAACAACATCACCGCCCGGGTCCGCGAACGGCTGGTGAACATCGTGTACGGCACCGACACGCACGAATGCGTGCCGCTGCAGGGCAGCGGCACGTTCGCGGTCGAAGCGGCGATTGGCACGTTGGTTCCGCGCAGCGGACACGTACTGGTGCCGCAAAATGGCGCCTACTGCCTGCGCATCGCCCGGATATGCCGGGTGCTCGGCCGCAGGCTCACCACCCTCGACTATGCCGAAGACACGCCGGTGTCCGCCGCCGACATCGCCCGCGCGCTCAGCGCGGATGCCTCGATCACGCACGTGGCGCTGGTGCACTGCGAGACCAGTACCGGCATCTTAAATCCGCTCAGCGAGATCGCCCAGGTCGTCGCCGCCGCGGGCAAGGGCCTGATCGTGGATGCGATGAGTTCATTCGGTGCGCTCGAGATTGACGCGCGCAACACCCCCTTCGATGCGCTGGTGGCCGCTTCGGGCAAATGCCTGGAGGGGCCGCCCGGGATGGGCTTCGTCATGGTGCGCCGTAGCGTGCTCGAACGATGCGAGGGCAACTGCCATTCGCTCGCGATGGACCTCTACGACCAGTGGGTCTACATGCAAAAGACCACGCAATGGCGCTACACCCCGCCCACTCACGTGGTCGCAGCCTTCGACTGCGCGATCGAGCAGTACCTCGAGGAAGGTGGTCTGGCTGCCCGCGGCGCCCGCTATGCGCAAAACTGCCGCACGCTGATCGAGGGCATGGCGCGGCTCGGACTTCGGAGTTTCCTGCCCGCAGCCATTCAGGCGCCGATCATCGTGACCTTCTATGCGCCGGACACGCCGCAATACGCCTTCAAGAGCTTCTACAACGCGGTGAAGGCGCACGGCTACGTCCTGTATCCGGGCAAGCTGACGACGGTGGAGACCTTCCGCGTCGGTTGCATGGGGCAGCTCGGCGAGCGCGGGATCGGCGGGGCGGTCGATGCGGTCGCCCAAGTGCTGGCACAGATGCGCGCCGCGGCCTGAAACGCCCTCCTCATCAGGCGCGGACGGCGCTGCGCGGCGCGAGCACCTGCCAGCGGCGCGGGTGCAGGTAGACTGCAGGGCCGCGAACCGCCTCAGCAGCCCAGACCGGGCCGCTTAAGGGTGCGCGGACCTACTCAAGACACGGGAACTGGCATGCCTCGTATAGAAGTCAACGGTCGCTCCTATCGGTTACCCGAGCGGCCCTGCGTCGTGGTGTGCGTGGATGGCTGCGAGCCGGACTACATCACGCAGGCGGTCGCCGGCGCGCACATGCCGTGGATGAAGCGCGTGCTGGCGACGGGCAGCGCCGTGATCGCCGATTGCGTGATGCCAAGCTTCACCAACCCGAACAACCTTTCGATTGTCACCGGCGCGCCACCTTCCGTTCACGGGATCTGCGGAAACTTCCTCTACGATACCGACAGCGGAGTCGAGGTCATGATGAATGACCCGAAGTGGCTGCGCGCACCGACTCTGCTCGCCGCGCTCGCCGACAAGGGCTGCAAGGTGGCGGTGGTGACGGCCAAGGACAAATTGCGCAAGCTGCTCGGCCATAAGCTCAAGGGCATCTGCTTCTCCGCCGAGAAGGCCGATCAGGCCACTCTGGCAGAGCACGGTATCGAGGGTGTCCTGCAGCTGGTCGGGATGCCGGTCCCGAGCGTCTACAGTGCGCAGCTCTCGGAATTCGTGTTCGCCGCGGGCGTGAAGCTCATGCACACGCATCGCCCGGACGTCATGTACCTCTCGACCACCGATTACGTGCAGCACAAGCACGCGCCCGGCTCCGCCGAGGCCAACTCGTTCTACCGCATGATGGACGGCTACCTGGGCGAACTCGAGCAACTCGGCTGCGCCATCTGTCTGACCGCCGATCACGGCATGAACCCCAAGACCCGCCTGGACGCGAGCCCCAACGTCATCTACCTGCAGGATGTGCTGGACGGCTGGCTCGGTGCCGCACGCAGCCGCGTGATCCTGCCGATCACCGACCCCTACGTCGTGCACCATGGCGCGCTCGGCTCGTACGCGACGGTCTATCTGCCTGCCGGGCTGGATGTGCGTGCGCTCGCCTCAAGAATCGCAGCGCTGCGCGGCATCGAGGCCGTGCTCACCCGAGGTGAGGCCGCCAGCCGCTTCGAGCTGCCCGCCGACCGGATCGGCGATCTGGTGGTGGTGTCGAGCCGCTTCGTCGCCTTGGGCGGCGCTGAGGCCAAGCACGACCTGTCCGGTCTTGATGCGCCACTGCGCTCGCACGGCGGCCTCTCGGAGCAGCCGGTGCCGCTGGTGATGAACCGGCGCATCGAGAAGCTCGACATCAACCGGCGCTGGCGAAACTTCGATGCCTTCGACTGGGTGCTGAACGATGGCGGGTGAGCCGCCTCGCGGCGCCGAGCTCGCAGGCCCCGCTGCCACCGTGCGGCGCGAGGGCCTGCGCATCGGGGGCGCGCAGGTCACGACCGACCGCAGCAGCGAGGTCTTCAATCCCTACACGCGAGCACTCATCGGCACGGTCGCCAGGGCTTCCGTCAGCGAGGTACGCCGCGCGATCGGCGTGGCCAAGGCCTTCCGTTCGATCCTGACACGCTATGAGCGTTACCGGATCTGCTACCAGACCGCACAGGCGCTGCGCGCGCGCAGCGAGGAGATTGCCAATCTCATCACCGCCGAGAGCGGACTGTGCAAGAAGGATTCGCTCTACGAGGTCGGCCGCGCCAGCGATGTGTTCATCTTCGCCGGCAACGCGGCGCTGCAGGACGATGGGCAGATCTTCTCCTGCGACCTCACCGCGCACGGCAAGCGCCGCAAGCTCTACACGCTGCGCGAGCCGCTGCAGGGGGTCATCTGCGCCATCACGCCCTTCAATCATCCGCTGAACCAGGTCGCGCACAAGATCGCCCCGAGCATCGCCAGCAACAACCGGATGGTGCTCAAGCCCTCGGAGAAGACCCCGCTCAGCGCGCTGCTGCTGGCGGACATCCTCTATGAGGCCGGCTTGCCAGCGCCGATGTTCAGCGTGATCACGGGCGAGCCGAAGGATATCGCCGATGAGATGCTGACGCACGAGGATGTCGACCTCATCACCTTTACCGGGGGCGTCTCGATCGGCAAGGCGATCGCTGCCAAGGCGGTCTACAAGCGCCAGGTGCTCGAACTCGGCGGCAACGATCCGATCATCGTCATGGAGGATGCCGACCTTGCGGAGGCCGCCGCGCTTGCCGCCAGGGGCTCGTACATGAACTCCGGCCAGCGCTGCACCGCCATCAAGCGCATGCTGGTTCACGAGTCGGTGGCCGAGCGGTTCACCGAGCTTTTGCTGGAGCGCACCCGCGCCGTGCGCTACGGCGACCCGATGGATCCGGATACGGACATGGGCACCGTGATCGATGAGGCCGCCGCGCGCTCCTTCGAGGAGCGGGTAAATGATGCGGTGGCGCGCGGCGCCCGGCTCCTGTACGGCAACATTCGCAACGGTGCCTTGTACTCGCCCACCGTGCTTGATCGGGTCACCCCGCAAATGCCGCTGGTCAGCCAGGAGACCTTCGGACCGGTCTCCCCCGTCATGACTTTCCGCACCATCGAGGAGGCGATCCGACTCTCCAACGCGACGCCCTACGGGCTCTCCTCCGCCGTGTGCACCAACCGGCTCGACTACATCACCCGCTTCATATCGGAGTTGCAGGTCGGCAGCGTCAACGTGCGCGAAGTGCCCGGCTATCGGCTGGAGCTCACCCCCTTCGGCGGTATCAAGGACTCGGGACTCGGCTACAAGGAAGGCGTGCAGGAAGCCATCAAGGCCTTCACTAACATCAAGACCTACTCGCTGCCGTGGCCGTAACCGCCCAGGCGGTGGCCCCGGTCGCTGCGCCGAGTTTGCGCGCGCTGCGCTTCGCGCAGTGCCGAACGCTCGTGCTCCTGTTTCTCGGCTACGCCTCCTGCTACTTCTGCCGCTCCAATCTTTCGGTGGCGACTCCGCTGCTGGTGGAGGAGCTCGGCCGACGCGGCGTCACTCATGCGGCGGCCCTGGTCAGCATCGGCACGATGGCCTCGTGGGGCGTGTTCGCCTATGCACTCGGCAAGCTCGTTCTCACCGGGCTTGGGGACTACTGGGGCGGCAAGCGCAACCTCCTCATTGCCACCGGCGGCGCCACCCTCTTCACGCTCCTGTTCGCATCGAGCTCCAGCCTGCCGATTTTCACGCTCGCCTGGGTCGGCAATCGACTGACCCAGTCGATCGGCTGGTCAGCGCTGGTCAAGGTGTCCTCGAAGTGGTTCAACTATTCGCGCTACGGCACGGTGGTCGCGATCCTGACCTGCAGTTACTTAGTCGGCGATGCCGCCGCGCGCCAGAGCATGGGCCTGCTGCTCGAGCGCGGCTTCGGCTGGCGGGCGCTGTTCGTGTTTGGCGCAGGCGTGGCCGGGCTCATGTTTCTCTCCAACCTGCTGCTGCTGCGCGAGTCGCGCACCGAGATGGGGCACCCGGAGGCGGTTGCGAACCCACGCAATCTCTTCTCGGCAGCGTCTGCTTCTTCCGGGAATTTCCTGTCGCGCCTGCTGCCGCTGCTGCGCAGCCGCGCCTTCCTCATGGTCTGTCTTTTGGGTTTCGCCACCACCACGGTGCGCGAGACCTTCAATACCTGGACGCCGGCCTACCTGCACGAATTCGCCGGCCACAGCGTGAGTCACGCCGCCTCCCTGTCGGCGATCTTCCCCGCGGTCGGGGCGGTCTCGGTGCTTTTGGCAGGCTGGGCCAGTGACCGCCTCGGCAGCAATTCCCGCGCACTGTTGCTGGTCCTGGGACTGGCCGCCACCACCGTGGCCCTGCTGGCGCTGACGCGGCTGCACCCGGCCGCAACCGGCACGCTGCTGCCGGTGCTCGCGATCGGACTGGTCGCCTTTTGCCTGCTCGGGCCCTATTCCTTCCTGCCCGGGGCCTTCGCGCTGGACTTCGGCGGCAAGCAGGCCGGCGCCGCCGCCTCCGGCATGGTCGACGGCATGGGGTATCTGGGCGGAGTGCTCGCCGGCTACGCCATGGCACGAGTGGCCGTCGCCTTCGGCTGGCAAGGCGTGTTCACCACGCTTGCGCTCATCAGCGCGCTCGCCTGCCTCGGCGCGGGTTACCTGTACGTGCTCAACGCGCGCGCCGCGCCGGCAACGTAACCGCTGCCCCACCCCGTCAAGGGTAGCTTCTGCGTCCTCCGTCATCGATCCGCCCGCCACCACGAGGGACGGCGAGGCGCGGCCTTTTTATTGACGGCTCCACTTTTCACTTGATCGCGCGGCGCGGGTATGTGAGTTTTGAGGGGGGAGCCGGCCGTTCGCGGCCGAGGGCTACAGAAGTTCTTCCGACCGAGAATAAAACGGGGAGAGCAGCTTGAGGGCCAACTATAAGATCCACTGCGCCGTCGCAGCCATTCTGGCTGCACATGGCAGCGCCGCCCGCGCCGCCAGCGACAGCGCGCAGGAAGCAACCGCCGACACGGGCGGGATCGCCGAAGTGATTGTCACCGCGCAGCGGCGCGCCGAAAACGCCCAGGACGTGCCGATCACCATCCAGGCGCTGACGGCAGACACGCTTTCGCAGCTCACGGTGTCGACTTTCGATGAATTCGTGAAGTACCTGCCCAACGTCACGCAGGGCAGCTACGGTCCGGGCCAGGGCAGCATCTACTTCCGCGGACTCGGCACCGGAGCGCTCGGCGAACAAGGTGAGGGCTCGGTCGGCCTGTTCCCGAACGTCGCGGTGTACCTCGATGAGCAGTCCGCGCAGCTGCCGAGCCGCAACCTGGACGTCTATGCCATCGATCTGGAGCGCGTCGAGGTGCTGGAAGGCCCGCAGGGCACCCTGTTCGGCGCCGGCGCCGAGGCGGGTGTGATTCGCTACATCACCAACAAGCCGAAGCTCAACATCACGGAAGGTGACATCAACGCCAGCTACGGCACCACCGCGCACGGTGATCCCAACACCTCCATCGACGCGATGCTGAACGTGCCGCTCATCGAGGACACGCTTGCGGTGCGCGCGGTGGTCTACAGCGACCGCCACGGCGGCTACATCGACAACGTACCGAGCACCTTCAGCCGCAGCGGCTATGATCTGGGGCTAGCAACCTTCAACGGCGGAACCGTCAACGCGGTCGGCAAAGTCACCAGTCCCGGCGTGGTTCCGGCCGACAGCGAGACGATCAACAACGCCGCCTTCGTCGCCAACGACATCAATCCGCTCACCTACCAGGGCTTCCGCGCCTCTGCGCTGTGGAAGATTACCGATGAGTGGGATGCCCTGCTGACGCAGTCCTACCAGTCGATGGATGCCGAGGGAGTCTTTTACTCGATGCCGAGCACCGGCGGCGGCCCGTACGGGGTGAGTTCCGCAGGCTTCAACCCGGCTGCGGGCCTGACCGGCGGCACGCCGCTGCCGCAGCTGTCGGTGTCGCAGTTCAACCCCTCCTACAACAAGGACCGCTTCAACAACACCGCGCTTACCGTCGACGGCAAGCTGGGCCCGCTCAAGGTGGTGTACGCGGGCGCCTACCTGGTGCGAAACGTCGAACAGGTGACCGACTACACCAACTATGCGCGCGGCCTGTACGGCTACTACTACCAGTGCACCGGCTTCAGCAAGAGCTTCGACCCGCCGAGCAAGTGCTATTCGCCCGCCACGACCTGGCAGGATACCGAGCGACTGACGCACCAGAGCCACGAGCTGCGCTTCAGCACGCCGGACGACAAGCGTGTGCGCGCACTGGTCGGGCTGTACTTCGAGAAGTATCAGATCAACGATGACACCGAGTGGCTGTACCGCACGGTTCCGCAGTGCACGCCGAGCTTCTCGACCGAGTGCTACCTCAACATCGAGCCGTGGCCGGGGGCACCGGCCAACGATCCCAACGTCCGCAACGCCAACACGGGCTTCTTCGATGACGTGACGCGCGGCTACAAGCAAAAAGCCGCCTTCACCTCGGTCGACTTCGAGCTGATCCCGAAGGTGCTCACCCTCACCGCCGGCACCCGCTACTTCCGCTTCGACGAGCGCGCCGACGGCGGGGATGTGGGCAGCTTCTACTGCAAGTTCTACGGTGGTTACCACGCGACCAGCTTCACTCCCTGCTCGAGCAGCAACAACAACGGCTTCAATCACAACTTCTACCCGGGGCCGCCGGGCTTCATCCCCGGCGCAGAATTCGGGCCGTACGGCACCAACCTCACCGGCAGCCGTCAGACCGAGACCGGTACCCGCAGTCGCGCCAACCTCAGCTGGAAGGTGACCGACAGCGCCCTGCTCTATTACACCTTCTCGCAGGGCTATCGCCCCGGCGGCTTCAATCGCGGCACCTCCGGACACCTGCCGGTCGGCTACGTGGCGGGGGTTTCTACCAGCACCGCCTGCGGCTACACCGGCGCACCCGTGTGCCAGTACTACACGCCCCTCACCTGGGCCTCCGACAATCTGACCAACAACGAGATCGGCTGGAAGAGCGAATGGCTCGATCACCGCCTGCTGCTGAACGGCGCGCTCTACCAGGAGAAGTGGAACAACGTGCAGACGCAGTTCTTCGATCCGCAGCAGGGCCTGGGCAACCTGACCTTCAACACCAACGGCCCGAACTACAAGGTCAAGGGCATCGAGCTGCAGTTCATCGCGCAGCCGGTGCACGGCCTGACCATCACCGGCTCCGGAGCCTGGAACAGCAGCGAGGAAACCAACTCGCCCGCGTTGACGGTCAACAACCCCTACGCCCCGGGCTACGGCGCACCGGTACCGAACGTCCCGAATCCCTACGGGGCGCCGGGCAGTCGTCTGGCCATGTCGCCGCCCTTCGAGGGCAACCTGCGCGTGCGCTACGAGTTCAACCTAAGTTCCTACCAGGCGTTCTGCCAGGTCGCCGGCAGTCACATCGGCGAGACCATCTCGCAGACCGGAAACGTTGCTCCGTTCGTGATGCCCGGCTACACCACCTACGATGCCTCGGTGGGCTTTGCCAAGGATGACTGGACGGTTGAGTTCTACGGACAGAATCTGACCGACAATCTCTCCAGCACCTATACCAGCAGCGAGCAGTTCGTCGTCACCGAGACGACGCTGCGTCCACGCGTGCTCGGGGTGAAGGTCGGCTACCGGTTCCGCGGCAAATAGGCCGCCCGCGGCCCACCGCGAAGGGGGTGCGGTACACTGGTAGAAGGCGCGCGCAGTGCGCGCGCCCTCAGGTGCATCCTTCGAGCTCGCCCATGAACGCCAGCAGCGTGACCCCGCCCGCCGCCGACATCGATGCGCAGCTGCAGCGCACCCGGGCGCTGCTCGATCGGGGCGAGTTCGCGCCGGCGCTCGCATCAGCCGAGGCGCTGCACCGCCAGGAACCCGGGCACCGTGACGCCCTTTACATGGTGGCGGTCAGCCAGCGCCACCTGAAGCGCCTGCCCGATGCCCTGGGCACCCTCAGTGAGCTCGAGCGGCGGCACCCCAAGTTCAGCCGACTGTTCCAGGAGCGCGGTCACTGCTGCGTCGCGCAGCGCAACGCGGCCGGGGCGATCGAGGCCTTCGAGGAGGCGGTGCGCCTGAATGCCGCGCTGCCGGCCAGCTGGAATGCGCTCGAGGCACTGTATCGGCTGACGCGGCGGCCGGCGGACGCCGAGCGGGCCGCCGCGCAGATGCGCAGGCTCGCAGCGCTGCCGGCCGAACTCATCGCCGCCGAGGGCATGTTCGCGGAAGGGGATATCGCAGAGTCGGAGCAGATCGTGCGCCACTTCCTTCAGAGCAAGGATCCGCTCGAGGTCAATGCGATGTGGCTGCTCGCCAAGATCGGCATGAAGCTGAACATCCTCGATGACGCGGAGCTGCTGCTCGAGAGCGTGCTGTCGATGAAACCGGATGACCGAGTGGTGCGGCACGACTACGTCATCGTGCTCGCGCTGCGCCATAAGCATGAGCGCGCGCTCGAGCAGATCCGCTCACTCATCGCAAGCGACCCCTCCAACCGCGCCTTTCGCACCACCCACGCGGCGATCCTGATGGGACTTGGGCGGCACGAGCAGGCGCTGCCGATCTACCGCGCCGTGCTTGCCGAAACACCGCTCGATGCCGACCTGCACCTGTCGATCGCCCACGCGCTCAAGACGCTGAATCGCACCCAGGAGGCGATGGCCTCCTACCGCGCGGCCGCGCGCATCCGGCCGAGCTACGGGGAGGCGTACTGGAGCTTCGCCAACCTCAAGCGCCACCCCTTCACGCACGAGGAGGTGGCGCGCATGCGCGCCGAGGAAGCGGCGCCGCATGTCGCCCTTGCCGACCGCTACCACCTGTGCTTTGCGCTCGGCAGCGCGCTGGAATCGCGCGCCGAGTACGCCGATTCCTTTGCCTACTACCAGCGCGGCAATGAGCTCAAGCGCACCGAGACGCGCTACAAGCCGGCCAGCATCGAGTACAACACGCAGCTGCTCAAGGGGAGCCTGTCGCCGGAGTTCTTCGCGGCACGCCGCGGCTTCGGCTGCGACAGCGCCGCGCCGATTTTCATCGTCGGCCTGCCGCGCTCAGGCTCCACCCTGATCGAGCAGATCCTCTCCTCGCACTCGCAGGTCGAGGGCACCATGGAACTCGCCAACATCCCGCGACTGGTGCAGGACCTGCAGGGACGCGATGACTACGACTCGTACCGCAGGTTCTGGGATCAGTACCTGGCATCGCTCAGCGCCCGCGGGCCGGCCGATCTCAGGCGTGATGGGGAGAAATACCTCGAGGACACGCGCATCTACCGCGCTCTCGGCAAGCCCTTCTTCACCGACAAGAACCCGAACAACTTCCGCAACATCGGGCTGTTGCAGCTGATCCTGCCGAATGCCCGCATCATCGATGCGCGACGCGGTGCCATGGCCTGCTGCTTCAGTAACTTCAAGCAGCTGTACGCGGTCGGCCAGGAGTTCACCTACAGCCTTGAGGACCTCGGCAACTACTACCGCTGGTACATCGAGCTCATGGAGCACTGGCAGCACGTGCTGCCGGGCAAGGTGCTGCAGGTCCTCCACGAGGACATCGTCGCGGATCTTGAGGGCAGCGTGCGGCGCATTCTGGAGTTCTGCGGCCTGCCCTTCGAGCCGGCCTGTCTTGAGTTCTACAAGACCGAGCGATCGGTCCACACGGTCAGCTCCGAGCAGGTGCGCCGGCCGGTCAACCGCGAGGGTATCGACCAGTGGCGTCACTTCGAGCCCTGGCTCGCGCCGCTGCGGCACTCGCTCGGGCCGCTCGCCACGCCATGAGCAGCGACCCCGTGCTGGTGGCCATCGATCAGGGCACGACCTCCACGCGTGCCATCGCCTTCGATGCGCAGGCGCACGCCGTCGCGATCGCACGGCGCGAGTTGCCGCAGCACTATCCCAAGCCCGGCTGGGTCGAGCACGATCCGGAGGACATCTGGGCTCACACCGTGGCGAGCGTGCGCGAGGTCATCGCACAGCCCGCGGTGGGTCTTAAGCGCATCACAGCGCTCGGCATCACCAATCAGCGCGAGACGACGCTGGTGTGGGAGCGCGCCAGCGGCAAACCGATCCACCGCGCCATCGTCTGGCAGGACCGGCGCACGGCCGGCGCCTGCGAGCGGCTGCAGGCCGACGGCAGCGAGCATCTGGTGCGCGGCAAGACCGGCCTTTTGCTCGATCCGTACTTCTCGGCCACCAAGATTGCCTGGATACTCGATCAGGTGAGCGGCGCACGCGAGCGCGCCGAGCGCGGCGAACTTGCCTTCGGCACCATCGATACGTTCCTGCTGTGGCGCCTCACCGGCGGGCGGGTGCATGCCACGGATGCGACCAATGCCTCGCGCACGCAGCTCTACGACATCCACGCGCAGTGCTGGGACGAGGAGCTGCTGCGCCTCATGCGCGTCCCGCGCGCCGTATTGCCGCAGGTGCGAAACAGCAGCGAGGTCTACGGGCTGAGCGAGCCCGCACTGTTCGGCCGCGCCCTGCCGATTGCCGGCATCGCGGGCGATCAGCAGGCGGCCCTCATCGGCCAGGCCTGCTTTACGCCCGGCATGGCGAAGTGCACCTACGGCACCGGTGGCTTCCTGCTTTTGAACACCGGCGAGGCGCCCGTCGCATCCTCCCACCGCCTGCTCACCACCGTGGCCTATGGCCTCGGCGGTCGGCTCACCTATGCCCTGGAGGGATCCATTTTCGTCGCAGGAGCTGCCGTCAAGTGGTTGCGCGACGGACTGAAAGTCATCGGCAACGCCGCCGAAACGGAAGCGCTTGCCGCCCGCGTGCCCGATGCGCACGGGGTCTATCTGGTGCCGGCCTTCGTCGGTCTTGGCGCGCCGCACTGGCAGCCGCACGCCCGCGGCCTGATCTGCGGACTGACGCTCGAGTCCTCGCCTGCGCACCTGGCACGGGCAACGCTCGAGTCGGTGGCTTACCAGAGCTTCGATCTGATCGAGGCCATGCACAAGGATGGCGCGCGGCACGCCGATTCGATGCGGATCGACGGCGGCATGGCGGCCAATGACTGGTTCTGCCAGTTCCTGGCGGACGTGCTGCAGGCACGCGTCGAGCGCCCGGCACAGCTTGAGACCTCAGCCCTCGGTGCCGCCTTCCTCGCAGGCCTTGCCACCGGGGTGTGGAAGGACCCCGCCGCGCTTGCCGCGATCGCAGGTCACTCGGCAATGTTCACCCCGCGCATGGCGCCGGCGCTGCGCAGCACGCTGCTTAGCGGGTGGCGCGCGGCGCTGGCGCGCACGCTGCTTGGCGCGGGCGGCTAAAGCTTCGCGCGATAGTCGGTCTGCACCTTGAGGATGCGCTTGTTGGTGCCGAAGAAGGCGTGCCGCGACATGTCGACGCTGTAGCGGCTGGCCGGCGGATGACGACCGAGGCTCTCGGCGAGCGCACGGATGTGATGGGGACCTGCCCCACAGCACACCCCGAGATAATGAACGCCGAGCGCGTAGGCCTCGCGGCCGAAGTCTGCGATTTCCGAGCGCGTGCACACGAACGGATCGAGTCCCACCGGGAAGGCGCGCTCGTTGCCGCAACAAGGATCGGTGAGGGACATGAACGAAGGCTGCGCGGGGCTGGTCCGGTACGGGACCGGCAGCGCCGCCACATGACACTTCACCGCCGCGCGGATTTCCCTGAGCAGCGGCATCATGGTCGTAGGTCCGCGGTGACAGTTGAGGCCGACCACATCCGCACCGGCGCCTTCCAGGCGCCGGCATGCCTCGGCCGCCGTGTGCCCCTCGCGCGTCACGTCCTCGCGGTGCATGGCGAGCGTCATGACCGCCGGTACCTTGGAGTATTTACGGATGGCCGCCAGCGCCAGCAGCGCCTCCCCGGTCCACGAGAAGGTCTCGGCGACGAAGTAGTCGACGCCCGCCTCCACCGCCCAGCCCACCTGCTCGGCGAAAATGCGCTCGACTTCCTTCTGCGAGCGCGGATCGCCCGGGTCGAAGATGTTCGTATTGCAAAGATCCCCGGCGAACAAGGTCCCGGTGCGCCGGGCGACCGAGCCGGCGATGTTCAGTGCCGCGCGATTCATCGGCACCAGGTCCTTCTCCCGTCCGATGACGCGCAGTTTCTCGCGGTGCACGTAATAGGTGAGCGCCTGGGTCACATCCGACCCCGCGTGCACGAAATCCAGGTGCAGCTGCTCGACCACTTCGGGGTGCTCGAACAGCACCTCGGGCACGAACGCGCCCGCCTGCAGGTACCCGCGCCGCTCCAGCTCAAAGACGTATCCTTCCGCGCAGATCACCGCCCCGTGCTTGAGGCGCTCCAGCAGACCCGGCGATGCCACCGGCCGCGGGGCGGCCTTGGCTCGCGCGCCAGCCTTGGGTCTGCGGCGGACGGTGCTGGCCTTAAATTTAACTTTTTTGGCGCGGGCCCTGCCTGCCATGGGGTTTTCTCCGTCGTGAAAGGCGCGCTACATTCTAATCAGGGCCGCAGTGGGCCCAATGCCTCTTTTCGATGGGGCTATTCAATTTCTAGGCTGTGATTGACACCTGTGAGTGTGGAAGCTGTAAGTCCATGAGCACCAACGCCGCCGCACGCGATCGGCGCAGCTGGGAACGCCTGTCCGCCACCCTTGCCCCGCAGGGGCGCGCCTTCATTGCCGGCCGCGCGGTCGATGCCTTCGATGGCCGGGTGTTCGAGGATGTGAGCCCGATCGATGGCAAGGGGTTCTGCCAGGTGGCGCGCTGCGGGGCCGCCGAAGTTGACGCTGCGGTGAGCGCCGCACGCGCAAGCTTCGAGGGCGGCGCCTGGCGGGGGATGGAGCCGCAGGAGCGCAAGAAGATCCTCAGGCGCTTCGCCGAACTCATCCGTGCCGACGTCGATCGGCTCGCCCTGCTCGAGACGCGTGACGTCGGCAAGCCGATCGCAAACTCAGTCAGCGTGGACGTCGCCAACTGCGCGGACTGCATCGAGTACTACGCCGAGTTCGCCGACAAGCTGTACGACGAGGTCGCCCCCACCGGACCGAACGATCTGGCGCTGGTACGGCGCGAGCCCTTGGGGGTGATCGGCGCGATCGTGCCGTGGAACTACCCGCTCATCATCAGCTGCTGGAAGGTCGGGCCGGCGCTCGTCACGGGCAATTCGGTGGTGCTCAAGCCCGCCGAGCAGTCGCCGCTGTCGGGTATCCGCCTGGGCGAACTCGCCTGCGAGGCGGGCGTTCCGCCCGGGGTCTTCAACGTCGTGCCAGGCTTCGGGGAGGAGGCCGGCAAGGCACTCGCGCTGCATCCGGATGTCGATCTCATCACCTTCACCGGTTCCACCGAGGTCGGGCGGCTGATGCTGCGCTACGCGGCCGATTCGAACCTGAAGCGCGTGGCGCTCGAGTGCGGCGGCAAGACCCCGCAGGTGGTGTTCGCGGATGCGCAGCTCGAGGCGGCCGCCTACGGCATCGCCTGGGGGATCTACTACAACAGTGGCGAGACCTGCCATGCCGGCTCGCGACTGATCGTGCACGAGTCGGTGCGCGAGGCGCTGCTGGAAGCCATCCGCCGCGTGACCGCGACCATCACCCTCGGCCATCCGCTCGAGCCCACCACCCAGATGGGCGCGCTCATCGATCAGGGCCACATGCAGCGCGTGCTCGGCTACATCGACAGCGGCGTGCGCGATGGCGCGCACATCGTACTCGGCGGCCACCGGGCGCTGAAGGAAACCGGTGGCTTCTATGTGGAAGCGACGGTGCTCGATGGAGTGCGCGCCGAGATGAAAGTGGCGCGCGAGGAGATCTTCGGTCCGGTGCTCTCGGTGATGACCTTCAGCGATGAAGCGGACGCCGTGCGCCTGGCAAACGACACGCCCTACGGGCTGGCCGCCGCGGTGTGGACCTCGAACATGAACCTCGCGCATCGGGTGTCCGCTGCGCTGCGGGGCGGCACGGTGTGGGTGAACGCCTTCGACCGCTCCACCATGGCCACGCCTTTCGGCGGCTTCAAGCTGTCCGGCTCCGGGCGCGACCGCTCCCCGCACGCCCTCGACAAGTACTGTGACCTCAAAACGATCTGGACCGCCTATTCATGAACGCCTCGCCCTCCCCGCTTGCGGCCCGCGCCGCGGCCGTCCCGGAAAGCCTGCGACGCCACGTCGCAGGATTGCTCGCCACCTATCGGCCACAATTTGCGCTGCCGGGTGCGTTCTTCGCCGATGAGACGCTCTACTCGGCGGAGATGGAATATCTCTTCGGGCGCCACTGGCTGTTCCTCGCCTCCGAGCCCGAGATCCCCGAAGGGGGCGACTACCGCACCTACCAGATTGGCCCCTGGCCGATCTTCATTCTGCGCCGCGATGACGGAACGATCGCCGCCTTTCACAACACCTGCCGGCACCGCGGCTCGCGCATCCTGCAGCAGGAGGCAGGGGTCGCCGGCGCGACACTCATGTGTCCCTACCATCGCTGGACCTACGACATGGACGGCCACCTCATCGGCTGCGGTGCCACCGGGGAGGCGCCCGGTGCGCAGCGGGGATTGAAGGCGATCCATGTCAGGCAGCTGGCGGGACTCATTTTCGTGTGCCTGGCGGATGAGCCGCCCGCTGACATCGAGGACATGGTGAGGCGCATGACGCCCTACCTCGCCCCGCACTCACTCGTGCGCGCCAAAGTCGCAAGGCAGGTCGACCTGATCGAGCACGGCAACTGGAAGCTCACCATCGAGAACAACCGTGAATGCTTCCACTGCGCCGGACACCCGGAGCTGCTGTGCTCGCTGTTCGATTTTTTCGGCCAGATCGATGAGCAGAACATGTCGGCGGCCGAGCGGGCCAACTATGCGCGCTTTCAGAACGCGCGCCGCGCGGCCGAGGCCATCTGGAACCGTGCCGGGGTACCCTGGCAGGCCGTCGAGGAGATCTCCGGGCGGCCGACCGCCTTTCGCACCGAGCGGCTGGTGCTGGATGGCGCCGGTGAATCCATGACCCCCGACACGCGCATCGCCTGCCGGCGCTTGCTCGGCGAATTGACCGAACCGCGGCTCGGCACCTTGCACTATCACACCCAGCCCAACGGCTGGTTCCACTTCCTCTCCGATCACATCCTGACTTTTGCGACGCTGCCCATCAGCCGCGAGCGCACCCTGGTGCGCTGCACCTGGCTGGTGGATCAGGATGCGCAGCCCGGTCGCGACTACGACCCCGAGCAGCTGACGAGCGTGTGGACCGCTACCAACGAACAGGATGCCGCCTTCGTTGCCGAGACCCAGCGCGGGGTGTCAAGTCCCGCCTACCTGCCAGGACCCATCAGCGCCAGTGAGTATCTGGTCGAGCGCTTCCACACCTGGTACACAGAACGGCTGCGCGCCGAACTCGATCTGTAGCCCTCTTCAGGTCACCGGTTTGGCCGCCATCTCCAGGTGCAAGAGGTTGCCGCGGTACGGGTGCCGCGCGAGCACCGCCTCGTTGAGCTCGACCCCAAGGCCAGGCTCGGTCGGCGGAATGACGTACCCGGCTTCCCAGCGGATGGGTTTCACGAGCACCTCTGCGTGAAAACCCTGCCAGCGCTCGATGCCCTCGAGGATGAGAAAGTTCGGGCTGCAGGTGGAGAGCTGGATGTTGGCCGCTCCCACCACCGGCCCGCAGTACAGGTGCGGTGCCAGCTGCGCGTGCTGCACCTCCGCGAGCGCTGCGATTTTCTTCGCCTCGAGGATGCCGCCCACGCGCCCCAGATTCATCTGCAGGATGTCGGCGGCTCCCGCGCGCAGCAGCCGGGCAAAATCGTACTTGGTGGCGAGGCGCTCACCGGCGGCGATCGGGATGCAGGTCGCACGCGCGACGCGCGCCATCTGCTCGGGCGCATCCGGCGGCACCGGCTCCTCGAACCACAAGGGCTCAAAGGGCTCAAGGCGCCGCGCCAGCCGGATCGCGCCGGAGGCCGTCATCTGCCCGTGGGTGCCGAACAGCAGGTCCGCTTTCACCCCGACCGCCTCGCGCAGCGTGCGCATGAAGCGCTCGCACAGCGCGAGCGCTTCGAGCGACAGCTGCCGGCCATCGAAAGCGCTGTAGGGACCTGCCGGATCGAACTTCAGCGCCGTGAATCCCTGCGCGAGGTATTCCACTGCGCGTTCGGCGGCAAGCTCGGGGTCCTGGTAGACGTTGCTCTTGTCGCCTTCGCGCGCATAGATATAGGTGTAGGAACGCAGCCGCTCGTGCACCCGCCCGCCGAGCAGGTTGTAGACCGGCTGGCCGGCTTCCTTGCCGATGATGTCCCAGCACGCCATCTCGAGCGCACTCAACACGCCCATGAGCGTCAGGTCCGGGTGCTGGGTGTAGCCGGCCGAGTAGACGCGCCGCCACAGGCTCTCGATGTTGTGCGGGTCCTCACCGGCCAGGTAACGTGCGAACACGTCCACCAGCATGCTCGCCACCACGTCCGGGTGGAACGGAACGCAGTACGCCTCCCCGACGCCGTGCACGTTGCCATCGGTGGTGAGCTTCACGAATACGAAATAGCGTCCACCGACCCCCGGCTGCGGATTGCCGACCACGAAGGTCTTGATGTCGGTGAGTTTCATCACCGGGATGCTTACACAGATGCTTGAATATGACTACATCGTGATCGGCGCCGGCAGCGCCGGTTGCGTGCTCGCCAACCGCCTCAGCACCAGCGGCGAACATCGGGTGCTCGTGCTCGAGGCCGGCGGCTCCGAGCGCTCGGCCTGGATCAGGGTGCCGATCGGCTACGGCCGCACCTTCAACGATCCGCGTTACAACTGGCTGTACGAAGCTCAGCCGGACCCGGCACTCGACAACCGCCGCGCGTTCTGGCCGCGCGGCAAGGTGCTCGGCGGCTCAGGCTCCATCAACGCGATGGTCTACGTGCGCGGCCAGCCGGCTGACTTCGATGACTGGCGCGACGCGGGCAATCCGGGCTGGTCTTATGCGGAACTGCTGCCCTGGTTCAAGAAGCTGGAGGATCACGCCTGGGGAGCCTCGCCGTTCCACGGTGCCGGGGGACCGGTGCACGTGAGCGATGTGTCGCGGAGCGTGCATCCGCTGTGCGCGACGTTTGTCAGCGCCTGCGCCAGCCTCGGCATCGAGGAGACGCGCGATTTCAACGGCGCGCAACCCGAGGGTGCCGGCCTGTGGCAGGTCACGATCAAGGACGGTGTGCGGGTGTCCGGTGCCAGCGCCTACCTGCGTCCGGCCATGCGCCGCGCCAACCTCACCGTGCACACCCGTTCGCAGGTTACGCGGGTGCTGTTCACGGGAACGCGCGCGAGCGGCGTCGAGTACCTGCGCGAGGGCGTGCGCCAGAGCGTGGCGGCGCGGCGCGAGGTCATCGTGAGCGCCGGCGCGATCAACTCCCCGCAGCTGCTCGAGCTTTCTGGCGTGGGCCACGGCGCGCTGCTGCAGCAGTTCGGCATTCCGGTGGTGATCGATGCCCGCGGCGTCGGGCGCGCCCTGCAGGATCACCTCGGCGTGTCGTACTTCTATCGCTCGCGCATACCGACGCTGAACAACCAGCTCGCTCCCTTCCTTGGCAAGCTGAAGGCGGCACTGCGCTACGCGCTCACCCGCAGCGGTCCGCTTGCCATGAGCGTCAACCAGGCCGGCGCGTTCCTGCGCAGCCGCCCCGAGCTCGCCCGGCCCAACCTTCACGTCTACTTCAACCCGGCGAGCTACAGCACGACCACCCAGGGGCCCAGACGGCGTCTGCTGAATCCCGATCCGTATCCTGGATTTCTCATGTCGTTCAACACCTGCCGGCCGAGCAGCCGCGGCAGCATCCACATCCGTTCCACCGATCCCCTGACAGCCCCTGCCATCGAGCCGAACTCACTGTCAACCGCCACCGATGTGCAGGACGTGTTCGATGGCGCGCGGGTTCTGCGCCGCATCGCCGCCGCCGCCCCGCTGCGCGAGGTGATCGAGAGCGAACGCGAGCCGGGCGCAAGCGTTGAGTCCGACCACGCGGTGCTGGCCGATTTCCGCCAGCGCGCAGGCTCGGTGTTCCATGCCTGCGGGACCTGCGCCATGGGACCGCAAGCCGGCGGCGCGGTGGTCGATGCGCACTTGCGCGTGCACGGCGCGACGGGGCTGCGCGTGGTCGATGCGTCGGTGTTTCCGAACGTGACCTCGGGCAACACCAATACCGCCACCCTGATGCTGGCTGAAAAAGCCGCCGATCTCATTCTGCAAGACAGTCGCGCAGCGCTGGCGTAACCTGCCAAACGACGCATGGAAGATCAAATAAGATGAGCGAGCCGCAGTCGGGGGTCGCAGCGCCGACCCAGGGTCTGGCGCTCGAGGCGGTGCGGCCGGCCTCCCTGGCCGAGCGCTGGTACGTGCTCATCATGATGTGCCTGGTCTACACCCTCAGCATCGCCGATCGCTACGTGGTGTCGACGGTGCTTGATCCGATCCGGCACGAGCTGCACCTCACCGACTCGGGCGTGGCCTGGCTCACCGGGGTCGCCTTCGGCCTCTTCTACGTCGTGCTGGGTTTTCCGCTGTCGTGGCTCATCGACCGCGGCAGCCGCCGCAACATCGTCGCCGCCTGCCTGGTGCTGTGGTCGGTGATGACTGCCCTGTGCGGGCTGGCGCGGACCTCGCTCATGTTCTTCCTCGCCCGCGTGGGGGTCACGGTCGGTGAAGCCGGCGGCACGCCGGGGGCGAATTCGCTGTTGTCCGATTATTTCCCGGCGCACCGGCGCGCCATGGCGCTCACGGTTTTTTCGCTCGGGGCGCCGTTTGGCGCCTGGGTCGGCTACAACGTGGCCGGCATCATTGCCGATGATTACGGCTGGCGCACGGTGTTCTTTGCCCTCGGCGTGCCGGGCGTGCTGGCCGGTATCGCCGTATGGCTCACGGTGCGCGAACCGCGGCGCGGCTGCCTCGACAGCGGCGACGACGGCGACGCCCCCACGGTCCTTGAAACCATGCGCTTCCTGTGGAGGCAGCGCTCGGCCGTACACCTGATGATTGCCAGTGCCATCTGTGCACTGTGGGGCTGGGGGCTGATGTTCTGGACGCCCACGTTTCTGCAGCGCACCTATCACATGAGCATCGGTGAAGCCGGCAACGTGACGAAGAACATGCATCTGTTCGGCGGTGCCGCGGCGACGATCGCGACCGGGTGGCTGATGGCAAGAAACACCATGGCCGACTCGCGCCGCATCGTGTGGCTGCTCGGCGCGGGCATCGGCATCGCGACGCTGGCATCCTGGGTGGCCTACTACACCCGCGACCTCGCGCTCGCCAAGGCGATGTTCTGGATTTTCATTCCCTCGATCTACTTCTATATCGGGCCCTGCTTTGGCCTGTTGAATAACCTGGCACAGTGCCGGATGCGCGCCATCTTTTGCGCAACGACCCTGTTCCTTGCCAATCTGGGCAATCTGGTGATCGCCCCTCCCGTGATCGGGCAACTCAGCGACTGGTTCGCTCCGGGCGGGGTGTCCAATGCCGCATCGCTGCGCCTGGCGATGCTGTGTCTGGTGCCGACCGGCCTTTGGGCGACGGTGCACTACCTCATCTCGGCGCGCGATCTTGAAAAGGATCAGCTGCGGGCGCGCAGCTTTCCCTTCTGATTCAGACCAGCCCCGGCGCTTCGCGGCCAGCGCCGCTGCGACTCCAGTGGATGGGCTGCGCGCGTGGCACGATCGCCAGCCACGCCACGACTCCCACCATCGCCACTCCGCCCGTCACCCACAACGCCAGCGCGTAATGACCGCTCGCCAGCACCATCTGCCCGGTCGCGATCGGGGCGATGATGCCGGCGGTGTTGCTGACCGCGTTCTGCACTCCCATCCAGCGGCCTGAGGCGGTGGGACCTGCAAAGTGCTGGGTCAGCGCACACACCGCAGGATTGGTCAGTCCGTCTGCCAGTCCGGTCGCCAGCAGCAACAGTGCGCCGGTCTGCGCGCTGGCGCCGCTCGCGGCCATGAGGCATACGCCCACGCCCGCGGCGCTTAAGACCAGCGCGCTCTTATAGGCGCGATTGGGGCTCGCGCCGCGGCGTATCCACGCATCGAGCACCCATCCGGTGGCCACCATGCTCAGGGCATCCACCAGATACACCAGACTGGTGAAGCGTGTCATGGCGAGCAGCGACAGCCCGCGCTCGTGCACCAGGTAGAGCGGCAGCGCCGTGAAGACGAAGTAGAACGCGTAGTTCGAGCAGAAATTCCCGAGCATGGTGCCCCACAGTGCCCGTTGCGAGAGGATCGCGGCAAACGAGGGACGCTCAAGCCCGGCGAGCTTGGCCGCCAGCGAGCGCGCACTGCGCAGCTGTGCGGCCCACGGGATCAGCCAAAGAAGCGAGACGCACCCAAGTCCCAGGAACATCACGCGCCAGCCGTACATCACCATGACGAGGCCGCCGAGGAAGGTGCCGAGCGCCGGCCCGATCACCCCGCCGAGCTGCATGACCGCGGTCGCACGGCCGCGGTGCCGATCGGCGACGCGCTGCGCGAGCAGGGCGAGCGCGCTCGGGTAAAACACCGATTCCCCGACACCCATCAGGAGTCGCAGCGCCACCAGCTGAACCACTCCGTGCGACAAACCGGCAAGACAGGTTGAGACCGACCAGAGCGCAAAGCCGCCCGCCAGCACGCGCGCCGCGCCGATGCGATCGGCGAGCCACCCCATGAGCGGCTGCGAGGGCACGTAGCTCCAGAAAAAAGCCGACAGCATCAGGTAGGTCTGGCTGGTGGACAGATGCAGCTCTTTCTCCAAAAGCGGAGCTGCCGTGGAGATGCTGCCGCGGTCGACGTAATTGATGGTGAGCGCTGTGGCGAGCAGCGCTACCAGGGCATACGGAGGCCTCGCGGATGCGACTATTGGCCGGGCCCCGGAGACGGACGCGTGCCGGGCGGCGGCCGGCCGTTACCGTTACCCGGATTGCCGTTACCCGGCGAGGGCTTGCCGCCACCCGGCGGTGGCTTGCCTCCTCCACCGGGTTTGCCGCCGCCCGGCGCAGGTTTGCCGCCTCCCGGGGGTGGACGCGGCCCCGGCGGCGGGCGCGGGTGCGGGGGTCGCACGTGGGGTGGCGGCGAGGGTGGACGCACCGGCGGGCGCACCACCGGCGGTCGCGGCGGCGGCGGCGGGCGGCCGTGCGGGTAGCGATTCCAGTAGTTGTGGTAGTAGGCGCGACGCGAATACCAGGGCCGGCCGCGATAGTAGTTACCCCAGTAGGTGTCGAAAACGAACGAGACGACCGGGATTCCGAGCCCCACGCCGCCGCTGGCGACGATCACCGGGCCACCAGGAGAGGGCATCTGCAGGTAGCTGGCGGCGATCCAGCCGCGATCGGGGCCCACCTGGACGTCGCACCAGCCGTAGCCCTGCTCGCATCCGTACACCTCGACCACAGCGCCCGGCGCCAGCATCACGACGCCCGGGTATTCGATGCTCGGGCCGGCACGCAGATGAACGTGCGTGACGATGCTGGCCGTGAACGCCTGGACGGGCACCCACGCCCCCGCCAGCACCAGTGCGACGGCCGCAAGGCTCAGGCGCATCACTTGGCAGCGGCCGCAGGTCAGTTTCATGGCATCACCTTCGGTTACTGGCTGGCTGCAGCCTTCGGTGCAGGCGCATCGGCGACCAGGAACTGGGCTTTGAGCTGCGTCGAACCGAGCTGAAGCTGATTGGGAACACAGCTGGATTTGTACTCGACATCGCGCGCGGTGAACAGCGGCAGGATGCGCTGCTTGATCTGTTCGATGAGCTCGCAGTCGCCTGCCACATCCAGAGGATCCCGCGAGGCGGCCAGATCGACCAGCTTCCAGTGCGTCGTCACCGTCGGCGTCGCCGCGGCGGCGTTCGGGTCGGTCTTGTCGGGCGCCGGTGTGAGCACATTCATCTTGATCGAAACAGCGGGGAACGGGCTGGGCCTGCCCATGCCGGCGCCGCAGGAGATCTCATTCACCACAAGATCCTTGCGCGCACCAAACTTGAGCAGAGTGCTCGAGATCTTGTCGCGCAGACCATCGCACGAGTAGTGGGAGGTAAAGCCCATGTACGTGAAGCGCAGCTCCTTGGGTGTCCAGACGGCCGTCTCGCCGCCCGATCCGGCCGCGGGCGGCTCGGCCCATGCCGGCGCCCCGGCCCACACGGCCACGCAGACTGCAACTATCACCAGGGGAACGCTGACGGGCGTGAGGGTCCGCATAAAACCTCCGGCGCGCCTGAAGAGTTGCGCGCAACGTGTCGACACGAGCGTGTCCGTCGGGAATGTTACGTCACTCACTCCTGCAACGCGACCGTGGCCGCATCGTTGACCTGCAGCAGCGCTGCTGCGGAGGAGTAAAGTGGCGAGCGTGATCAACCACAACGAGAGTGCGTCATGTTCCCAAGCCGCATCCTGACCCTGGCGATGCTGGGCACCGCGGTCCTCGGCGCCACCTTCAGCGCCGCGCAACAGCCGCCAGCGGCGAACCCGCTCGATACGGTGCCGGACAAGATGCCCTTCGACATCCCCTACGGAGCGCCGATCCCGCTCGAGCGCGCCTCAGCCGCCATTGCCGCCGCCGTCGCCGAGGCGAAGAAGCACGACTGGAAACTGAACGTCGCGGTGGTGGATTCGGGGGGGAACCTGGTGGCTTTCCAGCGCATGGATGGCGCGCAGCTCGCCTCGATCCAGGTCTCCGAGCACAAGGCGCGTACCGCCGCCATGTTCCGTCGCGAAACCAAAGCCTTCGAGAACGCCATCCAGCTCAGCGGCTCCAGCTACGTGATGACGCTGGACGGAATGATCGGCTCGCGCGGCGGCATCCCGCTCATCGAGGCCGGCAAGCTGATCGGCGCCATCGGCTGCTCGGGCGGCACCGGCTCACAGGACGAGGTCGCCTGCATGGCGGGCGCGGCGACGCTGAAGAAGTAATGGCGAATGCGAGAGCGATTCTCGCACTGACGTGCGCCAAGGACGACGAACCCGAGCGGTTCGTCGTCCCTTACGATGCGCGCGCTCGCCGTTACCTGATGCCGCAGCAGCGCTGACTTACTGCGGCGGCTTGCTCGACGGCGGCTGATCGGAAGGCGCGCCTGCGGGGGGATGATGCGCGGCGCGGGCCGCCGCGATCGCATCGTGGCACGGCTGGGACACCCCGTCCTTGTGCTCATGCAGGCACGCCATGATCCGGCCGCCGCCGGGCTTCACACCCGGACACAGCTTGTCGAGGTCCGCCTTGCACGCATCGCGCACCGCCGCGTTAGGACCGGGCGCCGCCGGCGGCGCATCCTGTGCCTGCACGCCCAGGCTGAAAATGCCAAGGCAGCTGAGCGGGATCAACCAGGTTCTCATGACTTTCACCTCGCGTGATGGAGAGGATCGCGCTCCGTGCGCGCGCCCGGCGCAGCACAGCCGCAGCGGCCCCGATTTTATCGGCAAGACGCGCCCGCCCGCCATCGCCTCAGCGCTGCGGTTAGCGCTTGCTTACATTTGCTGTGCGATTCGTTAATTGTCGAGCGGCGGCAGATCGCTGCGGCCGTCCCACTGCACGAGCCAGCGGTCGGTCGTATCGAGCGTGGGACACTTGCTGGCGACAAGCTTGCGTTCGGTCTCGAGCGAGTCGCGCGGCTCGTGGGAATTCTTCTGCTCCATGGCGCTAAGCCTGTCCCGCTCGACCGCGCACTCGGGCGAGAGCGCCACGTGCAGGCGGGAAGCTTCGGCTTGCTCGCTCGCTCGCAGCTTCGGATTGCTGCTGCAGGATGCCGTGACGATCTGCTGGATCCGGGTGATTTCTGCGGGTCGGTTGGCATCCTCGATGAAGCGGCGCTCGCCGCCGCTCAGTTTGTAGACCGGCTGCAGGGTCTGCAGAGCCGCCACCTGCTCGAGCGCCTCGGCGCACGTCAGCGGACGCGACACATCCGCCAATAATGCAGTCGGAAACAGGGCGAGTGCGAGAAGGACAAGCGGTAGTCTCATCGTCGATCCTGAGGTAAGTCTGCCACCCTCCCGGGCGTGGCACTTTGTAAAGCACGCCGGCATCAGCGACCCTTCGCCGGCTCGTTCTCGGGGCAGGCCTCGGCTGCGACCTCCGGGTGCCTGCGGCATTCATCCGCGCTTGGCGCAGGTCGCGGCGGCGGGGGCTCAACGGGGGCGCCGCGTGGCTTGACGCATTCCGCGTAGCCGCTGACCGGGCTGACCACGGCCACCTCGCAATGCTGCGCCGGAGGGGCGGGTGCCTTGGCTGCCTGCTCCTGCGCGCAGGCCCGCTGCGACAGCCCGGAGGCTGCGCCCATCAGGAGGATCACCCCGACTGCCGCCGCCGCGCGCGCTAACAATGTCCGCATGCTCAACGCAGTAGCCCGATCGCACAGTCGGATGCTCTCAGCGGCTGAATCCATGACAGGCAAAGGTCTCACAGCGCGCTCGGTCCAGTAAAGCTCGTGGCTCGGGACCGGCCAAAGACCGTGATGCGCCGCGCGTGCCCGCGTTGCGGGGTTTGCGGCATATCTGCGGGCGCTGTACCGCACGGACCGGAAAGTCGCACTTGAGAAGAGCAAATCGAGAACCACATGAGACGCCAGTTCGCGTGGGCTCGGTCCCCGCGTCCCCGTCATCATTTCGTCATGTGCAGATCGGGGCGAGTTCGGCGATCAGCTTCCTCGCCCGCGCGGCGTCGAGGCCGGTGATCTCCACCGTCCAGTGCGTCGGGCGCTGCCTGGCGATGCGGCCGTCGTCGCCTTCCAGGTGAGCGAGCAGTCGCGCTTTGATATTCCCGTACCCGATGTAAACCCACGCATCGGCACGGAATAGCCCATAAACGCCGATCAGATCGGGCCGCAGGGATTCGACCTCGGACCGGGTAAACGGCCTGCCCGGTTGTGCAAATGGCATGGCCCGACCTGGAACAATCAGTGGCGATGCCTGCTACTGTCGCGGCGGCGCCATCCGTCCCACCCGATGGGACTTATTGTTGCGTGGCAGGCGCTATATGTCCGGACGCAGCCGCGCCGGCCGCTCGCCGGTGAATTGACAGGCGCGCCGTCGTTGTCGCACCGCAGCAGTGAGGGCTGGTCGGTGGCATTCTTGCGGGTGCGGAGGTAAGGTTACCCGCACGACAGCATTTCAATGAAGGCAGGAGTGGGGAGCTCACGCTCGACACACCCCGCCCGTGAAGGTGCCGTCGTGGTGCCCGTGTTGAAGCCTGCACCTTCCCGGGCATGACCGACAACAAAAAGCGCTGCGGCTATGGGGAACGACACAATGCGTGCCATGCACGCCCTGCCCGACAGAATTCTCGCCCGACCGCCATCGCACGACGCGTGTCGGGGCATGCCCGTGGACGCAGGGGGCCCGACATGAACGCGGTCCCCACCGCTGAGTTCATGCGCATCGCGCAGCTGGCCAAACAAACCACCGGCCAGACCCCCGCGGTCGGCACCTCCACGCACGACTCGAGCGGGCTTTGGCAGTTGCGTGACGCAAACAACGAAGCCATCTGCGAGGTCTCCCCGGACGGAACCGTTGTCGAGGTGCAAGTTGAGGCACCGCCGTATGGATTGCTCGACCGCATCCGCGATCTGCGCACCTCGGGATGTTCAACACGGGCCATTCACCGCTGGTTCGGCACTCCGCAGCCGGTAGATCAGCTGGTGGAGGCCCGCGCCGTCTTCAACATCGCGATGGACCACATCGGCTCGGCGCCCGAGCGCTGACGGCCTGCGCATGTTTTGACACCGGCGCCGCGGCTGACGCGCCCTTGGCAGGTCCGGATCGGGAGCCAACGCGACTTGCTCGTCAGATTGCCCCCGCGGCGTCCGGACAGAACAGCGACCCGCCCCCTCGCAGACCACCTTTGACACCCGGCGCCACACCGGGGCACGATCCGGGCGCCGGGGAAACCACCGGCTCATCATCAGGGGAAGCGGTCATGCACAAGAACTCCGCCCGCACGATTCTCACCTACGCCGCGCTGATCCTGGCGAGCGTCGCCAGCGCCGGTTGCCAGAAATTGAGCAACGTCAACACACCAAAGGCAACCACGATCCCAGCGACTTTCGGGGAGCTGGTAGCCGTGACTCCCGGTTCCAGTCAGTCTCAGTCGGTACTGTGGTTCAAGCAGCCGGATCAGACGATCGTCGCGGTTCGCGTCCTGGTGCCAAGCGGCCGCATCGAAGCCGCCACGACCAAGTTTCCGCGCAGTTAGACGGGAGCAGATCTCATGAAAAACAGCATGACAACAATCGCACTGCGGCTGTTCGCGCTGGGGGCCGCCGCGATGATCGCCCTCGCCGTACTCGAGTACGCTGCCAACGCGTTCGGCTACACCGTGGTACACGAGTCGCGTACGCCCGGCCGCCTGCTCGAATCCGCCGGGCTGTTAACCGTGATCGTGATCGCGCTGCTGCTGCGCCAGATCCGCGACGAACTGCGCAAGTAGCCCATAGCGCGAGCAACCGGCGGCCACGAGCGCCCCCGGAGGGGTCCGCGCTCACTGTGAATAGAGGCTTTCATCGGGACGATCCCTTGCCGGCCGTCCGGTGCCAGCGGCAGTGCCGGACTGCGCCGCCGGACTACCGGTGGCGCGTGTTCAGGGGCGGCTGAAACTTTTCGATCAGCTCATCCGCAATCGCTTGCCGCTCGGCCTGCTGCAGCACCGCCATCGCATGGACGTAGGTGGCCTCAAGCTGACACGCCGCCGTCCACATCTCATGAGCCGCGGTCAGGCTCACCTTGAAGCTGTCGGTGGCCCCGACGTAGGTCGGGTACCAGCTGGTCACGTCAAGCGCGGCGAAGATGTAGACGCCACCGATGTCCTTCCATTCGGAGTCCATCGCGAGCACGGAGAACTCATAGCTCAGCCACTTGACGGTCATCGTCGCGGCTCCTCGGCTGCCGTTGAGGAGGCGCGGCCAAGCCTACACATGTGCTTTGCAGCAAGCGCAGCGCGCATTCCGGTCGCAGACCTTGCGCGGGGGCGGCGCCCAATACGGCAGTGCACGCTGCGCAGGAGCCTGAGCCGCGCCATCGACGGCGCACTCTCGCTCGCAAGGACGTGAAGCCGGCTTCGCGACTTGCAAGTCATCGTGTCGTTGAGAGCGATCTCAACTGAAGGTGTGATCGACTGTAGCGCCCAACCCTGATGCGCCGCTGTGCAGGTCCTTGCGTGCGGCAAGATGATCCGACCGCATCCTTCGCCGCTGGAAAAGTTTCCGATGGCGCTATCAGCGTTCGGCGTTTGCGCACCCGTTGTGAGGATTTCTGTCTGGAAACGGCGACGGCGGGGGTGGAAGCTCGCACAAATTTCGCGACGCGTTGATCGATTCCGCTACCACGCCCTGCCGCGCAAGCACGCGCCGAATACCATCAGCCCATGGCAATCGGCAAATCGCGCATGAGTCTCGGCAAGGTCTGTTCTGCGGGCCACACCCACCGCACGCGCGCCTGGGGCGGCTCAGGCACGCCGGCGCTCTTGCTGATGGCGTGTGCGCTGCTCGCAAGCTGCGGCGGATCATCGAGTGACCGCGGCGCGGGCAGTACCAGCAGCCCGACGAGCCCGCCGCCGACCAGCGGTTCGGCTCCCAGCATTACATCCTTCAGCGCCAGCCCTGCCAACATCAATCCCGGCTCGAGCACGACGCTCAGCTGGGTGAGCAGCGGTGCGGCCACGCTCGCAATCACCCCGGGCACATTCACCTCCACCAACCAGAGCGGCTCGGTCGCGGTAAGTCCGGGGTCGACGACGACCTACACGCTGTCAGCGGCCAATTCCTCCGGCTCGAGCAGCGCCAGTGCCACGGTGAGCGTCGCTGCCGTGAGTGCCGGGGGCCCGCTGAGCATCACCACCACTTCCTGTCCGGGCGGAACCCAGGCAGCGGCCTACGCGGGTTGCACGATCTCGGCGACCGGCGGCACACTGCCGTACACCTTCTCGTTCAATACGACGACCAGTTATCCGCCCTTGCCCGAAGGGCTGTCGCTGAATTCGGCGACCGGACAGATCAGCAGCAGCCGGATCGGAGCGGAGGGAACCTACGCGCCCCTCTTCATCGTGACGGATGCCACCCACACCCAGGCCACGCAGCAGATCTCCTTCGCCATCAATGGCAGCAACGCCTTCCTGGCCGACATCTTTCCATCGACTTCGATCTTCCACCATCGCGTCGATGCCGCCACGACCGGTCTGCCGGTGGACAGCTCCCCTGCCGCAGCGATCGCCAGCAGCGATGCCTCCTCGGTGGTTGCGCCCTATTTCGGCCACGCGGACGGTTCCTTTCCGAATGGAATTCCGGTGATCCAGGTTGGCGCCACCCAGGCGAACGTGTCGGTCACCACCACCGTGTATCAATCCTATTTCACCTCCGGTCCGATCCCGCCGAATGCCCCGGTGGAGGGCACCAGCCAATCAACGGGCGACCGGCACGTCCTCGTCTATCGTGCCGGTGCAGGCGCCACCACGCCGGCCCTCTACGAGATGTGGCAGGGGATCTATGAGGGCGGCCCGTGGAGTGATTCCTCGAACGCGCTGTGGCCCGACGTGTCGAGCAATGCCCTGACACCGCAGGGAATGGGAACCTCGGATGCCGCGGGCCTTCCCGTCGCGCCACTACTGGCCAATGCCGATGAGGTCATCGGTAACGGTACGCCAAGCGCACCGAGCGGAGCCATCACCCATCCCATCCGATTCACGGTCAACCGCATGCTGAACTACTGGGTGTGGCCGGCCACGGCAACCGCAGGCAGCGGCACCTGCACCACCTCCGGGGGCGGTACGATCGCCACGGCCAGCTTGATCTCGCAATCCTCGCCGCCGGCGAGCTGCACCCAGACAGAGCCCGCAGGCGAGATCTATCGACTCAAGGCCTCGGTCGCGGATCCCTCCTGCGCCTCCACCAGCCCGCAGGCCGCGATCATCATTACCGGCCTTCGCAACTACGGCATCATTCTGGCCGACAACGGCGGCAGCGGCGGCCTCATCGGCACCCCCGATGCCCGTTGGAATGATGATGACCTCAGGTGTGTGAGGTCATTGACTCTGGCTGACTTCGAGCCGGTGAATGTCTCGAGTCTGATGGTCAGTACCGACAGCGGCGCGACCAGCCACTAGCGGGGAGCAGCGGCGCCCCGCCCTGCGGGTCAGCCCCCTCACTCCTTGATGAGCCCCGCTCCGGAGGGGTGCTGCGCTCGAACAGCGACCCTGGCTCCAGCGGCCGGCCATCGAACTGAACGGCCGCCCACATCGTGACGAGCACCAGCAAACCGCCGAACCAGTGGAGCAGGTTGAGGATCATGCGTTCCTCCAGTTTTCAGTGACTTCCTCGGCACCCGGAAGTCCGGGCCCCGGTGCAAAAATCAGTCGGGGCCCGCCAGACAGATCCCTTTTGTAGGCGCGCGCTGCAGGACGGCGCCGTCAAGTCGGAATATCCCGCTGCCGCGCGCACCTTCCCGAAAGCCAAGGTCCTCGGCGCGCGGGCCGGCATCCGCGCGGCGCGCTCGTGTGAGCTACTTCGGAACCTCCTTGGCGGCATCCTTGGCAGCCTTCGCATGGCTGTGCGCCTTCGCCTTGTGCACCTGGGCCTTTGCCTTGTCTATCGACTTGTTGGGCTGCGACTCCATTGCGGCCTTGGTCTGGTCGCCGACCTGCTTTGCCTTCTCTGCAGTCGCATCCGCACCCTCCTTCACGGTGGTGCCTACCTGTGCTAAGGCCGCGCCGGACGCGACGCACACGGCCATCATCAACACGAATCTCTTCATAGCGTTCCACCTGGTCTGTTCAAACGTGACAGCAAGCTCCGGCGCCCATCTTCATCACCATCGCGCCTACGCGCCATTACAGAAGCTCTGCATCCCTTGTAGGCGGACGGCTACGGCGTCGCTATGAGGCCGATTCAGGACCTTCGGGGTGAAGAGCTGCCCCAGCCCTTTACGGTCGCAGCTGCGTGGCGCCAGAGGGCATCACGGTCGTGCGACCGATGCTGAATCTGCTGAGGCGCTGACGCAGCCCGCGCGGGCGTCCGATATGAAGGTGGCCATTCCTTGGCGGCGCCGAGAGATTCTCGGTCTTGCGCCTCAGGTGCGCAGGTAGCGCTTCATCCATTCCCGCCCTGCTTCCTCCGGGGAATAGCCGGTCGCAACCAGCTGTGCCTCGAACGCGATCCGCGCTTGGTTCTCGAGGAAACCTTGTGCCAGCCAATTTGCGATCGCACCCGTACCAATCGCCCACACGAAGCCGCTCCACGGCTGATGAAAGGCGATTGCCGCAATCAGGAAATAGACAGCGGCTATCGAGGCAAGCATCCACAACCACCCCAGCAATCCGCCGATGAGGTTGAGAAGAGCGAGTGTGCTTCGCGTGCTCATGCGCTTCTAGAGCTGCCGCTGCCTGAATCGCTGGAGCGCATCAGCCTGCCCGGCGTCCAAGCCCTCGACGATCGAGGGACGCTCGCACGGTTGCGCTCGGACGGCGCGCAAGAACGCCGCCGCGTGCTCCTCGGTCTGCGGTGAGAAGTACAGCTGCGGCGACGGGTCGTCGTCCCAATCCCAGGCGCTGAACATCGCCATGCCCTGCGGCGCGCGAGCCTTGCGGAAGGAGGCCCAGAATTGGTCTTGTACACGGCCGTGCTCGTTCTCGGCGGCCTGCGCGGGCGTCAAGCGGACTACGTGCCAGGGCATGCTCCCTCCTTCCGACCGCAGGATCGAGAACACCTACATCGAGGTGGCCGGGTCAGCACACCGTTCCCAGCACTCGCGATGAAATCTCAGCGTTATGGTCTCTGCGTGCCGCACAAACACGAGTTCGTATTCTTCAATTTCGTCGCTTTCGATAACCCGCCCACGGTGTTCGCAGGCAGCGCCACTGCCCAACCCGCCCCACAGGCCGACGAAATGCGCCTCGGGAAAGCCCTTGCGCCGGAGCACTTGGCGCGTAGCGGAGGATTCTGCGGGTACTTCTGCTGCCGCCTCGCTACGCAGAGGAGCGTTCATAAAGCGACTACACTCAGCCCACTACGCCCATTACAACCTCACGTCGAACCTACACCGACATTCTGACTCTGTCGGTACGCCGCCGTACCGACCGCCGGGAAGAAACACCGCAAGCTGCGCTCGCAACGCTTAGGTCCGTAGCCGTAAAGAGACACCACAGGCGGATCCCTTGCCAAGGAGCCGCCAATGTCGATCCCGAGTATCCGGGCCGCGAAGTCCAACCGCATTCTTGCGGCGTTGCCGCGCGATGAGCTCGAGCAAATCCTCCCCGATCTGCACCTCAAGTCGCTGCCTCTGAGGGAAGTTCTGCAGGCGCGCGACACGCCGCTTGAGAGCGCCGTTTTCCCGCTGTCCGGGGTCGCCTCCATGATTTCGATGGGAGATTCCGGTGGCTCGGTCGAAGTCGCAACGATCGGATGCGAGGGTATGGTCGGATTACCCCTTCTGCTGGGCGGCCAGAGTGGCGCGGGCGAAGTGTTCATGCAGGTTCCGGGAGCCGGCTTGCTCATGTCCGCGGACAGCTTTGAGCGTCACCTCGACAAGCCGACGCTCAGGCGTGCGCTCCTTCTTTATACGCAGGCGCTGCTGACGCAGATCGCGCAGTGTTCCGCGTGCAACAGTCACCATCCCATCGAGGGGCGATGCGCGCGCTGGCTGTTGCAAACGCAGGATCGGGTGAGCGGAAATGCGTTTCCACTCACACACGAATTCCTGGGTTTGATGCTGGGCGTGCGACGCGCGACGGTGACCGGCGTCGCGCAGGCCTTGCAGGCGCGAGGCCTGATTCGCTACTACCGCGGCGTGATGACGGTTATAGACCGCAGCGGACTGGAAAGAGCCTCCTGTGAGTGCTATCGACTCATCCAGCGTGAATATACGCGATTGATGAAATCGATTAACCGGCCGCTCGCCCGCCGAGCCGCCGCGGCGTAAGCGCCATTGCTGCAGACTTGTGAGGCACCCTGGCGGCGCCGGTGTATCTCAGACGCAACGAAAGCAGACCTCGCTGCCCGAGGGAGCGCCGATGAATTCCGCGGCCGTGGTCGCGCGCGGCTGGCCGGGAAAGAGTTTAGAGCTTTAGTTTGATTCCGGCGAAGGCACCGATACTGGGCTGAAGAAAGCCAACCGGATTTTCGTAGTGGCGGTCGAACAGGTTGTCGATGCGTGCAAACACAGCGATGCGCGCGTTGAGATCGTAGCTTGTTGCGAGATTCACGGTCGTATAGGGCGGCGCGTCGAGCCGCGGAATCGAGAAGTCCCGGTTACCGTCCACCCATGTGCCTACGCTAAGCACGTTGACATCAAACAGCAGCGCATCAGTGGCGTGCCATTCGGCGTTGAAAGTGCCCTTGTTCTTGGGCCGCCGCACAAGCTCCTGATGCAGGATGTCATCGCTCGCCTCGGTAAAGGTGTAGTCCACCCGCAGCAGCAGCTGCTTGAGGGGCTGATAGGACACGAAGCTCTCGATACCCTCGGTAGTGGCTTTGCCGATATTGGCGTAACTCGTGTCAGTCACATTCGATGTGATGAGATCACGGATGCGATTGTAGAAGGCCGTAGCCCCAAAGCGGATCGTGTTGTTTATCAGCCCCTGCTCGAACCCCGCGTCATAACCGGTGCTCGACTCGGGCTTCAAATTCGGGTCGGCGTAAAAGTATGGCGGAAAGTTCTGAAATAGCTCACTGAGTGAGGGCGCCTTGAATCCGCTACCCACGCTCGCTTTGAGTTTAGTCTCGGTATCGGTATTAACGTAGGTCGGGGCGAACCGATAGGTCACCTTGTCGCCAAAGCGGTCGTTAGCGTCATACCGCACGTTCAGCGCGGAGAACCAGCGCTCGGCAAGCTGGGATTGCAGCTCGGCGTAGCCGGATGCAATCCGCGTGCTTGCAGAGATCGGCTGGCTGATCTCCTCCAGTGAATCTTCGGCCCCCAGCAGCAAGGTATGCGCCGATGAAACCTTGATGGCCCCCTGCCAGTCGACCTTGACCCGATCTCCGGTGTTGACGGTCTCGGGGGTCTGAGGCTCCACAGTCGCGGTTTCGTTGCGGGTGTAGGCGACCCCCAGCGTCTGACTGAGCACTCCATCGAACGAGATGAGATGTGCCGTGATGCGCCCGTAGTACTCATTGGTAATACTTTCACTTTGCTGCGCGTCAGGGATGGTAGGAAAGACGTTGTAGTCCTGACCGGTATAGAACAGATGCGTATTCGTGTAGCGCGCAACCAGGCCCAGGTCGCAATCCTGAGTCACGTCGAGCCCGAGTTTGGTGGATGCCGTGAAGTTGTCGTAGTAGTCGTCAATACGCTGTTCGCCCGGGGCAAGCAGGTCAAGGGGCGTTACCGGCGTTTCACCCGAGTGGAAGTGCTCGAGGTTTGCGCTGTAGTGAAACTGGTCGTCGGAACCGCTGATGCTGCCGGTCTGGTTGAAGGTATCGAACGAGCCGCCTTCGGCAGACAGCGCTGCCCGCAAAGGTCCCTGGCCCGACTTGGTAATAATGTTGATCACGCCGCCAATGGCATCGGAGCCGTAGAGGCCGCTCTGCGGTCCGCGCAATACCTCAACCCGCTCGATGTCCTGAGTCAGTAACTGACCGAAATCGAACGTGGCGTTCGAATTACTCGGGTCGCTCACGTCAATGCCATCGACCAGCACCTTGGTGTGATTGGAATCTGTGCCGCGCATGAATACCGAGCTCTGGGCCCCCGGCCCACCGGATTGGACAACGTTGAGACCCGGAACGTCCTTGAGCACATCGGGTAGCGTGCGCTCCTGGCGCGCTGCGATGTCCTCAGCCGTGACGACCGTCATACTGCTGGCGACTTGTATTTCGGGAGTCGGGATGCGGGTTGCGGTAACCACTACGGCTTCCAGCGAATCTTCATCGGCTGCCTGGAGCTGACCAGACACCATTGCCTGCACAATCAATCCGAGGATCGAAACTAAGATTGGCGCGCGCATAAGTCCTCCCGGTAAGAACCCAGGAGTCGGCACGCGAGACGGTGAAATGAAAATTCGACCGAGATCCGCGATGACGACTCCAACCTGTCGCCACCACGGGATACCCCGCAAGCCTCCGCCGCACCCCGGCCGGAAACTGGACGACGGCGCGAGGCAGGTCTCCTGGCTTCCGGGTCGTGGCTTGCGTTCACCTTCCCAAGGCTTGAAGCCTCAGTGGTTTGTTGGACGCTCGCTCGCCGGATACAGTTGCGGGGGCAGCCGCGGCTTTACACCGCGTTCCCTATTACATCCCTTGACGGGAACCTTGCGCGTATCTAACTCGGCGCAGTATAGCCGCGAGGCACCGCTACGGGAAAGAGCCGCGGATCAGGAATCGCGCCATCCGGCTCGGAATCCGCATCGGCTTGCGCTCGCTCATACCGAGCTGCGGCAGTTCGAATTGCTCAAGCAGTGGCGCAAACGTACCCTCGTGCATCAGTATCCGGGTCGGAGATCGACATGAACGTCAAGAAACCGCACATCCTCGGCATTGCGGGAAGCCTGCGCCGCGGGTCGTACTCGGGCGCCGTGTTGCGCGGCCTTAAGGAGATCGCAAGCGAGCGGGCACACATCGAGGTCTTCTCGCTGGAGGCGGTTCCCTTGTACAACGCCGATCTCGATGGCGAGGACAAACCTGCGCCGGTGGTGGCCTTGAAGAACGCCATCCGTGATTGTGACGGCCTGGTGCTTTCATCCCCGGAATACAACTATGGGGTGTCCGGCGTTCTGAAGAACGCGCTCGACTGGGCCTCGCGCCCGGGCTACCAATCGGTGCTCAAGGACAAGCCGGTATTGATCATGACGAGCTCTCCCGGACTGGTCGGCGGCGTGCGCGCTCAGGGACAATTGCGACAGACCCTTGCCGCGACGCTGTCTCGTGTCATCACTGCACCGGAAGTGGTGATTGCGCAGGTCAAGGGCAAGATTCAGGAGGGACGCCTGACCGATGCGCCCTCATTGAAGTTCATGCTCGAGGCATTCGAGCTGTTACTCGCGGAGATTCGCAGGTCGGCGGCGACGCATTAGCGGCAGCCGGCCCGCGCTGGCGCTACTTCCCGGGCGGCCGTCCGCTTTGATGTGAGATCCCCCACACAAATGCCGCGACGGCTTTAACGTCGGCGTCACTCAACGGGGCACCGCCGCGCGGCGGCATGGCGCCGTCCGCATGCTTCGGACTCACCACGCCCTTGTCGATCGTCGCCGCGATCCCCTGCCAGCTGCCGTCGCCCCAACTCCACTCGCCGCTGGTCAGGTTCGGGCCAACCGTACTGCCCTTGCCATCCGAGCCGTGGCAGCCGCTGCAGGTGCCTGCGGAGGCCTGGCCCCAGAAGATGCGTGAGCCAAGCCGCATCTGCTCGCGCGTGGCCCCGGGCGGCATGGGCAGCGAAGCCACCTCATACGCCGGGCCGGTAACCGCTGCGATCGCCGGCGCCGGGGCGCCCTGAAGCCTCACCCCCTCAGCCGGACCGGAATAGGTGATGCGCCAGATCCTGCCGTGCACGTCCTCGGACACGTAGAGCGAGCCGTGCGGACCGACTGCCAGTCCGCCGGGGCGCGCCAGCGCCCGTCCTGGCTCCTTGTAGGGGCCCGAAAACCCATCCGCAAAGACGATGTAGTCGCCCGAGGGGCGTCCATCGGCGAGTGGCTGAAAGACGACGTTGTAGCCGCCCTGAACTGCCGGTGCACGATTCCAGGAGCCGTGAAAGGCAATGAAGGCACCACCGCGGTAGGCGTTCGGAAATTGCGTGCCCTTGTAGATCACCAAGTCGTTCGGAGCCCAGTGCGCCGGAAAGAAAAATACCGGCCCACGCTTGTTTGCACACACGCCGATCTTGGTGCCACCGTCACCGCCGTACTCGGGTGCCAGTACGAGCTTCTTCTGTAGCCCATCGTAGTAACAGCTCGGCCAGCCGTAGTCGCCCGCCGCTTCCAGAATGAACACCTCTTCGGCCGGCAACTCGTGTCCGGTTTGTGCGCTATAGAGCTTCGGATAGTTCTCGAGCAGCTGGTCACGGCCGTGCTGGGTGACAAACAGCCGGCCCGCGGAATCGAAGTCCATGCCTTCGCCGTTGCGGATCCCGGTGGCATAGCGCTGCGCCGGGGAGAACTTCTGAGCGGTGCGGTTCGCGTCAAAGCGCCAGATTCCGCCGCGCGTTTCCAGCTCCGTACAAGGATCGTGCCCCCTGGTACCGGGCATGCGGTTTTCAAGATCACAGGCATTGGTCGCGGTGCCGACGTCGACGAACAGGTTTCCCTTGCCGTCGATCACGAACGGGTGCATCGGGTGATCGCCGCTGAGCGGAAGTCCCAGTACGACGACCGCAGGCTTACCCGCGGGCACCATGGAACCCTCGGTCAGCGCATAGCGCACGATTCGGTCGTTGATCTCCGCATACAGACCGTTCTTGTAGATGGCGATGCCCGTTCCGCCGGCCCCGCCCTCCTTCACGCCCTCCCCGAAGCGCTTGACCAGGTCGGCGCGGCCGCTGCCGCGGGTATCCCTGAGTGCCACGAGAAAGCCGCCCTCCGGCAGCTTGTCGACGTGACCGTAAGTGTAGTAATCCCCACTCCAGGTATTCACATATACGGTCCCGTCCGGGGCAACCGCGAGGTGGCGTGCGTGCCCGAGATGCTCTGCGAATACTGTCGCGCAGAACCCGGGCGGCAGAGTCAGTCCTCCGTTGTCTGCCGCACACGCGGCGGGTGCTGACGCTGCAGGCGCCGCATCGGCGGCGAACACCACCAGCAGAACAAGGAAACAACCAGGCAGCAGCGGCTTACTCATGATTCATCCGGGGCTTTCGATGATCGTCGCAGCGTTCGCAGGGTCGCTCGGGGCATGCTCGGTCCGCGGGCTAGGGGGCCTTGGGACGCGAGAACAACCGCACGATCGTGGACTTCGCGAGTGTCTTGGTGGATATCTCGTAATCGATGTTGGCCGCGGTGGAGGTCGGTGGCACCTCGAGGTGCGCCACATTCAGCGCGTACACCGTGATCGTGTAGTGGTGCGGCGGATCGCCCGCATCAGGACACGGGCCGTAGTAGTGAGCCTCGGGCGCATCGCCATCCGGCTTACCCTGCTGCGCCCCCTGCGGCAGGCCCGAACTGCCCGGGGTGCCAGCTGCGTGGGGCAGCTGCGTGGCGGATGCCGGGATGTCGTAGACCAGCCAATGCCACCACCCCGATGCCGGCGGGCGATACGGATCAAATATGGTGACCGCGAAGCTCTTGGTGCCCGCGGGGGCGTTGCTCCACTTGAGTGCCGGCGACTGATTCAGTCCATGGCATCCGAATGCGTTCGCGGTGAACTGCTCCGCGATCGGTTTCCCCGGCGGCAGATCAGGACTGGACAGCGTAAACGACGGCTCCGCGCCCCATGCCGCTGAACAAAGCGCGACGACCGACACACACAGAGCGTTGCGACGCTTCATCTGATTCCCCCCAAACCCCGATTGAGATCGGCGTGCAGCCGCGAAGGCCACGCTGAGGTGGGTAATATACCAACGAATGTGTCGCTTCCGGCATCGGCCCGAAGTTGCGAGCCCTCGGGAGCGCCGTCTAGCTGGCCAGAGTCTGCATGTCGATCACGAAGCGGTAGCGGACATCTGCGCGCAGGAGTCGCGCATAAGCCTTCTCGATATCCGCCATCGCAATCATCTCGATGTCCGAGACGATGTTGCGGGACGCGCAGAAATCCAGCATTTCCTGGGTCTCCGCGATGCCGCCGATGGCTGAGCCGGCGATGCTGCGCCGCCTCAGCAGCAGGTTGAAGATCGAAGGCGAGGGGTGCGGTGTCGCAGGCGCTCCCACCAGGGTCAGCGTGCCGTCGCGCTTGAGCAGCTTCACATAGGCGTCCAGATCGTGTGACACCGAAACCGTATCCAGGATGAAATCAAACCTTCCGGTGTGCCGGGACATGTCCGCGGCATCCGTCGAGACGATCACCTCGTCGGCCCCGAGCCTGAGGGCTTCCTTACCCTTGGCGGGGGAAGTAGTGAACGCCACGACGTGCGCTTCGAGAGCCCGGGCCAGTTTGACCCCCATGTGACCCAGGCCGCCGATGCCGACGATTCCCACCGTCTTACCGGGACCGGCCTGCCAGTGCCGCAGCGGCGACCAGGTCGTAATGCCAGCGCACAAAAGCGGCGCGACCGCGGCGAGCTGCTGGGCACCGTGTTTGACCGTGAGTACGAAATGCTCGTCCACGACGATCGTGCGCGAGTAACCCCCGTAAGTGTTCTCTCCGCCGCCCTGTACCCATCCGTTGTAGGTCTGGGTAAACCCGTGCGGACCGTCGCAATACTGCTCGAGTCCGCGCTTGCAGGCCTCGCAGACCCGGCAGCTCTCGACCATGCAACCCACTGCAGCAATGGCGCCTGGCGCAACCCGGCTGACGGCCTTGCCCACGGCAGACACCCGTCCGACGATCTCGTGTCCCGGCACACACGGATAGCGGATCCCGTCCCACTCGCCGCGGGCCGCGTGAAGGTCCGAGTGGCACACCCCGCAGTAGAGAACTTCGATGAGGACGTCTCGATCGCCAGGCTCGCGCCGTTCGATGGTGTGCGGGGCGAGCGGTGAACTCGAGGATTGCGCAGCGTAGGCTCGGGTGTGCATGTAAGGATCTCCGAGGGCGACTGAGCCGCCACTGTGAGGGGCTGATGCGGTGGGTGGCAATCAGCCACAAGAGAGAGCCGGCAACGCCTGCGCCGCAGACTAAGTTCCGCGGCGAGTTCAGATTGCACGAAAGCGGCGCGCCGTCTGCTGCTACCAGTAAACCGGATAGCTGCGCTTTCGCACCGCGGTATGAAACAGCAGCGCCACGAGGGTCAGCAGGACGGCTCCTGCGAGCACCGGGAAGACGAGGAGACCCCAGCCGGGGTGCGACAGGAACACGATCACGGGATTGGACCCGGCCGGTGGATGCACCGTGCGCGTCGCCATCATGGCCATGATCGCCACGCCCACGGCGAGCCCGAGCGACCAGGCCTGCGCCCCGCACACGTGCAGAAAGAACAGCCCGACCGCGGCACTGATGAAGTGCCCCAGCACGACATTCGCTGGCTGCGCGAACGGGACCTCCGGGTAGCCGAACAGCAGCACGCACGAAGCACCAAACGATCCGAGCAGCAGCGTAAGGTCCAGGCGGGCGCCCACCAGCGCCAGGGCGAGAATCCCCAGAAATCCCCCGACGCCCGCCCAGCCGATCGCGGCCGTCCCCGGATACGCCGGCCGCGACCCTTGCGCGCCGCGGATGCGGCCAAGCAATGGCCCCACCATCAGGCTTTGAACTTCGCGGCCTCCTCCGAGCCGCCCGTGGCATTGCCCGCGCTGTAGGAATGCGCTCCGGCTCCTGCGAGTTTGCCGCCATCCACGATCAGGTACTCCTCGCGGATCGGCCGCTTCTCGAGCCAGCACTCCAGGATCTCCCGGGTTCCGGCGGCGTAGCGGGTCTGCGCGGATAGCGAGGTCCCGGAGATGTGGGGCGTCATGCCGTGATGCGGCATGGAGCGCCAGGGATGATCCTTCGGGGGCGGCTGCGGGAACCAGACATCGCCCGCATAACCGGCCAGCTGCCCGGACTTGAGCGCTGCTGCGACATCGTCACGGTTACAGATCTTGCCGCGCGCCGTGTTCACCAGGTAAGCGCCGCGCTTCATCTTGGCGATCAGCTGGGCGTTGAAGAGATTCTCGGTCTCCGGATACAGCGGCGCGTTAATGGTGACGACATCACAGATCTTGACCATGTCCTCGACCTTCGCGTGGAAGGTCAGCCCGAGCTCCATCTCGACAGTGTCGGGGAGCCGATGACGGTCGGTGTAATGCAGCTTCACATCGAAGGGCTTGAGGCGACGCAGGACCGCAAGACCGATGCGGCCCGCGGCCACGGTTCCGACGTTCATTCCCTCAAGATCGTACGAGCGCTCGACGCAGTCGGCGATGTTCCAGCCGCCTTTCACCACCCACTGGTAGGAGGGGATGTAATTGCGCACCAGGGCGAGAATCATCATCAGCACGTGCTCCGACACACTGAGGCTGTTGGAATAGGTGACCTCGGCGACGGTGATCTTGCGGTCCATGGCCGCTTGCAGATCCACGTGATCGGAGCCGATACCGGCGGTGATCGCAAGCTTGAGGTTCTTCGCCTTGGCGATGCGCTCGGCGGTCAGGTAGGCGGGCCAGAACGGCTGCGAGATGACCACATCCGCATCGACCAGCTCACGCTCAAAGCGGCAGTTGGGGCCGTCCTTGTCGGAGGTGACCACGAAAGTGTGGCCGTTGCTTTCAAGGTACTTGCGAAGCCCGAGCTCCCCGGTCACGCTGCCGAGCAGCGTCCCGGGCTTGAAATCAATCGCCTTCGGTGTGGGCGTGGTCTGCCCGCCCGGATAGCGCTCGATCTTGGGAATGCCGTCACGGGCGTAGGATTTCGGATAGCCGGTGACCGGATCGTCGTACAGGACACAAAGAATCTTTGCCACGGTCGTCCCCTCAGTGACTGAGGCCGACAGTGTGACTAGCGCCCTGTGCACGAGCAAATTGAATTCTTCATTGAGATGATGGACGGCTTCGATCACTTGACGCGGTTCAGTACCCGCTTGCGATGCCAGGACTGATCAATGTGTCGCTCAATGTCCGCAGCGAGCCGTACCTCCTCGGCAAAGCTCAGGAAGGCACGCGTCATGGGCGTCAGGGGATCGCGGGATGAAGCCATCAGTCCCACCGTGTGCGAGCCAATGGGGTCAGCCAGCGGAACCGCTGCCGCTCCCTACTTGCCCAGTCGCCCGCCCGGGGAGATGTTTCCTCGCGCCAGCAGCCCCCCTTCCGCATTGTCCAGTGGCAATACCGCACGACGATCGAGGCTCTACCGTGAGCGATACGTACTGATCACTCACGGCACCGAGCCCCCGTTCGATCGCAGTGCCGACCGTCTTGCCGACGGCAAAAATTGAAAGTCGGGAAAAACTCCCGAGCCAATTCGAGCAAATCGGGAGAATATCCCGCCCCTAGACGGGTCACATCCGCATGCTGGGGAAGATTGCACCTTTTTGGGGCAGATGGGACCGGCCTCAGGGGTAGGTTTGCCCAGGGGGAAGCCTTCGGTTCGGAAGTCCCCCTTCGACGCGGGTAAGCCCTGAAAAGAAAGGCCGGTCTATGGTTTTCAGGGTAACGTCACCGGTGGCATGCGCGCTGGCAGCCGTGGCATACGCGGTACTCCCCACGCGCACACTAGCCGCTGATGCTGACGCCACCGCCACCAGCAACCCGGCCACGGCCCAGGAGCTGCCCCAAGTCCTCGTCATCGCCAATGCCCCCTTGCCGGGGTTAGGCCTGCCGCTTAATCAGATTCCCTCCAATGTGCAGACCGGCGACAGCAAGGACATGGAGCGTCAGCAGACTCTCGGTCTGGCCGATTATCTGAACAACAACTTCAGTGGCGTCAACGTCAGCGAAAGCGCGAGCAATCCGTTCCAGCTGGACATCTATTACCACGGCTTCACTGCCTCGCCCCTGCTCGGCACGCCTGAAGGTCTGTCGATCTATGTCGATGGCGTGCGCGTGAACGAATCTTTCGGCGATACCGTCAACTGGGATCTGATCCCGGAATCGGCGATATCCACCGTGACACTCATGTCCGGCTCCAATCCGGTATTCGGCCTCAATACTCTCGGTGGAGCGCTGTCGGTGCAGACCAAGAGCGGCCACGACAATCCGGACACTGAGCTTGAGGCGTATGGCGGTTCATTCGGTCGGCGTTCGTTCCAGGGCGAGAGCGGCGGGGAGTTCGGACCGTTCGACTACTTCGTCACGGGGAACTTCTTCGACGAGACCGGATGGCGCGACGTCTCCTCTACCCGGGTATGGCAGGGCTTCGGCAAGGTCGGGTGGCAGACCGATAAGACCGACATCGATCTGAGTTATACGTATGCCGATACGACCCTCTACGGTGACGGTGCGACGCCGCTGAGCATGCTCTACTACCGGCGCGAGCAGACCTATACGCCGGACTTCACCCACAATCTGCTCCATTTCGTGAACCTCACCGGCACGCAGTTCCTGACCGAACATCTGTTGCTGTCGGGCAATGTTTACTACCGCCATCTGGTCACCGGCACCGTCAACGGCAATATCAACGACAACTACCTCGACTCGGACTATCCGGGACCGCCGATCGACTGCGGCGGCCCGGCGAGCACTCCGGAGGCTCTGGCCTTTTGTGCGCCAGGCCAGAACGCAACCTCCTCGCTACTGCAGCGCACCACCGGCTTCGGTGCGCAGCTGACCGATTCGCAGGACGTCTTTGGCTGGAAAAACCAGGGCATCCTCGGCGCCGACTACACCGACTCCCAGGACACGTATATGCAGACGTTCCAGTATGGGATGCTGGCGCCCGAGCACCAGCTCATCTACCAGGTCAATCCGTTCAACGACCAAACCGTCATTTCACTCGACGGCAGCAACAAGATCCTGGGCGTGTATCTGACCGACACTCTGTCGCCGAGCAAACTGCTGCATGTCACAGCTTCGCTGCGCTACAACAGGAACACCGAGACGCTCAACGGCTACTCCGTGGACACGGACGTGGGCGACTATGGGAATGGGTTCAACACCGCGGCTCCCTTGCTGGGCGATCACACTTTCAGCCGCCTCAACCCGGCGATCGGCTTCACGCTCACGCCGAGCGACTCGACCACCTACTACGTCGATTACAACGAGGCGAGCCGCGCACCGAGCGTAATCGAGCTGGGTTGTGCCAATCCGGCCGAGCCCTGTGGCCTGCCCAACGATTTCGCAAGCGATCCGGGCTTGAAGCAGGTGGTGGCTCGAACGCTGGAGGTCGGCTTGCGCGGTAACCTGCCCGCTCAGAGCCTGATCTGGAGCGCCGATGTGTTCCGCACGCTCAACACCGATGACATCCAGTTCGTCGCCACGAGCGTCAATGCCGGCTACTTCGACAATGTCGGCAACACACGTCGCGAGGGGTTTGATCTGGCGCTCGGCGGCAAGCAAGGCGGTTTGAACTGGCGCCTGGCGTATAGCTTCGTCGAGGCTACCTTCCAGTCGAGCTTTGTCGTCAACGCGCCATCCAACAGCACCGCCGATGCCGACGGCAACATCCTGGTCAACCCTGGGGACCGCATCCCGCTGGTTCCCGAGCATACCGGGCGGTTGGTGCTCGATTATCAGCTGAATGAGCGCTGGGACTTCGGTGGCAATCTGATCGTGTCCTCGGGCTCATACCTACACGGAAACGAAAACAACGCCAATCAGGCCGGAGGCACCAATGCCACCGGCGCCTATATCTCCCCGACCGGCACCGGATGGATACCGGGTTACACGGTGGTCAATCTGCAAGGCACCTACCATGTCACGAAACATGCCGAGCTGTTTGCTCACGTAGTCAACCTTCTGAACAAGGAGTATTCCACGGCCGGATTTCTGACCACCAATTCGTTCAATCCGAACGGCACCTTCCGTTTCAATCCGAACGATTGGACCAACGAGAACGCGGTGTCTCCGGCGGCGCCACGCGCGATCTGGGCCGGCGTGCGGATTCGCCTTAACTAACCGCCGCTGGCGCAGGCAAGCTGCCAGCACAACTGCCGTGCGGCATCAATCGGCCACGACGATTGAGGCGGGACAGACGCAGCGCCCTGAGCTGCTCGCGCCGCTGGCTCCTGACTTCGACTCGCGGTGATCGGCCACACCGACGAAGCTTGACTGCCAGAGCGGCGCATCTGCCGGCGGCCTCTGGCATCAAGTCATATGACGATGGCTTTCCACGGTCTCTCAGCCACGTCCTTACGCCCTCGAGACAGAGGTGACGCGCGCTACGACCGAGGGATGCGGAGCGGCGGCCTCGATGCGACCCGCTCTGGCGTTGAGCCCTGAAGTGGCCGAATGCGCTCGATAAAGTTGGCGGACCGCCAACCGGACACACCGCGCTGCTACGCGTTTTCGGGCTGCTCTCGAAACCGGAAACTAATGACTCCCCACACCGTCTAAAGTGTTAACCACGTGAACGGTCGCCTGCTGTCGTCGGCAGTGATGATTCCTCACTGGAGAAGGCAGATGACCACTGTAACGGCAGATATTCCCGGATTCCTGAACGTCTTCCAGCTTGAGGAAGTCGCCAGAATCCAAGGCGTCATGAGCTAGCTCGTTGCGAGTAGCTCGGGATGCGCGTTCACACCCTTATCGCCATGCTCAGATTACTGCGCGCCTTGGCTCTTGCCCTTATCCTGACCAGTGGTTTCTCGGGATGTGCGCTATACAACACATACGAGAAATGCGGCTTACGCGGCTGCCCCGGCGACGCGAAGATCACTGCCGACGTTCTGTCACGGTTCCAGCAACATTTGGAGCTGGAGCCAGATGCGATCACAGTGCAGACACTGGACCATGTCGTATATCTGTATGGCGTGGTGAGTTCCGGCTTAGAGATTGGCACTGCTGAGTCGATCGCAGGTCAGGTCCCCGGCGTAACGAGAGTCGTGAACTCGATGGCCGTTCAGACCCGCTAATATCCAAACGCGCCGTTGACGAGGAACGCAGTCATTGCCTTCCTGCACGCTGCAGTGCCACTCAGCTGTTGTGACTATGTCCTACTGGATGGCGCTTGGACGGGGCGAGCGAAAAGCACAAAGGCGAATCCGCGAATGAACCGATGCCGATCGCCAAGACGTACAGCATCAGGAAATGCGCTGTCGATACCTTTCTGGACGACCTGACTAACTTCGCAGCCCCACAGTAGCGATATCCGTCGCTGGTCGCTCGTGCTCGACGTGGCTGTCTGAGGTCTTTGGCGCCTCAAGTGATCCGTTCGATCCGGACTGCTCGAGTAGCGTCTGCACGAATAATGCTTGCACCGGAAGACCGGTGCGCGCCTCGATCCACCGGAAAGCGGACTCAAGCGTCGGGGAGGCCCACAGCCTACGGCCTTCCTCGCTACGGATGTCCCACGGCGCAAAAGTCATGCTGTCAGGCCGGAATTGAATGATGCGTACCGTACCGGCCACGTTGACGCGCCAGACCTGAGGCGCAATTTCCTTGACGGCGTAATCCATGACGCTTCCCCTTAACCCTGACGCGTTCCCAACGACCCTTTCTTGTGTTATCCAAGGCCCGCATCCCCGAGATCAGCATAGTGCAACACGCAACGCGCGCCTGTCAGTGCACGCCTTATCCTGATTAAACATATGTTGGCTGGAGCTCGAAAACACGGCCTCGCGCGTTTCGCTTCGACGGTTTTCTTCATCGAACCGCATCGGTCGAAGCACGCATCCGCCAGGACGGCTTGTGAGCTCTTTGGTACGAACCACGCGCGGCATCTCTATGTTGGGCGCCTCGGCGCTGAATTCACTCAACTGCCCCGGATTTGACAACATCACGGAGTACCGTGAGCAAGCGTAGAACGAGGGTCGTGTAGAGCGTGCCGTTGCCGCGTTTCGCGGACACGATATGCCAGCGATCAAAGCCACACACGCGACATCGCCATTGTCCGGTTTCTCGACCCTGGGTCGATCAGCGTAATGAGGGCTCGCGAGTCGCGTAAATCCAGTGTCACATCTGATGCACCACTGTGTGAACTGAGATCGCAGGGAATTCGAAGGCTTGGCACTATTGCGGCTTGCTGGTATGTCGCCCGCGCGTATACGCACGAGCGCTACTGCTTCGCAGCCTTTCTCAGCGGGTCAGTTGCGGATCGCCGTTCGCGCGTCAACTCTTAAGCAAATAAGTGATGGCCTCAATGCCGTCCATGTCTGCGATCTCACCCGGGGCAGGGGTCGAATCTTGGCTCCGATCACGGGGCACAGGCGTGAGGACTTCAGTCTCCCTCAGTGCGCCTGGGTTAACGCAAATTGCGCCGTCTGGCCCGGCCTTGCCGAGCCAGACGGCTGAACGGAGTACCAACACCACGAATTGGCTCTCGCTGATCACTCAATACGGGTTCGGCGGCGGAGTAGCGGTCGTCGCTGCGATGCTGCCGAAGACTCCATCGGTCTGGTCCGCAAAGCCAGCCGTGTAGAAGAGCGTCGTCAGTGGCTTATCGGAGTCACCGTTGCCGAACACCAGCGACCACAGGCCGGGGATGGTTATCGTCCCCCCGTTGGTGACCGTGAGCGGGCCCATGGAGGTTGCCAACGCGGTTCCATTGGGAGCGAAGATATTTATCTTGCCGTCGCCAAAGTTGCCGATCAGCAGATCCCCTGCCAGCGAACCAAATCCCGCAGGTGCGATCGCCATTCCCCAGGGCGCATTGAGCGCGCCGCCGGACGCAAATCGGCTGACGAAATTTCCACTGAAGTCAAATACGTCAACGTAACCCAGGCCCGCGCCCGTGGTTTCGTCGTGCTTCGCCGCGTCCTGCATCGCGTAGCTGACATATAACTGGCCATTCAGAGCCGTTATACCGAAGGGCACAAAGCCTGCTGGTATCGTCGGGTCAACGAATTTCCCCTGCATGGCAGCGGGCTTGGTGAAGTTGGTATCGAACACGTCAACCTTGTTGTTGTGCAGGTCGGTCGCATAGAGAAAAGTTGCGCCGTTGACGGTGCCAAGTGCTAACCCTTTGTACACCGCATGATTGGCGCCGTTCGCCACGCCGTCGTCGTACGCGGTGACTGCGGTCGCGCCGCTGCCGTTTGCCCAGGCTGCGATGGTGCCGCCCTCGCCGTCGAAGATGAACAGCGCTGACTCCTGACCCGCACTGGTGGCAATGAGGAAGCCTCCACCGCCGTTGTAGACTTGCCCCGTGGGATTGGCGGGCACAGCGGCGGCCGAGGCTGGAATGGCGATTCCGACCTCGTCGCTGCCGGTGACGCTGGCGGTCTCAACCGCGCCCGTACCGCTGTAAAGGGTCGAGAGATTGCTGTTGTTGTCGGCAACCCAGAAGGGCAGGCCTGGTGCTATTGCCAGACCCCAGGGATTCGACAGGTTGGCGTCGATCGTAGTGGTAGTAGCGACCACCCCGACTTTGTCGGACACCAGCACGGTGTCAGCAAATCCGCTCGAAACTGGCTGACTGGCACTGCTGCTGGCGGTACTGCCGCCGCTGCCACCGCCGCCGCAGGCGGCCAGAGTCAGAGCGCCGACTACCCCGAGGGGAAAGGAAGCCACCGCTTTACGGGCGGCACGATTCAAATGCATTGGTACTCTCCATGAGGTTGAAATGAGATAACGACGTTGAGTAGCGATATCTCTGCAGTCAGTTCAAATTCCGGGAACGTGGCCGTTCCCGTCGCAGTGCAGGGGTGACACCACTAGTTAGTTAGTCGTCTACGTCGTCGATGGAGATGATTGATCCGATGTTCCCAACAGACTGGGGTATCGCCTTGGACCAATGTTGTTCTTGATCCTATGATAGATGGTCTCTATTGCTCTAAACGTTTAGATCCATTGGATTAATCGCGGGCGGCGCGTTACTTTGACGGCTAGGGTGGAAAGACTACAAAGCTCAATCGGAGACGGCGACAACATGGAAACCGAAGGCAAGTGCCCGTTCGCGGGGGACGCCCGCAAGCACACGGTAGCTGGTGCCCCATCGAACGCAGGTTGGTGGCCCAAGCAACTGAAGCTGAACATCCTGCACCAGCACTCCTCCAGGTCCGACCCCATGGGCGAGGAGTTCAACTATGCAGAGCAGTTCAAGAGCCTCGACCTGAATGCCGTCATCCAGGACCTCCATGCCTTGATGACGGATTCACAGGACTGGTGGCCGGCAGACTTCGGCCACTACGGACCTTTGTTCATTCGCATGGCATGGCACAGCGCCGGCACGTACCGCACGGGCGACGGTCGCGGCGGTGCAGGCAGCGGCAGCCAGCGCTTTGCTCCGCTGAACAGTTGGCCGGACAACGTCAATCTCGACAAGGCGCGCAGGCTCCTTTGGCCGATCAAGCAGAAGTATGGCCGCAGAATTTCCTGGGCCGACCTGATCATCCTGGCCGGCAACGTTGCTCTGGAATCGATGGGATTCAAGACGTTCGGTTTCGCCGGCGGGCGTGCGGACATCTGGGAACCGGAAGAAGACATCTACTGGGGCTCCGAGAACACCTGGCTGGCCGACAAACGCTATTCCGGCGACCGGGATCTCGAAATTCCGCTCGCTGCCGTGCAGATGGGGCTGATTTACGTCAATCCGGAAGGCCCGAACGGCAACCCGGATCCGATCGCCGCGGCGCGGGATATCCGCGAGACCTTCGCTCGCATGGCGATGAACGACGAGGAGACGGTGGCGCTCATTGCTGGCGGTCACACCTTCGGCAAAACCCACGGTGCCGGCGAAGCAGCACTGATGGGTCCTGAGCCGGAAGCTACCGGCATCGAAGAGCAAGGCTTTGGCTGGAAGAGCCGCTTTGGCACAGGCAACGCTGGTGACACGATCACCAGCGGCCTGGAAGTCACCTGGAGCAGCACGCCAACGAAGTGGGGCAACAACTTCTTCCGGAACCTGTTTGGCTATGAATGGGAGCTGACGAAGAGCCCGGCCGGTGCGCACCAGTGGAAGCCGAAGGGTGGCGCGGGCGCCGGTACCGTGCCCGACGCTCACGACCCGTTGAAGCGACGCTCGCCGGCCATGCTGACCACCGACCTCGCGTTGCGGTTCGACCCTGTCTACGAAAAAATCTCGAGGCGCTTCTACGAGCACCCGGATCAGTTCGCGGACGCATTCGCTCGGGCGTGGTTCAAGCTGACGCACCGCGATATGGGCCCCCTGTCGCGTTATCTTGGCCCGCTCGTTCCCAGGGAGCAGCTGCTGTGGCAGGACCCGCTTCCCGCCGTGGATCACAAATTGATCGGCGAGCAGGACGTTGCCGCCCTGAAGGCCAAAATCTTCGCATCCGGACTTTCCATCTCCCAGCTGGTCACCACCGCCTGGGCGTCCGCGGCAACGTTCCGCGGCAGCGACAAGCGCGGTGGAGCGAACGGTGCGCGTATTCGCCTGGCGCCGCAGAAGAATTGGGAAGTCAACCAGCCGGCTGAACTGGCGACGGTCCTGCAGAAGCTGCAAGCGATCCAGAAAGACTTCAACAGCGCGCAGTCCGGCGGAAAGAAGGTTTCGCTTGCTGACCTGATCGTGCTGGGCGGCTGCGCAGCCGTCGAGGCAGCCGCAAAGAAGGCCGGGCACGATGTGAAGGTTGCCTTCTCGCCGGGGCGCATGGACGCCTCTCAGGAACAGACCGATGTGAAATCGTTCTCCGTACTGGAGCCGACCGCAGACGGATTCCGCAACTACGTCCGTAAGGGACTCGAGGGATCGGCGGCTGAGCTGCTGGTGGACAAAGCGCAGTTGATGACGCTGACCGCCCCTGAGATGACGGTGCTGATCGGCGGCCTGCGCGCCCTGAATGCAAGTTTCGGGCGGTCCCAACACGGTGTTTTCACCCGGCGGCCCGAAACATTGACCAATGATTTCTTCGTAAATCTCCTCGACATGAGTACGAAGTGGCAGAAGTCGGAGAGCTCTGAAGGCGTGTTGGAGGGGCGCGATCGGGCAACGGGCGAGCTCAAGTGGACCGGCACCGTTGTCGATCTCATCTTCGGTTCGAACGCCCAGCTGCGAGCCGTGGCGGAAGTCTATGCGTGCAGCGACTCGCAGCAGCTGTTCGTGCGTGACTTTGTCGTGGCTTGGAACAAGGTTATGAATCTGGATCGCTACGACCTGGCGTGATCTCGGAAGGATAGAGGGTCCTATACCGCGCAGCCGCGATTTGGCCGGGTGGTCCCCGGACCAGGTCTCGCGGCTGCGCGCACCACGGTGACCCGCCGCGACAACCACGCATCCGGCATCCACTACTGCGCGGCCATCGCGGCCGTCTTGAGATACGCCTGAATTTCGCAATGCCTGGGCGCGTTGCACGGGTCGGAGCGACTGTTGGGCAAAGCAATCGCAGGGTGATAAGCCGGCTCATGCGAACCGAAGCCAAGCGATTCCACCCCAGATGAACGATGCCGACGCGTTTCGAATCTTGCTAGATGTGGGGACGGCGCAACCAGCGCAACTGAGAGCCGTGCGGCTCCTCTTTCTTGTCATCGAAAACGGTCAGGTAACGCGCACGCGTCGGCACCCGCGCCGCTAAATCCCAACAAGCGAGGTCGCGCACAAAAAAAGCATAGGATTCGCACGCGAGCAGCTTAGTTCCACAGCGTGCGCGGAATCGGCAACCGTCGCACGGCGCCGGCCCGACGAGCGGGCATGGGCTGAGTGATGCCAGGGGATCGAGCGGGTTCTGCACGGCGACACGCAACACGTTCGGACTCACCGCTAGGATGTTGGTGACGCGGGGGTGGTGCAGCCGGCGGCCACCCGGTCGGCTTCGAGGACATGCCGCAGCGCGGCAGCCTCGCGGGGAAATATTCCACAGCAGGCTTGATACGTCTTGTCCAGCTCTTGCGAGCTCTCCTGCGAGCGCGGTTCGGCTTCGAAGCGTGTCAACAGTTCAGCAGCAAGTGGTGCCGCGCGGCGCTCCGTCTCTGAGCGCAATAGATAGGCCACCGCCCGAACCCGCGCCAGCGGTTTGACGAGGTGGTTCACTCGCGCGCGGCGCACCAGCAAGGCCAACCCCAACAATGTGCGCTCGTGCGTCGCGCGCAATCGTGCAGCGTTCAGCAGAAGGATCGCTTGTCGAGCCTTCTCGTCTATGAACAGCTTTGTGGCGTTCAAACGAGGGGCACTGGATGAAACAGGAGCATCGTCAGACCATAGCGGTATCGGCGAGAACTTGCGCGGACGTATGCACGGTGGCGAGCCGTCAGACGCACGTGTCTGGGCCTCGGCACGGCATCGGCACCTCGAATAGCGACATTCGGCCGTGGGGAATGCGGGACCTCTGCGTAAGCGACCCGGCTGTCGTGGTCTAGCGCACTAATCCTATCGCTATTCAGAACCGGGGCGACGTCGGCTGTGACAGCCGTTTCGCATCGCGGACCGCGAATTGGTCGCCACGTTCATGTGGTGGCGCAAGAACCTGAACCGCGCAAGGAAATCGCTCAGAAACGGCCGCTGAAAAGGACCGCTGGCGGCATCGCCGCCAGCTCAACTCGGCCATGGAGCTTAAGCTGGCGCTGGCTAGCGCCTGGCGGGAAGTGGCGCGCTTGGTCAGCTCGGCACTTCCTCCACCGATTGATCACCGACTGGCAACGCGGCGCCAACTTGTTCCAATAATTCTCCGAATTCCTCAGCCGGCACAGGCCGGCCGAAATAGTACCCCTGACCCTCGGGACAGCCGTGCTGCTGTAGGATTTCAAGTTGCTCTCGTGTTTCCACCCCTTCGGCCACAACCCGCATACGCAGACTCTTCCCCATCCCGATCAAGGCCGCGACAATGCCGGTACCATCCTCGTCCGTAATTAAGTTGCGCACGAAGGACTGATCGATCTTGAGAGCGTCGATCGGAAAGTGCTTCAAATGGCTCAGGCTTGAATAACCAGTGCCAAAGTCATCCAGTGCCAGCAGCACGCCAATTTCCTTTAATCCTTTGAGCACCTCAGCAACAGATTGCGAATCCTCCATCAGCCCTGTTTCGGTAATCTCGAGTTCCAGGCGGCGCGGCTCAAGACCTGTCTCTGCCAGAATGGCACCGAGGCCTGCTACGAAACCGGCAGAACGCAGCTCCACCGCGGAGATGTTCGCCGCGATGCGCAGCGGCGGCAGCCCGGCGGCCTGCCAAGCGCGAGCTTGGCGGCAAGCTTCGTGCAATACCCAGCTGCCAATCGGGATAATTAGACCGGAATCCTCCGCAATCGCGATGAACTTGCCCGGGAGAATGAGCCCGCGCTGCGGGTGGCGCCAGCGTAGCAGCGCCTCGGCGCCGACGATCTCACCGGTCGCCAGATTGAGCTTTGTCTGGTAATGCAATACCAACTCTCCGCGTTCGATCGCCTGGCGCAAACCCTTCTCGAGCGACTGCCGTTCGATCGCGCGTGCGTTCAGTTCCGGCTTGAAGAATTGATAACTGTCGCGGCCAGTCTCCTTTGCGTGATACAGCGCCAAATCCACTTTCTTCATCAACGCCTCGGCAGTCGTCCCGTCGTCAGGGTAGCTGACAATGCCGATGCTTCCGGTGATATGCAGTTCATGTCCCCCGATGTGATGCGGCTTACGCAGCGCCGCGAGTATATTGGCGGCTGTGAGTGCTGCATCCTCTTCGTGCCTCACTTCCCACAGCAGCAGCAGGAATTCATCGCCCCCATGGCGGCCTACAGTGTCTGAGCTACGCACGCACGGGAGTAACCGCCGAGCCACCGATTGCAACAGACGATCGCCCAGGGCGTGCCCCAGTGAGTCATTGATGTGCTTGAAGCGATCAAGATCCAGAAACAGTACCGCCAGCCTTCGCTGGTGGCGCTCGGACAGGGTTATGGCTTCGCTCAGTCGGTCATTCAATAACACGCGATTGGGCAAATCGGTGAGGCTGTCATGTTGTGCCAGATAAGACATCTTGCACGTCACCGCCCGCGCCGCAGTGGCATCGTGCAATACCATCACAGCGCCCATCACCGTGCCGTGGGGATCGTGGATGGGCGCGGTGGAATCGTCAACGGCCGCCTCGCGACCGTCACGTGCCACTAGCACGCAGTTCGGGGCAAGCATTACGGTATCGTTGCTCCGAATCGCCAGCATCATCGGGTCTTTCACTGGTTGGCGCGTCACGCCATCAATGATTCGGAACACCTCATCAAGCGGACGGCCCAGCGCTTCCTTCTGCGACCACCCTGTCAGCTCCTCAGCGACCCCATTCAGATAGGTAATCTGGCCCGAAACGTCCGTGCTCACTACCGCGTCGCCGATCGAGTTGAGCGTGATTTGTGCGCGCTCCCTTTCCTCAAACAACGCTTCGAGATATGCGGCGCGCTCGATCATGCTCCCCACGGTCTTGGGCAATAGGTAAGCATCGAGATGGCCCTTTAAAAGATAATCCTGTGCCCCACACTGTACCGCCAGCCTGGCGGTCGATTCGTCTTGCGGGTCAATCAGGACCAAGATCGGAATGTTCGGTGCCGCGCTAAAGACACGGTCGAATGTGTCAATTCCACGACTGTCCGGCAGGTTAAGGTCGACCAATATCGCCTCGATGCCATCCAGCCTTGCCAGGCCTTCAGAGCAGCGCGCGACCAATTCAACTCGGAAAGACTGATCGATGCAATGAGTCAGCGCGTCGCCAATGGCCTTGGCAGCGGCTGCATCGCTTTGAATCAAAAGTATACGTTGGGACATCGAGAGCGCTTCCGACGTGTCACCAGCCAGCTTGACAGCGATCGCTACCCGGCTCGCGGCAACACAGGTGGACATCCCCGCGGCCGGCACGGAACTGCATTTTCCGGCGCTGCATCACGTTCCGGCTCGGACCTGCGCCTGCGACCAGCGTAGTGAGGATTCTGCATCCGGCCCCCGACCCAAAAAAAAGAGGAGAGAATGCCGAAGCATTCCCTCCTCTGAAGTGACCCTCAGGCGGTGTGCGCGATGGCCATTTTCCCGGAACACCGAGTTCGGGCCGCGCGTCCTCGCGGATGGCCGTGACGCGACGGGAGGCCGGTCCATGGTTACGCATCGAAGCGCCATCACCGGGTGAGGGTCCTAGTCGAGAATAAAAGCGCTCCTCTGTGTCGTTAGTCATCAATGCCTGCCAGTTGAGCAGCGAGCTAGTCGCCAGTGAACGAGAGTAAGTCAACCAAGCCCACCAGCGCGCTCCAGATCGCCGGATCATATTTAGCCGCATGCGTATTCTGCGCAGATACTGCTGCCTGCTCCAGCGCGTCGGCGGCAGCTTCAATTTCCGAAATATCCAAGATGGCTGCGGTACCGTGCAATCGATGCGCACACAACCGCAGGTCCTCGAAGAGAGGTTCCGCTTCGCCGTCGGCGCTGGTGAGTTTTGCGCTGAGCGCGACTAATCGCACCCGATCTCCCTTGAGTCTGGTGTAGAACGCGTCACGGATCTGGGCGAACTCGTCCAGCGGCGCCTCACTCCTCGCGCCGTGGCGTCGCTGCTTAGTTGATTTCACTTTGTCCTCTCGGAACAATGGTGGCGACTCGACTAGGGCTATCCCCAAACGTGGCACTCGGCCGCATCTCCGAGATACCCTTGTTGGCGTACAGATCAATATCCGAAGCGCGAAGCAACTTGGGTATCGAGGCGGCGGCGAAGTCGTCAACTGTCTCCAATGCTGCGATACCAATGCTCGTCGTCACAGTGAGGGGTCCTGCGGCAGTGATCACCGGGCGACTTCTGAGAACTTGCTGCAGCTTGTTAGCCACGACCGTCGCTCCGCTCAGGGTCGCTCCCGGCAGCACCACGAGGAATTCATCGCCGCCCAAGCGCGCCACCCAGTCTGATCCGCCCCGCACGCAGCCCAACACTCTGGCAACAAACCCGGCCAAAACGGCATCTCCCGCGGCATGTCCAAACCTGTCATTCACGCGTTTGAAATGGTCTATGTCGCAGCTGAGAACCGCGAGCGGGCGCTTATAGCGTCGGCACTCCTGGAGCTCGCGTGATAGAAACTCCAACAGAAAATGCGGGCTGCGCGCTCCCGTCAACGGGTCTATTACGGACAAAAGACGATCTGCACGCTTAGGCGTGCCTGGTGCCTGCTCGAGCTGCGTGATGCGCCGGCCGACTTCCACGTGCGCCAGGATCTCCTCAGCCGACACACCTTTAATCAGATAGTCGTCGACACCGGCGGCGACGCCCGCCAACACATCGAGCTGGCCGGCGCGCACCGTCAGCATCAGCACATAGACGCATTTATCTGCGCTCTTTTCTCGTACTTTGCGTGACAGCACCAATCCATCCATCTCTGGCATTTCCCAATCCGTGATCATGATCTGACAGAACGTCGAACGCAGAACACCAAGCGCTTCTGTTCCCGAGCCGGCCGTGCAAACGTCGTAGCCAGCACGTCTGAGCACAAAAGCCAGGTGAGCACGGGTGAGGTGGTCGTCATCTACTACCAGCACGCGACAGGTCCGGGATGAGCCTAGCTGGCGCGTCTGAGTAGTGTCGTCAAGGTCCACGAACGTGCGGTCGGCCGGCATGGCGCTTGTTTCAGTGTGCATGACGTCTCCCAGAGACTATGCATGGGGCTGTTAGCAGCATCCTGGGGCGATCGCACCGTCGTCTGATGAGTTGCGACCCCGGCTCTTGCGTTAGCGCCGGAGCGGTCTGTGGGTCGGTGTGGACCTGACGACAGCCCAGCTGTCGAGAATCGCAACCTGCTGCACGGTGACAACAACTTGCTGCACGTTCTTCACAAGCGGAGTGCACTGGCCGCGCAACCATCGCTCGCACGATCGCGGTTGACTTCCCATCGACAAACAGACTCTTAAGAGCGTCTCTCATCGACTTCCACCTGACTGCTGAAGTCTCCTTATAAACTCTATCGATACTTCCGTTGCGATGCTGTCGGGAGATCTTGACAGTTCGTGTCGTTGTAAGGAGCTTTTCACTCAATTCATATCCTTGCGGCTCAGAGCGTGCTCAAGCCGAGACCAACGCGTGCTCGATGGCGTAATGAATCAGTTTTGCTCGATCCGCGACGTCAAGCTTTGCCATGAGTCGGCTGCGATAGGTATCGACGGTGGTGCGGGATAGTGACAATTTAGAGGCGATGTCGGCGCTCGAATTCCCGGTTACTGTCAGGTGCAGTACCTCGCGCTCGCGCCTACTGAGTCGTTCGATCGGGCTAAGTGGCGCAGAGTTGGTGAGCATGGCGTCGATGACGAGGCCCGTGATCTGCGAGCTCAGATAGCGCTCACCGGCCATTACTGCGTCGACGGCGAGTAACAGCTCCGAGGCTGCCGCGGCCTTTATAACGTACCCGCGTGCGCCGGTTCGCAGCGCCCGAAAGACATGCTCGGAGGAAGAACACGCCGAGAGGATGATGACCCGTGACTGTGGCAGCAGGCCCAGGATTCGCTCCAGGGCGTCAAGGCCGCCGAGTTCCGGCATCATCAGATCCATGACTATGACGTCAGGATTGAGCCGTGCAGCGGCTAGAATTGCCTCCTTGCCGTCTGCCGCGGTGCCGACCACCGTCACGGAGTCCGGTTTATTGAGAAACGCTGTCAGAGCATCGCGCACTATCCCGTGGTCATCGACCAGCAGGACTCTTGCAGGCGGGCTCTGAGGTGCGCTTCGTTTGACAATCATGGCGAAGCGAGAATAACAACGAGTCTGAAGCCACTTCTGAGAGGAGAATCATATAAATAGCTATGAAACCTCCAGCGCAACGCCGATGTTGCGATCAGAGCGCGTCTTATAAGTGCGCCAGCGCACACACAACTCCGATGTTGGGATCAGAGCCGGTCCTCTAAGTGTGCCAGCGCACAGACGAACGCCGATGTCCCGATCAGACTGCCGTGGTCTTGGTGCGCCAGCGCACATAGCACCGTGTGACAGGACACATCCAACCAACGAATGAGACGAAATTTAACGGGGTGTGCTGTTTGGGTGGTCGGCAAAGTACAGTGTGGAGTTCGCCTAACTTGAATCTTGGTTGCCAAGGCCACGCTCTTCATGCAACCGTCATGTCGCTTTGCCCGGCAAAGCGTATCATGCAGATGCGATTTAGCACGTCGGCTTTAGCGCGGAAACGAGGTGCAATTTCAGACTCCGGCGTTCGGTGAGAGAACGAATGAAACGTGGTACGCGCGTACCGCCGCCGACCCCGGGAGCTGGTGCCGGCGGATGGGGCCTTCGCCCCCATAAGCGCACCAGAGGCGCCCGCTGAATGGTGTCGCCACTACAAATCGGCCCGCAGCTCGATTTGGAGCACCTGCTCTCCGAGGTTGTCGAAGTCGCTCCTTATGGTGTTGCCCTTACCATGACCGATGGGCGCATCGTACTAACCAATGCGCAGCTGGAGCGGATGTTCGGCTACGCGCGTGCGGCCCTGCTCGGGCGCCGTATCGAGGAGCTCGTGCCGGAACGACATCGTTCCGGTCACGCCATGATGCGTGCGGCCGAGTGTAATGACTCGCCGCCCGGGGGCATGAGTCCGCGGCGCGAACTGATCGGCCTACGTGCGGACGCCAGCGAATTTCCAATCGAAATCGGAATCAACACGCTGGCGACACCCACGGGATCATTGGTCATCGAGGCGATCGTCGATATCTCGGCACGTAAGCAGCTCGAGCGCTCGTTCCCGAGGATCCTCGAGACGGCGCCGTGTGGGATGATCGTAATTGATGCGCGCGGAAGCATCGTGCTCGTCAATCCGCAGGCCGAGAGCATGTTCGGTTACACTCAAAGGGAGCTGATCGGCAATGCTCTCGAGATACTGCTACCGGAGCGCTTTCGAGCTGGTCATGATGCTCACCGCCAAGTTTTTTTCGCTGCACCCTCAATACGCCGCATGGGTGCAGGCCTCGATCTGACCGCTCTGCACAAGGACGGGACCGAGTTCCCCGTCGAGATAGGCTTCAATCCGCTGCCCGGTGATGAGGTCGGCCTTGTGCTGGCAATCGTAATCGACCTTAGGCGCCACAAATCCATTGAGCTTGGACTGAATCAGATGATAACCAGGCTGGAGGAGTTCGCGTACGCCGCGTCGCATGATCTGAAGTCCCCGTTGCGCGGGATTTCCGATCTTGTCGAGTGGATCACCGAGGATCTTGACGGTAAACAGACATCGGCGGTCTCGCACAATCTCCAACGTGTCGGTGACCGCGTTCACCGCCTCGAACGCGTCATCGACGATCTCCTCGCCTATGCGCAAGCAGGCGCTGCCGAAGGCAAGCTCGTATCGATTGAACCGCACGCTCTGATTGATGGATTGCTGGAAATCCAACCGCTGCCGCCCGGCTTTACCATCGCGGTGCGCGTTGATGCACGCCCGTTCGTTGCCGCCAAAGGACCATTGGAAACTGTACTGCGAAATCTATTAAGCAACGCCGTCGAACACCATGATCTGCCCACGGGTCGCATCGACATACATGTCGAGGACGTCGATGGCTACTGCGTCTTTAGCGTAGCCGACGACGGCCCCGGCATTCCCGCGGCCTCCCAGGAGCGTGTCTTCCAGATGTTTCAATCGCTCACCGCCGGCAAGCGCGTGCATTCTGGGATCGGCCTCGCGCTGAGCAAGCGGCTCGTGGAATCACACGGCGGCCATATCGTCGTGGAATCGAAGGACGGTGTACGCGGGACGACGTTCCGCGTCCGCTGGCCGCGTTCAACGGAGAAAGAGCCCTGACCGACGGCGTTCCATTCAGCGTACTGCTGGTCGACGACGATGACGTAGCAGCAGAGGCGATCGAGCGCGGACTGCGCAAGCATGGGAGCGGCCATCAGGTCGTCATAGCAGAAGACGGTGCCGCGGCGTTGCAGATTCTGCGAGGCGAGCATGCAACGCTGCAAATTGCCAAGCCCTATATTGTACTGCTCGATCTTAACCTGTCAGGAATGAGCGGCTTTGAGTTTCTACGGCAAGTACGTTCTGACAAGGAGTTGCATCCGACGCTGATATTCGCGCTGACTACTTCCGGCGCGGCAAGCGATCGGGTGCGCGCCTACCAGGAAAATATCGCCGGCTTCATACTGAAATCCGAGCTGGGGCCACAGTCGAGCGGACTCGCTCGATTCCTGACGGAATACGGTCTAATTAACCACTTCCCTTGAAGGGTGGCAAATCTACCCTCCTAGACGGCTGCACCATCAACCGCAGGTTCCTGGCCGCGCCACTGCGCACGACAGCCACATGAGGCTCGAGGCAAGCGACGACCCGGACGCACTTGACGAGCCCCGTGCAGCACGGCCGCTGCTTATCAGCTCGAAGATTCTCATGGCGTCTGTGGATGCATATCGGTTTGCGTGCAAAGCGCGCACCGATCCGCCGTCCAGAGGTGAGTCCTCCGGCTTCTGATCTGCTTCGGGCGCACCTTCTGCTACGCGATCATCTGAGCGCCTGGGCGCGACCGGGCAGCGTCTTGCGGTCCGCGACTCTCAATGCGACTTGCGCTACGACGCTCGGCTGCGACCGTTCGAGCTCGCCGCTGATCCTGTCGATGGCATCCTCAGACCAAAGGCCGCCCTCGACGCACAAGAAAGTGCCTGCAGTGCATCGGGAAATCCGTCCGCGACCGCCCTGGCGTGCCCTTTCGCAAGCACGCCGTGGATGAGAAGCGAGTGAGCCAACCAACGATGCCCGCAGCGGCAATTAAGACCGGTAACGCGGCGGCGGTGGAAAGAGGCAACCCGACCGACAGCGTTCAGAGCAAGTGTGGCTCACCGTACAGAGCAGTCACGATCCCCTAGACCCCTAGAGACGGTCAGGGTCAGTCGAACAGGCACTGGTAGCTTGGCGAGTTACCTCGCCGCCTCCTGCCGCAGCACCGGGCGAACCGACGGCTCGGGCACATCAGACCGACTCTCACCTCGAGCTGCCTCGATTGGGTTGGCCGCATGCATGACTCGCGAGTGTACGAGGTCGACGCGCCGCGCATCGTTCCCCGACCCGCCCTGCCCGGCCGAATCAATCACAGCGAGGCTTCTGCCGACCGAGCTAACCTCACTAGGGAGCACGAACGGATGCATCGTGGCGGCGGCGACGGGGGAGAGTCGGCCAGTTCATGTGGTCAAGCTGCCCGCGGTGCAAATCGAAGTGCTCGAACAGAGTCAAGCATGCCTACATGAACTGTCCGAGTCTCACGACAGCGACGGCACTGTCGTCTTTATATACTGTAATTACTTAATCTCGCCTCCCAGTTGTATTCCATGATCCTGCGACGCAAGTCTTCGACTGCGAAAAACACCACTCTCACCAATGGTCCCCTGTGGGTAAAGGACGGCGACGAGGCGCTCGGTATCTTCTTTCAATCCGGATCTTTCATCGGTCGAGAGCAGAACGGCAACTCCAAAGCCGTGCTGCTGGATCTGCGACTACGGTTGCGGCAAAGCGAGGCAAGGTTCCAAAGTGTGGTCGAGACATCCACCGACTGGATTTGGGAGATCGACCAAGATTGCCGCTTCACCTACGTAAGCTCGCGCGTGAAGCAATTCTTGGGCTACGAGCCTGCAGAGCTGCTCGGCAAACGATATAACGAGCTCCTCCCGGCGCTAGAGGCGGCTCGGATTACCGAGAGCTTTCCACGAGTCAGTGCGCGGCACGAGAAGTTTGCGCTGCTGCGAAGCATCTTGCTCGCCAAGGACGGTAAGGAGGTCGCTGTAGAGACCAGTGGTACCCCCATTCTTGCCGATGACCGCTCCTTCAGAGGTTATCTGGGATTCGATCGTGAGGTAACGGAGCGCCCCGACGCTCACGCCACGAGAGACAGATTCTCGAGCATCTTTAATTCCGCTAATGTCGGAATATTCCTATCCGATCCGGCGACTGGCAATTTCGTCGATGTCAATGCCACCGGCTGCAATATGTTTGGGTACAGGCCCGGAGAGCTCAACGGCTGCTCCATCGCAGCGCTTACGTCAGGCATCTCGCCTCACACCCCAACCGGCATCATGGAAATGTTCGCGAAAGTGCGGTCGGAGGGACCGCAGATTTTCGAGTGGCGATGCAAACGGAAGGACGGCAAGGTTTTTTGGGCGGAAATATCTCTTAGCATCTCGGCAGTTTCAAGAGACCATTTGGCGCTTGCCGTAGTCCGCGACATTACGGCGCGTAAACGCGCGAACGAGACAATCACGCAGATCGCCCGCTACGATCTTCTCACGGGGTTCGCGAATCGCCGTGTGTTCGTTGAAGCACTCGATCAGGCGATCGCCACGAGGCGGGGCGCCAAAGGCATCGCGATTCTGTGTCTCGATCTGGATCATTTCAGGGACGTGAACGATACGCTCGGCCACTCCGTCGGCGATCTCTTGCTCCAGGCGGTAGCCGATCGGCTCCGGGTGAGCGTTCGCCCCGCTGACACCGTCGCTCGGTTGGGAGGCGACGAGTTTGCCGTCCTTCTCACCGATATTCAGGAGCTGCCGCAGACGGTCGTTTCGGACCGGATTGTGGGCGCCGTCAGCCAACCCATCGTCGTCCAGGAGGCGGCGACGACTGCCGGCGCCCTTGCGGACAAGATCCTGAAGGCCCTCGAAGAGCCATTCTCAATTCAGGGAAATGAGATCCGCTCGGGGGCATCGGTCGGGATCGGGGTTTATGGGCCGGATTCACTGGACGCCGAGACAATGCTTTCCCATGCCGATGTGGCCGTGTTTCGAGCGAAGTCAGAAGGACGGGGAACCTATCGCTTCTTCACCGATAACATGGACACCGAGATCCGTGCGCGGATCAAGATGTGCGCGGAACTCCGCCAAGCGATCGCCTTGGAGCAATTCTTTCTTGCTTATCAGCCCCTGGTCGATATTGACACTGGCCGCATCGTAGGGCTGGAAGCGCTCGTGCGCTGGCATCATCCGACACGGGGCGACCTGGGGCCCGATACATTCATCCAGGCAGCGGAGATCAACGGCCTTATTGTCCCACTGGGCCACTGGGTCATGCGTGAGGCCTGTCGTCAGACCAAGCAGTGGTCCGAGGCCGGCATTGCCCCGCCCGTGGTTGCGATCAACGTCTCGGCCATCCAATTCAAGATGCCGTTCGCACTGGAGTCTAAAATCGCTGCGACCTTGGCGGAGTTCGCCCTGCCGGCGTCCCATCTAGAACTGGAGCTGACCGAGAGCGTCCTCATGGAGGCCGCGCGCGAGCATAACAACATCCTGCTCCGGCTTCGCCGTACCGGCCACCGCATCGTAATCGACGATTTCGGCTGCGGTTACTCCTCGCTCGACTATCTGCGTCTGTACCCCGTCGATCGAATAAAAATCGCCCAATGCTTCGCCCTGGGGATCGGAAAAGGATCGGGATGCGATGCGATCATCAGGGCCGCCCTGAGCCTCGCCCGTGAACTCAGCATTGAGGTGGTGGTCGAGGGTGTGGAAACCGTGGAGCAACTGGAGCTATTGAGAGGCTGGGGCTGCCGTATAGCGCAGGGATACTATTTTGCAAAGCCTGTTTCCGCCGCTGAGGTGACCGCACTGCTGCGCATCGGAACAGTCGCTCAGCCACATGCCGGCCCGGCCAAAATCGCCGCGATGCTCTGACCGGATGTATTTCGGGACCGGAGCCTGGGCGGTTGGATTTCGCGAGCGCGTCAAAATGCGTCATGTTCAACACCGCTCGATCCCAAACGCTCTTCATCGTATGACGACACCGACCACGGGCACGACCGAGGGGAACCCCGCCCTTGCGAATGCGGTGCGCGCTATCCGCGCCGTACACGGGCGCAGTTGAAGAACATCCGCCTGCAGAGAATCGGCACCTAGCCGCTCCACCGGCGTTCCGTCATGAAGTCAGGTTCCCGGGGTGCTCGAACGTCTCATTGAAACTCACGCCGCAGTGCGGGCAGCACGACACTTTCCGCGGGGATAGGCAACGATGAGTGCGAGCTTAGGTAGTCTCCGCTGGCAGCGTGGACACCTGAGTCGCGCCCCGCTCGATAGCTGCACCACGAACATCGTCGCACTAACCGTAGGATTGCCATAGATATCCGCATTATCGCCCCCGAGCGGGCTCCTCGGCTTCGGCGGCCGCTAGGCGCTTAGGCCAGAATGTGGCGAGGACCCAGGAGCCCTAAGGCGACCGCGTCCGGGAGTTTACCGATCTCCCGCTTAAGCTTCGCTTTGGTGATCATGAGGTGCTCCCCGTGAGATTGGTCCCGATTTAGGTCCGATCACTGCTGGAAAAAACGCAGCGCAGTCGTCCCCTTCGTTGCCCCATCCAGATACTCCGCCGGGCTCCTGTTCCCGAGCGAGCTATCAAACAAGCCAGGTCGTACTGCATAAGCCTGGCGAGCCCGATGCTCTCGGCGACCTCCCGGATGCCGACGTTCTGGAACGCGTACTCCTGCTTGGCGGTCGCCAGCGCATCACGGCAGATGATGTAACGGCTGGCAAAGTCCCTCACCGTTAACGGATGGCACAGCCGCTTGTCGGCGAGCACTCGCCCTTGCAGTCTGCGCACCAAAGATCGTTCGCCCGAGCAGGCCTGGACAGGACACAAGAACGCTCGCTTTCAGGCGATGGATCAGTTCAACGCCGGCAACCCTGGACTATGGTTCACAACGACGGCGGCATCATCGGCGGCCCCGCCACATACGCGTGTACATACACTTGAGCGGTTCTCTGCCCGCACGACTCTCCGATTGCCACCGGCTGGAGCGACGGCTCCCGAGTGGAGTTCGCCCCACTTGAGGGCCGTGCCTTTGCATGGGGCACGGCAGGCCTCAATTGGCGCTAGTTTTGATACAATGTTTTTGTCGTCCTCTGACCGCTTATACGACGAATCTAAAGAAGAGCTTTGGGAGTGAGTCCGTGGATCGAGGCCGCGACGACGCCATGGCTTGTATGTGCCGTCCAGCGATTCAACACATCGGGCGATGGAGCTGTACGGTCGCGCTCGCCGCCTTGTTTCCGGCTGCGGCCTGGGCGCAGTTACATGCGATGCCGTACGCCGATGTCGCGTACCAGTACGACTCGAACGTCTTCGCGTTGCCGTCAAGCGCGCCCGAACCGCTCGGCAATCATGGCCCGACATTTTCCGACCAAATTTTGGAGGAACGTGCCGGTGTCGATGCGCTGTATGATTGGAGCCTGCAGGAGGTTTACGCCAACGTCGAAGGACGGCATTTTCGCTACGACGAGCTCAGCGATCTCAGCCATAACGAGTACCTCGTGCATGGCGGCATGAAATGGCACCTCGGGTACCTGTTCGATGGCGTATTGGACTATCGACGTGAGCGCAGCATGGTCTCGTTCCTGGAGTTCACCGCCACGCAACTCTATTTGCAGGTTCAGAGCGTAACCACCGCGAGCGCCAATTTTCAGTTTACGCCGGACTGGCGACTTCAAAGCCAGGGCGTGATCAACGATCTAGACTCACCGCGGCCGGGTTATCCTCATTTGAGCCTGACTGAAGAGTCGATTCACGAGGGACTGCGCTACGTCGGAGTGGCGAAGCTGTCGGCCGGAATTGACGCTATCTTTTTGCATGGACACTTCAATGGCGAAGAGTTCATTCTGACGCCGCGATACAATCAAACTACCGTAGAGGCAGCGGCACAATACGTCGCGACTGGACTGTCGAGCTTCGATGGCGCGGTAGGCTATACGCGCCGGATTCAAGAGAATGGCGAAACGCTTAGCGGTCCCAGCGGCTTGCTGGCATACCAGCGCAACCTGACGGATCTCACGTCCATCGACATCAGATTGAGTCGGGCCATCAACACGTATGTGACCTATGGCAGCACCGAGATTGATACCAGCGTAGCGCTCGGGGCGACCTGGAATCCAACCGCGAAAATCGCCGTTAGGCCGGGTTATCAGTGGACGTACAGTACCTTTCCTGGAGCCGATTTGGCGGGGCTGGCCCCGCCGGGGACCGAGCGCCTTGATCATTACCAACTGGTGACACTCTCGGCCAAATTCGAGGCACGCGATTGGCTGTCGCTACGGTTGTATGGTCAGTATGAAACGCGCGGCTCCGACGTGGGAATCTATTCGTTTAATAGAACGCTCTTCGGCCTGGAATTCGAGGTGCGGATTTCGGGTGAGGCGAATCAGCATTACGAACTGAATGTGCCGGAATACTGATTCCCTCCTGATGCGAAAACGAGAGTCACCCGAAAGCGAATGGCACTGACTTAAGCTAGCGGGATTACCGCTTCGGGCTCGCAACCGCGATTGGTAGGATGTCGTTGTCATACATCCCGCAACCCGCAGGCCCAGCTTGGAGTCATCGTAACCTGACCGCCGTGTGCGATTGTAGAACGATTCGATGTAAGCAGAGATGTCAGCCTGTGCAGGGTCTCGATTCCCGTGGATCTTCTTCTTGATGCGTTCCTTCTTCAGCCTGCTGAAGAATGACCCCGCAACCGCGTCGTCCCTGCAGTTGCCCCGGCGACTCATGCTCGGTTCGAGATGACTGTTTCGGCAGAAGCGTCGCCAGTCATCGCTTCCGCACTGGGAGCGTTGGTCAGAATGAAAGATTGTACGCTTCGGGCGTCGCCGCCGTACGGCCATGAGGACCGCGTCGAGCAGGAGTTCGCGACGGATCGTCGGTCCTGCGGCCCACCCTACGATGAGCCAGCCTTCCCATGTGCGGAGTGCTCAGCCTCCCGGGCGAGATGAGAAAACAAACTCCGAATAAAGCACGTAATTCATGCACATCCCGGCGATGGACCCGACGGCTACACCGATGGTCGGAGAGTTCCTGACGCTGGTGAATAACTGCACCATTATCACGAATACCGCATAGTTCGTCGCACCGCCGACAATGCTCGAAAGCAGATAGCGGAGCCATTCCACGAAGAGCGCGCCAGCGGAGTTCGCCCCGGAGCCGAAAGTCGTCGTGCGGTTCGTCAGCCAGGTGGCGAATACCGCCGCAATGAAGGAGACGACGCGAGCCGCAAATAGATTGGCATGCCACTCGAAGACGAGTAAGTGCAGCACACCGGCGTCGACCAGAAAGCCCAGTGCCCCCACCAGCGAAAATCTTAGCGGCCTCCACCTTATCGCAGTGTGCATCATCACAGTGTGCATCGGATGCGCCAGCGGCTGCACCCCTATGGTCCGTGAGGAGTCTTCAGGGGAATCGCGGAGTAGTGCAGTCGCTTCAGCTCGAGGCGGCCGCGCGTTACAGCTTGAAGAATCAGTGCGCACGTGAAGCTCAGACAAGCCACGATCATGAGGCCGGTTGCCAGCACCGCAGTCGGCAGGCGTGGGACCAAACCGGTACGCATGTATTCCTCGAAGAGCGGTATTACCAGAGCAATCGACACCAGTGCCGCGAGCGCGCCCGTGGATCCGAAGAAGGCCATGGGTCGTTCGTCCTTGAGGAGCGAGGCGATTGTCGCGAGGATCCTCGCCCCGTCGCGGAAGGTCCTGAGCTTGCTGAATGATCCAGGGGGGCGCTCGCGATAGGCAGTGGGAACCTCCGCAATGGGTACACGCAGCTGCAGCGCGTGCACGGCCAACTCGGTCTCAATCTCGAATCCGGAAGACAGCGCCGGAAAGGACTTTACAAATCGCCGCGACATGACGCGATAGCCGGAAAGCATGTCGGTAAATCGCTTTCCGAAGAGCTCTGCCACGGTGGCGGTCAGCAGCCAGTTCCCAAAGCGGTGTCCGGCCCGATAAGCATCCTTCGTCGTGTCCACGCGCGCCGCGTTCACGAGATCGAGTGATTCCCGCAGCAGAGCATCTATCAACCTGGGCGCGCTGGACGCATCATAGGTGCCGTCGCCATCGACGAGTATATAGATGTCGGCCTCGATATCAGCGAACATACGCCTCACGACGTTACCCTTGCCTCGCAGAGGCTCGCGTCGAATAACGGCACCGGCTTCAGTGGCTGCTGTGACTGTACCGTCAGTAGAGGCGTTGTCGTACACGAAGATCGTGCAACCCGGAACGTGGGTGCGGAACGCGACCACCACCTCTGCAATAGTCGCCTGTTCATTGTAACAGGGAATGAGTACAGCAATGCTAGGCGTCATAGGCTCTCTCGCAGGCATGCATCGGGTTTCGCAGATGGCGTGCTGTCGCTGCTGCGACCCCGGGGGGAGTCAACGTAACTTACGTCGGATCGACTGACAACCGCGACCGCTACATGGCCGGCGCGGGGCCATGTGCCCTCCCCCGCCCCGGGTGATCTCAGCCCTCCGCGGCCGAATCTGCCGGCTGACTCCGCCAGCAAGGAAGCAGTTACATTCTCAGGCCGGCGTCGACCTCTACGCAGGCGGCTCCATGGCAGCCAGTGCGTTTCGCCGCCGCGGGAAGGCTTCGGAGCCGGCGGCGGAACGCTTCTTGGTCCCCTCCCACCAATTTGGACCAACATAAACTAGAGCGTCGAGATGGATTGCGGTCCCTGCGACAGCGTGGAGGAGGACCGTATGAAGCGATCGAGATTCAGCGAGGAGCAGGTCAGTCGGGTTTTGCGGGAGGCCAAAGCCGGTGTACCGGTCGCAGAGCTGGGAATCAGCAGGTGACTCTTTACGTCTCAAAGAAGAAACACGGCGAACTCACGACAAGCGAGTTGCGCAAATGCGTCACATCGAAGAGGAGAACGCGCGCCTCAAGCGCCTGGCGGCGGATCTGACGCTTGATAAGGTGATGCTGCAAGACCTGTTGTCTCGAAAATTGTAAAGGCTGCATGTAAGCGCGCCGGAGTTCGGCATCTGCTGGGCCGTTACGCAGTGAGCCAACGTCGGGCATGCACATTAGTGCCGTTGGATCGCGCGGGGTGGTATTACCGACATCGCAAGCGCGATGACGCCGCGCTGCGCATGCGATCGCGGGAGCTGGCGGTTGCGCGGCCGCGTTTCGGGTACAACCGTTTGCAGATCCTGCTGCGACGGGAAGGCCGCGGCGAATCTCTAGCTCAGACCCGTCCACGAAATGGGGCAAGGTCAGAAGCGGCGAATCTCTAGCTCAGACCCGTCCACGAAATGGGGCAAGGTCAGCCGGGTGGTAAACCTGAAGCGCGTACGTACGATCTATCGGGAAGAAGGCCTGAACCTGCGCCTACGCTTGCGTCGTAGGAAGCGCGCATCGCTGCTGCGGCGTGATGCCGGCTGCGCAGACTCGGGTCCACGAGCGCTGGAGTATGGATTCATGATGGATACGTTGCTCGAGAGCCGGCGCATCCGCGTAGTCACCGTCGCGGATATCCTCAGTCGCTTCACTCCTATAATCGAGGCAGATCACACGATGAACGGTCAGTCACCTGGAGGCCCACGGACAAAGGGCGTGCTTGTTCCCACAATCACGTTACCGCCCTGATTGTCAACCTTGTATGTATCGTAGAAGTTGATGGTATCCCCGGAGGTTATAGTGCCCCAGGTCCCATCAATGACGAGCGTACCGCTGGAGTTATAAATCGAGGTGACGATGCCAGAAGTCCCACTCGTCGCATCGGTCAGCGTCATTCCATAGTCTACAATGTACGCAACGGGAATGCCGTAGGCATCTGTCTGATTGTAGGGAAGCTTAATAACACCACTCCCACTACCGGTCCCCGCGGTGAAGGCAAGTTCAACGCTATTCGTAAATCCGTACGCAAGACCATTGCCGTTGTAGACACGTACACCACCAAGTGAGACCGACCAGACCGGGACTAAACCAATGGTGGTGCTGATAGCAGCATAAACATCCTCAGCTGTCGCAATGTTAATATCAGTGTCCACAACGCTCAGATTACGCGGACTGCAACTGCTGAGACTTCCATTGAGCACATCGCGCACGAGACTTAAATGGTTAAGCCCTTCACAATCAGTTAAGGCCATCCCAATATTCGATGAGGCCGACGCATTCATCGTCGTATCCGAAATCGTAAGACTATCAACAAGCTTATCTGGCTGGTTTACGGTTCCAATGAAAGTGCTATTCTGAATGTAAACCTGATTCGCTTCGCCAACGATGAAGGTCGGCGCCGTCACATAGTCTAAAATCACGGTTTGTCCAGTGAGATCAATCCAATTCGAGTGGGGGTAAGTAGGATTCCCTAAGAAAGTAGCGCCACGAACCCAAATAAAGTTCGCCATCGACCAATCGCTTCTGTTCAAACCCAAGATACGTGGTGCGCCGGCGTTAAACCCAGAGATCGAATCGATATTAGCGGTATCCTCCCAACGGGAATCGTAGAAGTTCTTAAGCGATGTGTCTGAAGTGAAGGTAATTACACCAGTGCTGGCATCGGCGCTCGCAACCGTCATGTAGTCGAAATACCGCACGTTAGGCGGATAACTATCGACGCCTTGTTGGTCATAACCAAAAACGATGACTTCTTCGCCGGCAGTGAAATTCCCAGCGTTTGCTGCGGTGGTCGTCGTGACAGAAGGCGCTCCCGCATTAGCAGTATTTATAAGATAGCCGTCCGTGTAGCTCTGTCCTTCACCCCCAAAGGGAACATTACCAGCACTGTCGAACATCTCGCCGTTGTAAAGCGGGATTTCATTAACCTCGTAAGCAGTAGTCGTGGTGCATTGGAACGACGCACCATACGCGTCGATGATGATATTTTGGACTGACCAGAGCCAACGGTTGTTGGTATACTGATAGGTGCCGGGCGAGAAGATCACATGCCAGATCGTGCCGGGGCTGGCGATCATCGCTGTATGCAACGCGGCGAACCCTCTGTCATTTACAGTCGCGGCGTTGCCAGGCGCTATGCCGTAATTACTCGCGATCAGGATGACGCTGTTGGCGTAGTCGGCTGCTTCTAATTGTGCAAGGGTCTGCGCACTCGCTGCCGGTTCTTCTACGCGTGCAGGTGAACCTCCTTGTACTTGACGCTGCGCCACAGTGCCGGGGGATTGGTTTGGCAGTGCCTGACCGCCGCCGCCGCTACAGGCCGCAAGACCGGCGGCGAGACCCGCAACGAGTACGCCATAGAGCGCTCGTCGCAACATAATACCCCGCATATCACATCCCTCTACTACTCGCCAGGGACGCCAGCGGCGGCTGTCGAGCGTATAGCCAGTGACCTTACAGTTGGTTAACGGCGCGCGCCAGGAATTGTGCACGCTGTCGGCCCCCGGCGACATACATGTTGGTTTGAAGTTTGCTGGGCGCGGTCTGACGGCAAGGGCCGATGTACCGACAACGTGTTCATCGAGCAACCGTGGCGCAGCGTCAAGTACAAGGAGGTTCACCTGCACGAGTGTGCGAACGGAACCAGGGACTCACGGCACTGAGCCGTTGACGACTTGCACTGACTTGCAAAGTCTCGCGCCAGTTCGCGAAGCAATGGGCGCGAGCGCCGAATTATTGCGCGCAATCCTTGAAGCATGTCGCGGCGTCACCGCACCTCTGAAAACGCACGGATGCGGAGCTGAAGCAGTGGGGTGCGGCCATCGTACGCACGCTACGCGCTAGCCCCCACCGGTCCAACATCACGCGATCCCGCGACCAGCTTGATCTGCGAGCGCAGCCAGCGGTTGATGCGCTCTTTGCAAGCGAGCGGCCGAAGCTCGTGTTCCTCGCCGCAGCCACGGTGGGGGGAGATACATGCGAATGAGGCTCGCGAATGAGGCTCGGCCTGCAGATTTCCTGCGCGACAACCTGCAGATTCAGACGAATGTCATCGATGCCGCGTGGCACCACGGGTTACGCTACCTCGCGGTGCGTCACCTGACTCCCATCAAAATAAACTGGTACCGGACTTCCTGCCAACACGACGGCCGCCTTTGAGGCCCTCCACCGGCGGTGCCTGAGGTGCACGGCCAGGCCCCTGATGATGAAGTGCTGCAATCCCAGCAGCGTGATCCATGGCGCGAACAGGGCCCAGTCCGGCAGCTTGTGGCGGGCACCGATCAGGCCGACTGCCGCGTAGCACACGGCGAAGGCGACCAGCACGGCAAGCACCTGGCGTCCGCTCAGGCCGGCGCGCATCAGCACGTAGTGAAAATGCTCACGCCCCGGGTGCAACGGCATCTTGCCCCTGGCCACGCGCCGTACGAAGCAGCTGAAGAAATCTGACAGCGGCATCAGCGCAAACCAGAGCGCCGCGACGGGGGAGAGCGATCTGTCTTGACCTTGGCAGATCGATAGCGTGAACCATACGACGAGGAACCCCAGCAGCGTGCTGCCGGCATCACCCATGAACGTTCGCAGACGGTGATTGCGAAAAGCAGGGAAATTGAACAGCAGGAAGCCGAGAATCGCCGCGATCGCTGCCACGGTCAGCGCCGGCGCCCTTAGTCCGGCCGCGAGCGCGCCGGACCCCAGGGCAATCAGAGCCATTGAAGCCGCCAGGCCATCGATACCGTCGACGAAGTTGAAGGCATTGATGACGGTCAGGGTGACCAACACGGATACGGGAATGGCAAGAAAGCCGAGCCCCAAGCGCCCGGTTCCGAACGGGTCGCCGATATCCCTGAGATATAGGCCACCGCCGATCATCATGATGAGTGCGGCGCAGATCTGTGCCACAAGCCGTGCCGAGGCTCCGACGTTGTAACGGTCGTCAATGGCGCCCGCGATGACGAGGAGCGCGGCCGGGACCAGCAAAGCCCATCGGCCCGTGGTTTGTACGGTGGCCGTCGCCGCAACGATGATGCCGATGAACATCGCGATGCCGCCGACCAGCGGAATCTCGCCGCTATGGTGCTTGCGACCGCCGGGCTTGTCCGTGAGGTGAAGACGCAGCGCGAGGGGACGCAGAGTCAGCGTGAGAACCACCGTGACTGCAAATGCCAGCACGAAAGACGACGAGAGCCCCATGCAAGAGACCTTTGCGTGGCTATGCCTCGAGAGCATCCTTCCAGCGGGACGATTCGGCTCTTCTCACTGTTTGACGTTTTGACATATAGCATTATTGTGACGAAGTTCACAATCGCGCTACGAAAACTCCGTCTTATGTCAAAGACTCGTATGGATGTCATATTAGAAACGTTGCCAATCGATCCATCTCATTCAGCAATTACCAAGCGCCAGCACATTCATTAACTTGCGATCAGGACGCCAAGTATTTTCTAAGTCATTAGTCGGGCAGCTGGACCGTATCGGGCTGAAAAGAGGGACTCGTCACTGGCGTGACCCGCTAGGATGGTGCGCATTCCGCGGTCTCTAACGCGCCACGATGCTTGCGTTAATTACGGCAACCAAGAACTCAATGCGTACCGTGAGGGACGCTTTGGAAAGCGCGGCGCCATTCAGGCACGAGATCAAACACTATCTGATTGATGCAGCCTCGTCGGACGGAACGCGCGAATACCTTGCATCCTTTGTGACGATAGGCAATGGCGTTCTCTTATCGCAGACGGGCACCGGCCTCTACCCTGCGCTGAACCAGGCGGTCACAGCTGCTCTGGCGGACCCTGAGATCACGCACATCGGTTTTCTGCACAGTGATGATCGTTTTATTTCGGCTCAGTTCGACCAGTACCTTTGCCACATCAACTCCAGTCAATGCGACTTCTTCTACTCCGACATCGAGTATCACGATAAACATGATCGATGCTTCCGAGTCTGGAACGCAGGACGCTTTTCGATGTTCAAGCTCAAGACCGGCTGGATGCCTCCGCATACGAGCGTGGTGGTTGCCAAGCGCATCTATCGTGATTTCGGCATTTACGATCCGGCGTTCGGGACAGCGGCTGATTACGAATGGATTGTTCGGGTGCTGTCATCCAACAACGCCAGCGTTTCCTACTATCCGCAACGAACTTTGTCGATGCTGGCTGGAGGCGCTAGTGGTGCGACACTTGCTGCCCGCCTTAGGGCCAATGCCATGGATGGGAAGGCCTGGGCGGACGGTTCATTGGCCCGGTCGTTACTCATACGAGTGACCAAGCCGCTGCGAAAGGTGCTTCAATTCAGAGCGTTTCCCTAAGCCAATGTTTCATGAGCGAGTAAGAACAATCTCACCGATTGCTATGATGGAATCCTGCGCTCTTAGCGTTTGCCTATTGATCAACGGCCACTCCGGCCACTCACAACCTAAACCGCAAACTTCACTTCTCCAGCCAAAACGACCCAATCCCAAGGCAGTCCATACGGGTTCGCTCGAAACAGGAGATGGCTTGATCTGGCGTGTGTACGATCGGCTCGTTTTCATTGAAGGATGTATTCAGGAGAACTGGAATGCCTGTCTTTGCATCGAAGCGCCTGATTAAGTCGTAGTAAAGGGGGTTTTGCTCCCGCCGTACGGATTGCACTCTACCAGTGCCGTCTTCGTGGGTAATCGCGCTTAACCGCGCTTTCCATTCGGGTCGTACCTGGTACACGACGATCATGTACGGCACCTCATGATCCCCGCGGAAGCAATCGCTCAGGCGCTCCTCAAGCACGGTCGGCGCGAACGGTCGAAAGGGCTCGCGGTTCTTGATGCGCGCATTGAGGATTGCTTTCATGTCAGGCCAGCTGGGATTGCAGAGAATGCTGCGATTCCCGAGGGCGCGCGGACCCCACTCTTCACGCCCTTGAAACCAGCCGACAATCTTTCCTTCTGCAACAGCGGTTGCTGCAATCTCCAGAAGCTCCTCGCGCGTTAATCTCTTGTAGCGAAAGCCGGATTTACCAACTGCGGGTTCGATTTCAGTATCGGACCATTCCGTACCCAAGTACGCACCACCGAGGGGTGGGCACCGGGGTGCGCCATGCACCTGGTGGAGTACGTACAGGGCCGCACCAGCCGCCGTGCCGTCGTCGGACGCTGCCGGATGGTAATAAGCTCGATTCACTACGCGCTCCG